>JAEEGF012203809.1_pt1 | contig 16902 bp, 12 predicted proteins | sample 9134171 | NCBI WGS metagenome assembly JAEEGF01 (sample SAMN16246542, study PRJNA631951) | gut metagenome | biome: gut microbiome; feature: rumen; material: AP-attached | host: Bos | place: Iran: Karaj | collected 2018-10 | reverse complement strand
TCGTCACAGACCCCATCTCCGGCACTCCGTTTGATAAAAGAAATGTCTCTTTTCCATCAGTTATGACACCAGTCTCGCCGCTGCACAAAACAACTGCCCTTAAGCTTGTGGCGAGCTTTATTGAAGTTTTAATAGAGTCCTCTTTTCCCAAGCTTTCATCAGCATCAACGCCAATTCCCCTATAGTTTTCATCAAGAAGCGCCTTTATCTCTGAATTGTTGCCCTTTATCAAAAAGAATCCTTTGAAATCCCTGCTCTCATCGCGCATTAGAGCTTCTCTTTCTTTTATAAGTCCCAAAGCAAATTTCCTTCTAAGATCTGAGCACGCAACACCAACCGCATCAAGCACAATAGGCAGCTCTTTAAAAAGAGCTGCCTCAAATGATATTTTCATAGCTTCCATCCTGGAATCAGATATATTACCAAGATTTAATAGAAGCGCTGATGCATCATCTGTTATTTCTTTTACCTCCAATGGATGCTCAGCCATTATGGGCTTATCACCGAGAGCCAAAACCGCATTGGCACACTGCATCATAGATATTGGATTTGTAATACAATGGATCAAATCAGCCATTATGCCGCCTTTTCCTTTGTTTCAATGTCTTTTAAACTGTTTTGGATCTTTGAAAGAGCACCTGCTGCCTCCAATCTGTTGAGAAGCAAAAATGCTATGCTTCCTCCAATGAGGGTTCCGCAGATAAATGATGGTACATAGAAGAACCATGTAAGTCCCTGTTTTCCCCAGATATATGTCATTACCGGGTAAGAAACAATTGCGCCTATGATTCCTGTTCCAATGATCTCCCCAAGAACAGCTGCGATGATCTTTCCTTTGGAAAGTTTGTAGAAAATACCGGAAAGTGCTGCCCCAAACACAGCTCCTGTAAGAGCAAGTGGAGGAATGCCCATGATCATCATTCTGATAACTCCGATCAGGATTGCACACAAAAATGCATAGGCAGGTCCCATAAACACAGCACAGGTGATGTTGATAAGATGCGCCATTGGGCACATTCCCTCAATCCTCAGAATCGGTGATATTACCACCCCGAGTGCAACGAACATTGCAAGCATTACCATCCTTAATAACCAGTTACTTTTTTTCATACCTTTTCTCCTTTTCTCAGACGGCTTTGCTCATAATATTCACAAGGGTCCTATCCGCTCTGCATTTTTCCCATAAACGCACGAAGCGGAAGTAACCTTGTTTGGTTGCTTCCGCGAATATTCTCCTAGTATCAGGCATCCCTACGTTGGCATTATCCAAATCAGGTTCTCGGTCGAAGGTCACACCTTCCTCTCAGCCTGTAATACAAGCTCCCGTCTGTTAAATTTTCCTTTCTCTTTATACACCAATTCATCCGCCTTCGCAAGGGTTTTTTTGCCCTTTATATAACCTTTATTTAGCATCCGGGTTGGTTTGACGACTTTTCTTTAACCGCACCCCTATTTTCAAATTTGTTTTTCCTGAGTAGCCATTATTTTTTCAACCACCCCCTTTTTCTCCCAGATTTTTTTCCTGTACAATCCTAATTGAACCAACTGCACCCTTTTTGAGGGTGCAGTTAAGATAAAACAGTCAATATAGGAAATATTTTTTTTGAAAATGGGGTGCAGTTGGAACAAAACAAGTCACATAGGAAAACCAATAACAGTTTGTGGTCACACAAGGGATTGTTGTAGTATGATTATTTGCATAAAAAATTGACAATCTATGAGGAAAAGTATGAAGAACAGTCTGCATATGAATGAACAGCAAATGATAAAAGGGGTATTCTTTGATTTTGATGGAGTTATCACGATTGAGAGTCAAGGTTCCCCGACAATTATTTCCTATATTTCCCAAGAGGCAAACATTCCATATGAAATTGTTGAGAAGGCTTACTACAAGCATAATGATGACTTGTTATACGGAAATATTACACATAGAGATATGTGGGAAGATTTTTGCACGGATGTGGGCAAACATATAGATTATCAAGTGCTTGATAAGGCATTTATGAATATTACTATCGATGAAAAGATAGTTGATTATATAAAAGATAAGCATAACAATTATCTAATTGGAATGATAACTGATAATAAAGCAGATAGGATAAATACTATTGTTAATAACACTTTGCTAAAAGATTTTTTCGACATTATCGTAATTTCGGCAGACGTTCATAGTCGAAAATCTGAAAGAAAGATATTCGAAGAAACTTTAAAGTTATCCAGCTTAAAAGCTGAAGAATGCGTGTTTATCGATAATACTGCTTCCAACTTGGTCGTACCGGCTCAAATGGGATTTACTACGATATATTTTGATGATGATAAAAGAGATCTTCGTGACCTGTACAACTTCTGATGGCTTCAGCTTTGCGCTGCTTAGAATAAAGGCATAAAAACCTGCTATTTTCCCTTTCATTCTGCCTTCACATTATTTATAATCTTTTTTAATACGAAAAATTTGGAAATAGGAGCTGCGATAATATGAAAATACTTGTAATCAACGGACCAAATCTCAATTTCCTTGGAATAAGAGAAAAAGCCATATATGGAAATCAGGATTATGCATATCTCTGCAATATGATAAAAGAAAAAGCTGCCGCAGACGGAGACCGGGTAGAACTGTTCCAGTCAAATCATGAGGGCGCAATTATAGACAGAATACAGGAAGCCTATAGTGATGGAACCCAGGGAATCGTAATTAATCCTGGAGCTTATACACATTACAGCTACGCTATCCATGATGCTTTAAAAAGCATCGAACAGATAATAAAAGTTGAAGTACATATTTCAGATATCCAGTCCAGAGAAGAATTCCGCAAGATTTCCGTAACTGCTCCGGCCTGCGATAAACAGATTTATGGCCATGGGCTTAACGGATACCTTGAAGCCATGGATTATATAAAAGAAACTCTTTCAAAATAATACTAATATTGATTGGGGATAAAAAATGGGAACACTTGAAGATGCAAGAGAAGTTTTTTCAAAAGATCTTTATGCTACAGAGCTTTCAGGCGCAGTCATCGATGAAATAGGTAAAAACTACGCCAAATGCAGTATGGAGCTTACTCCAAAACATAAGAATGCCTACGGCGGAATTATGGGCGGAGCCATCTATACTCTGGCTGATTTTGCCTTCGCAGTAGCATCCAATTATGGAAAAGAATGCGCAACTGTAAGCCTTGTAGGTCAGGCAAGCTTCATGTCTGCATCTAAAGGCACGAAGCTGTACGCAGAAGCCAGACTCTTAAAAGACGGGAAAAGAAATTGCTTTTTCGAAGTCACAGTTACAGACGACCTTGACAAACTAGTCGCAGTAGTTTCATTCACTGGCGCTCATGTGCCCTTTTAATCTCGTCTTGTCGTTTTCCTATTCCTTTGACTTTGTCAGTTTTTTAATTGTTCCAATCTTCGCTCCTATAGTGCCTCCCTTATCGTCGCTGGACTTACTTCGAGCAAATGCCATAATCGTCAAAAACAAAAGGTCAAGATTCTGCTCTTTTGTCCAAATGCGGAAAAATCCTTCAATAGGAACTGCACTGGTCACTTTATGCTCAGCAGCATCATCTTCATGGGGATACTGACTTGTCATCTCAGCAACTGCAACTTCTGCACCATCCCTAAATATGTGATACTTCATCCCAACCAAAGTAGATTCACCAGCCGTATAACTTGTTTCAACGCTGATTCCGTTTTCCTTTAAATGCTTCCATACGTCCACGCCATCAAACTCAAAGGTAAGATGGTCATCCAGCAAAATTGATCCCCACTGAGTTTCCTCTGCATGCCCAACCATATGAGGTATGGTAGTGCCATGCTCATGGTCTATAAAATCGAACTTATATGCGCCAAACATTGTTTGCTCAGTAATTTTTGCCTCATAGAGAACCTTCCTGTTGGCATCCTCGATACGGTGTCCAGCCTTCAAGGTTCCCAGATCTGTCAGGAAATAAAGCTCTCTTTCCTCTCCCTCCATATGGGGAGCATATTTGGTATTGCCACTTTCCCTGATAGTTTCTTTGGTCTCTTTTAACCCCCTATGCTCTCTTACGTTGGAAACTATAATGATAGCCAGAATAACCACACTTGCAATCATGAGATAAATGCCAAATCCCTTGCCACCATGAATTATCTCTGGATTCTTCGGGTTATAATAAATTGTGATTGTATCTCCGACAGAGTATGAGCCATTTCCCTGATCCACCCTGCCTGTGTAAGATACGCCATCTACTGTGTAATCCACGATAGGATAGTAGGTGACATCCTCACCAGTCTGATCTGCCTCAAGATCCACGATTGTTGCCGAGGTCTTTTCAAATCCCCTGGACTGAAAAAACGTAAAATACACTCCTCCAAACAGGCAAATTACAGCTAATATAGCGGCAAAATATTTAAGCTTAGGTCCACGTACTGAAAACATATTACAACCTCCATTTCATAGCAAGTAACTTGTTTTTCACTTATTAGTATAGCTGTTTTTTATGATAAAACAATTAATTCAATTCAAAAAAGCACGCATATTCAGCGAACAGCCAAACATGCGTGTTTTTATTTAAAAATACCTGAATATAATGAAGACAGGTCTTATAACTATTTATTAGATTGTTTCACCGCCGAGTACTGCAAGGAGTCTTAAGAATCCGCAATAGCCATTCTTATCAAGAAGGCTCTTCATATCATATCCTGCTGGAATAACAACTTTGTATCTCTTGCCGCCATAATTAAATACTACGTTTACATCAACATCACTTCTGGCTGAAAGAGCTTCTACCATCTTGTAATCAATTACTGAAGGCTTGTCTGTAACAAGATTAAGAGCACCGTTTGCAGGAACTGACGCTACATTATTTATAACTGCTTCCTTGTACTGCTGTGGTGTAACCTTTCCTACGCTGAATGATATTGTCTGAGCTGGCTTATCTCCACTGATTGCAGCTACAATCGCTGCCTGTTCAGGGTTAGATGCTGCATTTGCCTGACCGGATGTACTTGTAATAACTAATGCACCTGGCTGAGCAGGAGTAGGAGCAGCCTGAGTTACTTCCTCAACTACAACTTCATAGTCATTGCCACCTGATGAAGAATTATCACCAGTTGAAACAGGTCTAAGTACTGCCTTAAGGTTAATACCACCCTTGTCATTAGTAAGTGTAAGTGAATAAGTTCCATTTCCGTTATCTACAACTGTTACGTTCTCTCCACCGCTGATAGTGTAGCCTTCAGGGAGCTTAGCTGCAACTGAAAATGCCTGATTTATCTTTGTTGTAAAGTATTCCTTACCGTTAATTTCCTGCTTGGATGTATTTTTATCCACAGTAATGCTGTAATCTGCGTTAGACTTATCATCCTGTTTGATTATGTAGTTGATAGCACTTACTACTGAATCGTAAACATTTTTAAAGCCTTCATAGAACTCAACAACCCGAGGTATTTCACCGATACCCTCAACATAGCGAGTGCCACGTGTTCCATCACTTATTGGCTTTGCACCTTCAACGGCATAAACTGTTATCTGAGGTATTTCTTTTATTAGTTCTTCAGCGACTTTCTTATTTCCCTCTTCATTGTAATTAACATCAAGGTCCTCATAATATTTGTACATTGAAAGAGAGTCTTCAATCTGGATTCCATACTCTTCGCCCTTGATAGTTCCAAGTACAACAATTGATCCTGCTTTTCCGTCTCTGTCATTGTCGATCAGGATACCATTTTTCTTACCGGTAACATCACCTTCTACAACAATTGTTCCGTTACCGTCTGTATCAATACCATTGCTGCTAAACTCGTTCCAAACTGCAGGCTTTCCTGTAGAGCCTTCATCGACAATATAGTATTCCTGCTCTTTACCATTTACTATTTCAGTTTTTTTGGTAAAAGAAGCTCCTTCTCCATTTACATATTCTGTTCCGGAACGAGTTATTTCTTTTCCATTAGATACCACATCTCCGCCTACATTTAATGTGCTATCTCCTTTTACAACAGCACCATTTTCTCCTGCTGTAATAGTTCCTTTAACTGTAACTGTCGCTCCATCCTCAACATATACTCCGGCATCTGCTCCACCAGTAACTGTTGTAGTATCATACTCAACAACTGAAGAAGGAGCCTCTCCCTCATTGCCAGAATTATGATGATACAACTCATGCGTTACCCCATGATCTGTCCTTTCTGTTATCAGCGTTGATGCATTCACATCACCCCCTACTGTAACTGAGGTATCCTCACCTCTGGCTGTAACCACTCCTATACCATTTCCGCTTCCCCAAGGTGATAAAAGATCTTCATCCTCATTTGAGGTTACATTGCCATTAACATTAACATCTCCACCCCAAGAAGCATTGACATTTCCTGTAACATTTCCATTTACTGTTATTTCACCACTACTTGCATATACAGCTATTCCCTCATCTACTGTAACATCGCCATTAACGATCTTTTCATCTTCGCTATACGCCCCGATTTGAACTGTCTGATTTCCTTCGATCGTCTCTCCAGCTGCAAAAGATGTAAAACCAAAAGTTGCAACCATTGTAATAACCATTGCCGTAGCAGTAACCTTAGCTAAAAGTTTCTTGTACATAACACTATGTCCTCCAAAACATATATAATTCATAATTCACAACGAAGTTATGTTAGCATAAGCCAAACTTAGTAAACTATTAAAACATTATAAAATTAATGGTTTTTAGAATATGTTTTTCACTATTTCTTTTCCCTGATGAAAATCATATTCAGATAAAAAAACAAAGGTCCAAACCGCCTACCCATCTGATATAATAGGCAATGTAGTGTATTAAACATTATTTTTTGGGGGTTACAAAATGAGCAAGTTAATTTATGAAAATCCGCTTGCATGTGATGAGGATATTTCAAAGTTCATTCTTGAAGGCAGTGCCAGGATCAGTTTTCCCAATGGGGCTATGAGGCTTGAGAACGCCTTGTCTGCCAGTGAAGGGCAAAAAGCAAACTACGTTTTATGGTGCCCTGAAGCGTTTCCTTCTGATGTGAAGATTGAATGGGAATTTCGTCCGTTAGAAGAGCCGGGCCTGGCCATTATGTTCTTTGCTGCGAAAGCCAGAAGTGGCGGAAGTATATTTGATGAGAGTTTAAGCAAAAGAACAGGTGAATATAAGCAGTATCACAGTGGCGACATCAATGCTTTTCACGTTTCTTATTTCAGGAGAAAAGAGCCTGATGAAAGGGCCTTCCACACCTGCAATCTAAGAAAAAGCTACGGCTTTCACCTGGTAACCCAGGGGGCAGATCCTATTCCTGATGCATCACCGGAATCTGAATGGTACAAAATAAAGGTTATAAAGAATAAAAATAAAGTCACTTTCTATGTTAACGACTTACAGATATTTGAATTTGTTGATGACGGTCACACATATGGCGACCTGTTGACAGGCGGACACATAGGTTTCAGGCAACTGGCTCCTATGGTCGCAGAATACAGAAATCTTCGGGTAACATGGCTTTGAAAAAAGTGGACCTTGGGGACGGGGTTGTAGGGCCATTTTAGAAAATGGCCCTACAACCCCGTCCCCTTAGTTCTTTGCCTTTTTACAGTTTTGCAATATCTACAAGTTCAAGATTCTCTTCAGTTGCCTTTGTCTCAAGGCTTGTTACAAGCGCTCTTGCTGTATCAAGTGCAGTGATAACATTAACACCTGTCTCTATGGCAGTTCTGCGGATAAGGAATCCGTCTCTTGATTTATCTCTTCCCTGTGTAGGAGTATCGATTACAAGGTCAATCTTGTGACCAAGGATAAGGTCGATGACTGTAGGAGATTCCTGGTTGATACGATTTATCTTTCTGGCCCTAACGCCGTTCTCATTAAGAGTATCAGCAGTTGAACGGGTAGCGTAGATAATGTATCCAAGTTTCTCATAGCGGCGTGCTATCTCAATAACTTCTCCCTTATCTGAATCCTTAACAGTAATGATCATCTGCTTGTACTTAGGAAGGTTTACGCCTGCTCCAAGGAATGCCTTATAAAGAGCTTCATTGAAGTTTTTGCTGATTCCAAGACACTCACCTGTACTCTTCATTTCAGGTCCAAGGCTAATCTCAGCTCCTCTGATCTTTTCAAAAGAGAATACCGGCATCTTGATAGCAACGTAACCAGCCTCAGGCTGAAGTCCCGGTGTATATCCAAGGTCTTTTAACTTATGTCCCATCATGACCTTAGCTGCAAGATCAACGATTGGAATACCTGTAACCTTACTGATGTAAGGAACAGTTCTTGAAGATCTTGGGTTGGCCTCGATGATGTAAACCTCATCACCTACAGCGATAAACTGAACATTGATAAGGCCTATTACATGAAGTGCCTTTGCAAGCCTCTTTGTATACTCAGCAATTGTCTCTTTTACCTTGTCAGAAAGAGACTGTGCAGGATAAACGGAGATTGAGTCTCCTGAATGGATACCTGATCTCTCAATGTGCTCCATGATTCCGGGGATTACAATGTCATCGCCGTCACATACAGCATCAACTTCTGTCTCAATTCCCTGAAGATACTTATCAACAAGGATTGGGTGGTCCTGAGCATATCTGTTGATGATGTTCATGAACTCCTCGATTTCTTGGTCAGAAAGAGCTATCTGCATGCCCTGTCCGCCGAGAACGTAAGAAGGACGAACAAGTACCGGATATCCGAGACGGTTAGCAACCTCTTTTGCCTCCTCGGCTGTATAAACAGTTGCTCCCTGAGCACGCTTAATCTGAGTCTCTTCAAGGATCTGGTCAAAGATCTCTCTATCCTCTGCTGCGTCTACATCCTTAGCATCTGTTCCATAGATCTTAACACCCATCTTCATCAGATCCTGCGTGAGCTTGATGGCAGTCTGTCCACCAAACTGAACTACTGCTCCATCAGGCTTTTCGAGCTTAACGATGTTCTCAACGTCTTCAGGAGTAAGCGGCTCAAAATAGAGCTTATCAGCAATATCAAAGTCAGTACTTACTGTCTCAGGGTTGTTATTTATGATGATTGTTTCATAACCTGCCTTCTTAAACGCCCATGTAGCATGAACTGAGCAGTAGTCGAACTCAATACCCTGACCGATCCTGATAGGACCTGAACCAAGTACCAATATCTTTTTCTTGCCATTATTTGCTGATAAAGCAGCTTCATCCTCAGAGTCCGGTCCGTTGTAAACCGAATAGTAATATGGTGTTGCAGCTTCAAACTCAGCGGCGCAGGTATCAACAATCTTAAATGTGGCCTTGATGCCAAGTTCTTCACGGAGCTGTTTTAAAACATCAACAGAAAATCTTGTAAGTCTGCTGATAACTGTGTCAGGATACTCAAGGCGCTTAGCTTCAAGGAGTGTGTCAAAAGAAATGATCTTTTTGGCATCTTCTACTGTTCCCTGCTTACCTTCTGTATTCTTTTCACCTATTCTAAGGAGCTTAAGTTCCATCTTTACAAGGGTGTGGAGCTTATCTATAAACCAAAGATCGATCTTTGTGATGTCATGGATCCTATCATGGCTGATGCCGCGGCGAAGAGCCTCAGCAATTACCCATATTCTCTGGTCATCTACTACTTTGAGTCTCTCTAAAAGCTCATCGTCATCAAGCTCTGAAAAATCGTAGCTTGTAAGACAGTCAACGTGCTGTTCAAGAGATCTGATAGCTTTCATCATTGCGCCTTCAAAGTTAGTGCAGATGCTCATAACTTCGCCGGTCGCCTTCATCTGTGTTGTAAGTGTTCTCTTGGCTGTAATGAATTTATCAAATGGAAGCCTTGGGAACTTAACTACGCAGTAGTCCAAAGTAGGCTCAAAGCTTGCATAGGTCTTTCCTGTGATTGCGTTCTTTATCTCATCGAGGGTATATCCAAGGGCAATCTTTGCTGCAACTTTTGCTATAGGATATCCTGTAGCCTTTGATGCAAGCGCAGAAGAACGGCTTACACGTGGGTTAACCTCAATTACACAGTACTCAAAGCTTGTTGGATGAAGGGCGAACTGTACGTTACAGCCACCTGTGATCTGAAGCTCATCAATGATATTAAGAGCTGCGCTTCTGAGCATCTGGTATTCTTTATCAGAAAGAGTCTGTGATGGAGCCACAACTATTGAGTCACCGGTGTGAACACCAACAGGGTCGATGTTTTCCATGTTGCAGACTGTGATGCAGTTACCTGCACTGTCACGCATCACTTCGTACTCGATTTCTTTCCATCCGGCGATACATCTTTCAACCAAAACCTCGCTGGCTCTTGAAAGTCTGAGTCCGTTCTCGAGGATTTCTTCGCACTGTACCTGGTTGTAGGCTATTCCGCCGCCTGATCCGCCAAGTGTAAATGCAGGACGAAGAACTACCGGGTATCCGATCTTGTTTGCAAAATCCACACCGTCTTTTACGTTATGTACAACAAGTGAAGCCGCACAAGGCTCACCGATCTTTTCCATTGTGTCCTTGAATTCCTGGCGGTCCTCAGCTTTTCTGATAGTCTCAGCTGTAGTTCCAAGAAGCTTAACGTTATGGGATTTCAAAAATCCTGATTCATCAAGCTCCATTCCAAGGTTAAGTCCGGCCTGTCCACCAAGAGTTGGAAGGATTGAATCCGGTTTTTCTTTTTCTATGATCTGCTCAAGAGTCTTCACTGTAAGAGGCTCAATATAAACCTCGTCAGCAATGTCCTTATCAGTCATGATCGTAGCAGGGTTTGAGTTTACAAGTACAACCTCAATTCCCTCTTCTTTAAGTGAGCGGCAGGCCTGAGTTCCGGCATAGTCAAACTCTGCAGCCTGACCAATTACTATAGGACCGGAGCCGATGACCAGTACCTTTTTTACATCTTTATTCTTTGGCATTAGTCTCTGCCTCCTTCCCTTATCATTGAAATGAATCTGTCAAACAGATAGCTGCTGTCCTGTGGTCCAGGGCATGCTTCGGGATGGAACTGGACTGTAAAGATATTCTTTCCAACATAGGCAAGTCCCTCGTTTGTTCCATCGTTAACATTTATAAATGCAGGCTTTGCCACATTTGGATCGAGCTTATCCATATCAACCACATATCCATGGTTCTGTGATGAGATATAAACCCTGTTATTTGACAGGTCTTTTACCGGGTGGTTACCACCTCTGTGTCCATACTTCATCTTGAAGGTATCAGCTCCTGTTGCAAGTGCCATGAGCTGATGTCCAAGACAGATGGCAAAAATAGGCAACTCTGAATCATAGAGTTTTTTGATCTCTTTAATGATCTGTGTGCACTCTTTTGGATCACCCGGGCCGTTGGAGAGCATGATTCCGTCAGGGACATCCTTAAGGATCTCTTCTGCTGCTGTATCTGAAGGATATATTGTGACATCGCACCCTCTGGCAACAAGTGATGCTGCAATATTTCTTTTGGCACCAAAGTCTAAAAGGGCGATCTTAAGGCCTTTTCCGTTAAGTTCTTTTACAATTGCAGGCTTCTTTTCTCTCTTTGAAAGATCACCTTTAAGGCTTTCTTTGTAATCATCCTCGTTAAAAGAAGCACTGCCTGAAAGAGGTCCGTTCTCAGCAATGTCTGTCACTCCCTTAAGGAGCTTCTTTTCCTTGCAGGATACTTTGCTTACCACATCTCCTGTTGTATAGGCGTGGAGCCTGTCTTTTACATCCTCATACTTAAGGTTTTCGTTGGTTGTAATAAAGCCGTTCATGGTTCCTTTTTCTCTAAGGATCCTTACAAGCTTTCTGGTATCTATACCTTCAATTCCTGGAATCTCGTACTTTTCAAGAAATTCCTGAATAGACATATCACATCTGAAATTAGAAGGAATATGAGAAAGCTCTCTTACTATAACTGCGTCAACCCAGATTTTATCTGATTCCATGTCATCCAGGCACACGCCATAATTTCCTATAAGAGGATATGTCATACAAACAGACTGTCCTGCGTAGGATGGGTCTGTAAATACTTCTGTATATCCTGCCATTGATGTGTTAAAAACGATCTCGCTTACTACATCTTTATCAGCACCAATATGCTTTCCTTCAAAGACGGTTCCGTCTTCCAAGATCAAAAAAGCTTTCATTTATTTCCTCCATTGTATAAAAATCTAATGATGATATATGAATTGCTACACACCAATATCATCTGAAGTACTGTACTCCTGATTCGAATATCTTAAGATCCTGCTCGCCGTAGATGTTGATTGCTACGCCGTCGCCGCGTCTCTCTGAGTGAGCCATCTTACCAAGGCATCTTCCATCAGGTGAAAGGATACCTTCAACTGCTCTGTAGGAGCCGTTGATGTTCCACTCGTCATCCATTGTGATGTTTCCATCAAGGTCGCAGTACTGTGTTGCGATCTGTCCGTTTGCAAAGAGCTTATCAAGAACATCGCTTGGTGCAACAAATCTTCCTTCTCCGTGTGAAGCAGGGTTTGTGTATACTCCGCCAAGCTTTGCATTCTGAAGCCAAGGTGAATTGTTGGAAACAACCTTTATTGTAGCCATCTTGGAAATATGTCTTCCAATTGTGTTAAATGTCAGTGTAGGTGCATTTTCATCCTGTCCTGTGATCCTGCCGTTTGGTACAAGGCCAAGCTTGATCATAGCCTGGAAACCGTTACAGATACCAAGCGCAAGTCCGTCTCTGTTCTGTAGGAGGTCTTCTACTGCTGCCTTGATCTCCTCATTCTGGAAGGCTGTAGCAAAGAACTTAGCACTTCCGTCAGGTTCGTCACCGGCTGAGAATCCGCCAGGGAACATGATGATCTGAGCCTGCTCGATAGCTTTTTTGAACTCTTCAACTGACTCTTTGATATCCTGAGCATCTCTGTTTCTGAATATCTTGATGTTAGTATTTGCACCGGCTCTTTCGAAAGCCTGAGCACTGTCATACTCGCAGTTTGTTCCAGGGAATACAGGAATAAATACTGTAGGCTTTGCAACCTTATTCTTGCATACATATACGCTCTCAGCCTTGAAAAGACCTGTGTCTACAGCTTTTTTCTCCTCGTTAACTGTTGAGTGGAATACCTTCTCAAGTTTATCCTTCCAGCTCTCAAGGGCCTCTTCTTCTGAGAAGCTTACGCCACAAGCTGTGAATGTGCTATCATCTGTAACTTCACCGATAACTCTTGCTCCTGCATCTACTGCATCTGAAACAAACTCTGCAGGAACTTCTGCAATGATATCTGCTATATCATTTGTAAAGAGCTCTTTTGCACTGATGCTCTCGTCAATCTTAACTCCAAAGCCGTTACCGAAGGCCATCTTGGAAACTGAAGCAGCGATTCCGTATGAATCCTCAGCATAGGCTGAAACGATTGCCTTCTTTTTCATAAGAGCATTAATCTTCTCATAAAGAGCCATGATCTTTTCATAATCAGGAAGATCGTAGCCATCTCTTGGAAGCTTGAACTGAACAAGCTTATTTCCTGCCTTTTTAAGCTCAGGTGTTACTACATCTGAAAGCTGTGCTACATCTACGGCAAAAGAAACAAGTGTAGGTGGTACGTTTATCTCGTTAAATGAGCCTGACATAGAGTCTTTTCCACCGATAGAAGCAAGGCCAAACTTCATCTGAGCTTCATATGCACCCAAAAGAGCTGTGAAAGGCTGGCTCCAACGACTTGCATCCTCTGTCATTCTCTTAAAGTACTCCTGGAATGTGAAGTGGAGTTTTTTGTAATCTCCGCCGCTTGCAACAATCCTTGATACAGACTCCGTAACAGCAAAGGCAGCACCGTGGTATGGACTCCAGCTTGAAAGATATGGATCAAAGCCATAGCTCATCATTGTTACTGTATCTGTTTTTCCTGATAAAACAGGAAGTTTAGCGATCATGGTCTGTGTCTCAGAGAGCTGTTTTTTACCACCATAAGGCATAAGTACTGAGCCGGCACCGATTGATGAGTCGAACATCTCAACAAGACCTTTTTGAGAACATACATTGAGGTCATTTAATACTGAAAGCCATGCTTTCTTTACATCTCCCTTTGAAAGAGCTTCTTTTACGCCCTCTGAAGCTGTCTGGTCAAGATAGTTGTCAGCCTTTGAAGGAATCTCAACCTTAACGTTTGTCTCCTGGTGAGCTCCGTTGGTATCAAGGAATGCTCTCTTGAGGTCTACAATCTTCTTGCCTCTCCAGTTAAGTACAAGTCTTGGCTCCTCAGTAACTACTGCAACCTTAACAGCCTCAAGGTTCTCCTCGCCTGCATATTCAAGGAATTTGTCCACGTCCTTAGGAGCTACAACTACTGCCATTCTCTCCTGTGACTCTGAGATAGCAAGTTCTGTTCCATCAAGACCTGCGTACTTTTTAGGTACAAGATCAAGATTGATATCAAGACCAGGTGCAAGCTCACCGATAGCAACTGAAACTCCGCCTGCTCCAAAGTCGTTACATTTCTTTATAAGTTCACTTACTTCAGGACGTCTAAAGAGTCTCTGAAGCTTTCTCTCTGTAGGTGCATTACCCTTCTGAACTTCTGCTCCGCAGCTTGTAAGAGATTTTGAATCATGAGCCTTGGATGAACCTGTTGCTCCGCCACAGCCGTCTCTTCCTGTTCTTCCGCCAAGAAGCACAATGATGTCTCCGGGATCAGCGCTCTCACGGATAACATGCTCCTGAGGAGCAGCTCCCATAACCGCACCAATTTCCATTCTCTTAGCTACATAACCTGGATGATAGATTTCTTTTACATAACCTGTAGCAAGTCCGATCTGGTTACCGTATGATGAATATCCTGAAGCAGCGCCTCTTACGAGCTTTTTCTGTGAAAGCTTGCCCTTCATAGTCTCAGCTACAGGAACTGTAGGATCTGCGGCACCTGTTACACGCATAGCCTGGTAAACATAGCCTCTTCCTGAAAGAGGATCTCTGATAGCACCACCAAGACATGTTGCAGCGCCACCGAATGGCTCGATCTCTGTAGGATGGTTGTGAGTCTCATTCTTGAAGAACACAAGCCAGTTCTCTCTCTTTACGCCCTCGCCATAGTCCACATCGATAGGAACTACAACTGTGCAGGCATTGTTCTCCTCTGACTCCTCCATATCTGTGAGTTTTCCGTCTTTTTTAAGTTTCTTCATTCCCATAAGAGCGATATCCATGAGGGAAATGAATTTTTCTTTCTTTTTATCCTCTGACTGATAAAGTGAATCTCTCGCAGCAAGGTAGTCGTTATAGGCATTCTCGATAGGTGCTCTGTAGTCGCCCTCGCCAAACTCTACGTTCTTAAGCTCTGTTCCAAATGTTGTATGACGGCAGTGGTCTGACCAGTATGTATCAAGGACTCTGATCTCAGTCATTGTAGGATTTCTGTGCTCATCATCATTAAAGTACTGTCTGATCCACTTGAAATCATTAAGTGTCATTGCAAGACCAAGTGACTTGTAGAGGTTTTCAAAGTCCTCTTCTGACATTGTGCAGAAGTTATCAAGAACTGCCACATCTTCTGGCTCATCATAATTTGTCACCAAAGTCTCTGGCTTGGTCTCATCTGCAATCCTTGAATCCACAGGGTTCATTGTGTATTCCTTGATCTTTGAAACTTCCTCAGAAGTCATATTTCCAATGAGCATATAGGTAACTGCTGTTTTGATAACAGGTTCTTCATCACCTTTTATAAAACGAACGCACTGTTCTGCGGAATCAGCTCTCTGATCAAACTGTCCCGGAAGTGCTTCGATGCTGAATACTACAGCTCCACTTGGCACTTCAATATTCTCTCTGTATAAAATATCTACAGGAGGCTCTGAGAAAACAGTTCTGCAGGCCTTTTCAAAAACCTCATCAGAAATATTCTCAACATCATAGCGGATGAAGATTCTTACATCTGATACGCTTTCAATTCCAAGATAACTCTTAATCTCATGCCTGAGTTCTCTTGCTTTTCCAGCAAAGGGCTGCTTTTTCTCAACATAGATTCGTCTTACACTGCTCATAATATCTCCTCGTTCAAAAAAATATTGTTTATTGTTTAAAAATAAAGAGTGCTAAGGAAAGCACTCTTTATTTAAAACTAACTATTTATTTCATCAGACACTAATCCCTCAAGAACGTACATTAATTCTCTATCAATGGCTTCTTCGGAAATACCAATAGTCTTGGAAGAAATCTTAAGACCTTCCACCACGTACATAAGATTGCGAGCACAGCCTAAAGGGTTCTCACAAACAAATTCACCATTTTCAACGCCATTTTCAATGAGCTTTTCAACAATTCTTACAGATGTATCAAACTTAACTTTTAAAGGATTATCTTTTGCCGACTGTTTCTTAACGGAAAAATACTCATATGTAGCGACAGTCAGATTGTTCTTTTTTCTAAGGATGTCTTTTTTCTGTTCCTTGAGGAAAAGAGCAAGCATATCACCTGCAGATGCATCACCCGATAACGCTGCACCAATAGCCTCGTCATCGTCCTCATCGGACTCAGTTGAAAGAACTTCAAGAAAAATATCTTCGGTACTGGAAAAATAGAGATAAAGACCCCCACGACTTATGTCACAGGCATCTACAATGTCTTTCATAGTTACATTCTTAAAACCTTTTTCAGAAAAAACCACTCTGGCTTTGTCAAGAATATACTGTTTCTTCTTGGCAGACTTCTCTCCCATTCTCCACTCCTACCAACATTTAATAAAGTAGTTCAGCTATCAGGCCTTGGAAGACCAATAATTCAAAAGCTCGTCCATTTTGCTGACTACCTGGAACAGTACTCCGTTGTAGACTCCCTCTGCCCACACTGTTCCTTTTGTCATTCCAGTAAGAATGTACTTGGAAAGAATACCTGCAAGGTCATCCATATCCATTATCTGAGCTTCCCTGATAAACATAAGCTCATCTTTAGCACTATTTAAATGATTCCTGGAATAAACATAGACATAATTGCGGTCAATAAGATTAGTATTCTGAGCCGCTTTTACAAACATTAACAAATTTGAATCGTAA
>JAEEGF010649739.1_pt1 | contig 16905 bp, 14 predicted proteins | sample 9134171 | NCBI WGS metagenome assembly JAEEGF01 (sample SAMN16246542, study PRJNA631951) | gut metagenome | biome: gut microbiome; feature: rumen; material: AP-attached | host: Bos | place: Iran: Karaj | collected 2018-10 | reverse complement strand
GCGGACTCCTCGAGAGCCGCACCGACAAAATGGACATAATCGTCACGTTCCTCTGCATCCTTGAGCTCATGAAAATGGGCCGCATGACCATCACGCAGAAGGACATTTTCGAAGATATCGAAATAGAATATACCGCGGACGACATCATCGACTTTGATGAAAAGACCATAGGATTTTAAATGATATGGAGCCAAAAGCAACAATGGACATAAAAGAAGCAGAAAGCAAGATAGAAGCCATCCTCTTCACGATGGGAGAGGCTGTGGAGGCGGAACGCATCGCTGTCGCGCTCGAACAGGACGTTGACACGATAAGAAAGATCCTTCGCGGGATGATAATAGATTTCAGGGAATCAAACCGCGGAGTACAGATCATAGAACTCAACGATTCGTTCCAGATGTGCACAAAGCCGGACATGTACGAATATGTGATCCGTGTGGCGCACGCTCCTAAAAAGCACGTGCTCACGGATGCGCTGCTTGAGACCTTGTCGATCATAGCCTACAAGCAGCCGATAACGAGAAGCGAGATATCGGCGATCAGAGGCGTAGACTCCGACAAGGCTGTAAGCAAGCTTGTCGAATACAATCTTGCCGCCGAGCTCGGACGCCTTGAAAAGCCCGGACGCCCGCTGGCATTTGGCACTACTGAAGAGTTTTTAAGATATTTCGGACTTTCGTCACTTTCGGATCTTCCCATCGTCAATCCCGAAAAACTGGAGGATTTCAAGCTTGAAGTACAGGAAGAGCTTCAGCTTACCCTGGATCTGTAGCCCACGTCTCAAAACACAAGGATCGGTGCGAAAATGATTCATCTTACTAAACAAAAGATAAGAAGTCTCGCCATTGATGAGCTGACTTACAACAGAGGTCTCGCTTATTTTAAAAACGGTCACATCAAGAACGCCTACTATTCAAAGTCCATCAGAAAATACAAATTCATCGTTGCCGGATCGAGCACCTATACCGTCCAGATAAACGAACTTGATGACGGGAAATTCGATTTTTCCTGCACCTGTCCCGGAAACCTCATGTCTTCGGGAGCGTGCAAGCATGTCGTATGCGCTCTCTGCATGCTCTACAAGCGCCAGGAAAAGGCCGAAGGGAATCTCCCAAAGACCTCCGAAGAAAAGCGCATCTATGACGTTCTGGATTATTTTGACAACCAGGACAATATCACGATGACCGGTGACGTTTTCCACATTGAGCCCGTTCTTTCCATCCCCGAGATGCTTAAAAACGGCTCGGGAAAAGCCGGGATCTCCATAAAGGTCGGAAGCAGCCGCCTTTACAAGGTACAGAACTTAAAAAAATTCCTCGATTCCTTTGTCCGCCGCGAACCCATCGTTCTCGGAAAAGACTTTCATTTCATCTACGGAGAGAGCGCCTTTGACCGTGATTCAAAGAGCTTCCTCGACTATCTTCTCGGGATCTTTGACGTAGCGGATCTCACTGCCGGAAAGGACGGCACGGAGATCTTTTCAAAGAGCCAGATGCAGATCTCAAAGTTCCTTTTCATAAAACTTCTGCATCAGATAGGAAATCTGCCCTGCACGCTTGAACTGTACGGAAACACATATTTTGACGTTCACTGCGTGACAAGTAATCCCACCATCGAATTTGACCTTATCAACATGGAGGACTCATGCATCCTTGATTACAAGGACAAAGAGCCCGTTATTCCCATATCCGAAAACGGAGAAGTGCTTTACCGCGACGGTTTTCTCTATACCCCCGACAAGGTGTTCCTTCGCAATTTCCTCCCGTTTTTCAATAATCTCGGAGGAGACAGGACGCCGCTCGTTTTTGAAGGAAAATACAAGCAGCGTTTCCTTGAGACCGTGCTTCCGAAGCTCCATGATACGATGGAACTCGAGATCCCGGAAGACCTTTCGGACAAATACATCGCGCCCGATTTTACCGCGGAAGTTTATTTTGACAAATACAATAATTACATAAAAGCCGAGCTTTTCTTTACTTACGGCGAATACCGTTTCAATTCCTTTGAGACGCCGAAGAGCGATCCTTACATCATCCTTCGTAACAAAACAAAGGAAAAGGAGATCTCGGATGTCCTTGAAAAGAACGGCTTTGAGACCTATTCGGGCTTTTATCTTTTGAAAGCGGACGCGGGGATATATTCCTTTATCACCGAAGGGATAGAAGAGCTTAAGACCATGGCGGAGCTTTTTTATTCCGAGGACTTCAAGCACTTAAAGAGCTCTCAGAACAGAAGGTTTTCCATCGGCCTTAACGTCTCAAAGGAGAGCGACCTTCTTGAACTCGATCTCACTTACGGTGACATCACGAAGGAAGAACTGAAGCAGCTTTTCAGGGCTTACAGGCTTAAGAAAAAATTTTTCCGCCTGTCGGACGGTTCGTTTATAGACCTGGAATCCGACGAACTGAATGAGCTCAGCGAAAAGCTTGACGATCTTAACCTCAGCATGAAGGAGATCGAAAAGAAGGACAGACTCCGCATTTCCAAGGGACTTGCGCTGTTTGCGGACCGCATTTTCGACGAAGGACGCTTCACTGTCACAAAGAACGAAGAATTTAAAGCGCTTGTGAGCAATGTACTTAATTCCGCGGAAAAAGAGTACACCGTTCCGGAAAACATCAATGCGGAGCTCAGACCTTACCAGGTGACCGGATTCAAGTGGCTCATGAACCTCGCGGAAAACGGGCTCGGAGGTATCCTTGCCGACGATATGGGCCTTGGAAAGACGCTGCAGGCGATAGTTTATATCAGGGCGCTTTTGAATGAAGATCCGGAAGCGAAATTCCTCGTTATCTGCCCGACCTCGGTTGTCTACAACTGGCTGGACGAGTTTGAGACCTTTGCGCCGGGGATCAGGGCAAAGATCATCGAAGGTACTCCTCAGGACCGTGAGGCGCTCATAAAGAAAAAAGATGATTCAAATGTGCTGATCACCTCATATCCGCTGATCCGCCGCGATATCGGTTTTTACGATGACATGCAGTTTGATACGATTTTCCTTGATGAGGCGCAGTTCATAAAGAATGCGGCTTCCGTAAACGCAAAGTCGGTAAAGAGCCTTGTCGCAAAACACCGTTTTGCGCTCACAGGCACGCCCATCGAAAACTCGCTTTCCGAGCTTTGGTCGATATTTGACTTTATCATGCCTTTTTACCTCCTTTCGTACACAAAGTTCATCATGAAGTACGAAAAGCCCGTAGCCAAGGGAGATGAGGGCGCAAAAGCCGTGCTCAACAGGCGCATCAGGCCTTTTGTAATGCGAAGGATGAAGAGGGATGTGCTTGTCGAACTTCCCGAAAAGATAGAAGAGAAGATGGTCGCAGACCTCAACCCTGAGCAGAAGAATCTTTATCTTTCATACCTTGAAAGTGTTAAGGGCGACCTCCGCGCGGAGCTCCTGAACGAAGGCATCAACGCGAGCCGTTTCCAGATCCTTGCTGCGCTCACAAGGCTCCGCCAGATCTGCTGCCATCCGTCCACTTTCCTTGAAAACTATACCGGTGGGAGCGGGAAACTCGATCTTTTCATGGAGATAGTGCCGAACCTCATTTCAAACGGACACAGGATCCTTGTTTTCTCGCAGTTCACGTCGATGCTGGAGCTTATAAAAAAGGCCCTCGACGACATGGGCTACAGTTATTTCTATCTTGACGGATCGACCAAAAATTCGGAGCGTTCCGAGAGGGTAAAAGCTTTTAACGCGGGTGAGAGGCAGCTTTTCCTCATTTCTCTTAAAGCAGGCGGCACGGGACTTAACCTCACGGGCGCCGATTCCGTTATCCATTTCGACCCCTGGTGGAATCCGGCGGTGGAAGAGCAGGCGACGGACAGGGCGCACAGGATAGGCCAGAAGAACGTTGTGGAAGTGATAAAGCTCATCACAAAAGGCACCATAGAAGAAAAGATCTACAAGCTCCAGAACAGAAAAAAAGAGCTTTCGGAAGCGATAATCTCCACCAAGGAGGTATTTATCAACTCGCTCACGAAAGAAGAGATAATGGAACTTTTCTCGCTGGATTAAAGGGCTTGTGCATGCGCTTTTTCGCGCTTGACTTTTTCATTTAAACCAAGTATAATACGCAATCGAGGCTCCGGCCTCACGAAGCGGGAGCTCCCGAACCGTGTCAGGTCAGGAATGGAGCAGCACTAAAGGATGCCTTCCGTATGTCGTGAGTAAACCGGAGCCTCATTTATTTTTACGATCAACTGCCACTTGAAGCAGTTGATCATTCATATATCCCGTTCAGATATTCGTCAGCGATCTCGGAGAGTTCAGACTCGTCAACCGTGGCAAATTCAGTTTTAAGAGCATCGAGCAGGGCATCGTTCTGCTTTAGAAACAGAAGCTCGTCGGTATCGCCTTCTTCACGCATTGCGTCAAGCGTTTCTTTTGTGAAACTGTTCTTAAGAAAAGCTTTTATCTTTTCTTCCTGAGTTTCCTCGTCCTGAATACCCTCGGCGATCTTTCTGCTCTTTATGAGCTGCAAAATACCCAGAACGATAAATGCGACACTCATCACAACGATCACGATCTGTGAGTAAAGAGCCGTGAAATATTTGATGACACCTGCGATGTTAAGTATTATGAAACTAAGCAGGAGTATACCGAACGTAAGAAAAGTGGTGCCTGCGGAAGCATAGTCGTTGCTGCGGTCCTTTGCTTTCACAAAGGTCTTTGCGGGGGCTTTTTCTTCTTTCTGATGGAGATCGGGATCAGCGGGAAGCTTTTCCATGATCTCGGTGAGCTTTTTCTCGGTCTCGACCTTGATGATGGCCCTTACTTCTTTTACGGCCTCATATTTTTTTGACTTATGCACAAAAAGCTCATAGGAAGTGTGCGCAACTTCGGAGGCCTGTGGCATATTTTCTGGGTTTCCGGCATATTGCTCGATGAATTCGCGCTGCAGGGCTTCAAGAGTGTCTTCGTCAGTCTCTTTTTCTTCAACACTTACATCGATATTTTCCGATGCGAGGTATTTTACGACTCTGTCTTTAAGATCGGCATCATAGGTCTTAAGAATGGAGACATAATCATCATTGCTTTCTTTGGACAATTCTTCCACAAGTTCGATATTGCAGTCGGGGCAGACAGTGATACCTGCTCTGTATTCATTCTTGCAGTTGGGACACCACATATGATAAACCTCCCTATTTGTTATATTTACAGTATACGGGTTTAAAATGGCTTTTTCAAGGGAAAAGAGAAGAAATTTCATTGTGACGTCTATGGATTTCTGATATAATGTCTACTTGTAACAATTTGCGAACGGAGATATGAAAAATGCAAAAACTGGCATTGTCGGATGAGATACTTCTTAATATCGAAAAGCCTGTGAGATATATCGGAGGCGAGGTAAACTGCGTGATGAAGGAACGTTCCGAGGTGGACGTCCGCTTCTGCATGTGTTTTCCCGATGTGTATGAGATCGGCATGAGCCACCTTGGAATACAGATACTTTACGACATGTTCAACTCCTTTGACGGAGTATGGTGCGAACGTGTATATTCCCCGTGGCCGGATCTTGACAAGATCATGAGGGAGCGCCATATCCCTCTTTTTGCGCTTGAATCGCAGGATCCGATAAAAAACTTTGATTTTCTCGGGATCACCATACAGTATGAAATGTGCTATACAAATATACTGCAGATCCTCGATCTTTCGGGTATCCCGCTCTATGCAAAGGACCGCACGGAGGAAGACCCTATAGTCATCGGAGGCGGCCCCTGCACGTACAACGCCGAACCTATAGCGGATTTCTTTGACTTTTTCTATATTGGAGAAGGCGAGACCGTTTATCTTGACATAATAAATCTTTACCGCGAAAACAGGAAAAACGGCGGTACAAGGCGCGATTTCCTTGAAAAAGTGGCGGAAGTCGAGGGCATGTATGTTCCCATGTTCTATGATGCGGAATATAATGAAGATCAGACGCTTAAAAGCTTTACACCGAACAATCCTCATGCGAAAAAGACCATCAGGAAACAGGTTGAGATGAAACTTTCCGAGACCTATTATCCAGATGCGCCGGTCGTGCCTTATCTTCAGGTCGTGCAGGACAAGGTCACGCTTGAGATACAGAGAGGCTGCATCAGAGGGTGCCGTTTCTGCCAGGCGGGAATGCTCTACAGGCCGATCAGAGAAAGGGATGTGGAATTCCTTAAAAAACAGGCCGTAAAGATGATTAACAACACGGGACATGAGGAGATCACGCTTTCCTCGCTGTCTTCAAGTGATTACAAGGCTCTGCAGGAACTGGTATATTTCCTTATCGACAAATACAAAGACAAAGGAGTGAACATTTCGCTTCCTTCGCTCCGTATAGACGCTTTTGCGCTCGATGTGATGAGTAAAGTGCAGGATATCAGGAAGAGCTCCGTTACCTTTGCTCCGGAAGCAGGCTCGCAGCGACTTAGGGACGTTATAAACAAAGGCCTTTCCGAGCACAGTATCTTAAACGGCGCGGGAGACGCGTTCAAAGCGGGATGGAACAAGGTAAAGCTTTATTTCATGCTGGGACAGCCCACCGAGACTTACGACGACATTGAGCAGATCGCGGTACTTGCGGACAAGATCGCAAGAGAGTATTACGAAGACGTTCCTAAGGAACAGCGCCACGGAAAATGCGAGATCACTGTGAGCACGAGCTTTTTCGTGCCGAAGCCCTTTACGCCGTTCCAATGGGTAGGCATGAACACTTCCGAGCAGTTCACCGAAAAAGCGCATTTCCTTTCAGGAAAAGTGCGTGAACAGCTTAATCAAAAGAGCATAAGGTATCACTGGCACGATTCCGATACCACGATACTTGAAGGAATATTTGCGCGTGGTGACAGAAGGCTCTGCAAGGTGGTCTATGACGCTTACAAAAAGGGCTGCATCTTTGATGCGTGGACGGATTATTTCAAGCCGGAGCTCTGGAACGAAGTCTTAAAAGAGAACAATGTCGACCTCGATTTCTATATTTTCCGCGAAAGAAAAGAAGTCGAGCTTTTCCCGTGGGATTTCATAGATGCGGGCATCACGAAGGAGTTTTTGCTCCGGGAATACAAAAACGGCAAGGCGGAAAAAGTAACACCAAACTGCCGCAAGGCCTGCGCGCGCTGCGGAGCGTTTGAGTTCCACGGCGGAGTTTGCCTTGAGCCGAGAGGAGCCGAACAATGACAGTAAGGATCAAATTTGCAAAATACGGGAATCTCAAATTCCTTTCACATCTTGATGTCCTGAGATTCTTCCAGAAAGCGGTGCGCCGCGCGGGGATCGACGTGACATATTCGGGAGGTTTTCACCCTCATCAGATCATGAGCTTTGCTGCGCCTCTGGGACTCGGACAGACAAGTGAAGCGGAATATTTTGACATGGAGCTTAATTCCATGAAGTCGGAAGCGCAGGTCCTCCGCGACCTCGATGCGCAGATGCCCGACGGCTTCAAGATCATAGATGTGTGCCTTCTCCCCGAGACCGGGCCGAATACGAAAAAAGAATCCGTCATGGCGCTTGTCACGGCTTCGGATTATCTGGTGCTCCGTAAGGACGGATATGAAAACGGCTTGACAAATGAGGAATTATATTCTAAATTAATTGAGTTTTTGGCACAAAAGGAAATAAAGACCATAAAGACGACAAAGACAGGAGATCATGAGATCGATCTGAGACCGCTGATCTATGATTTTAAGACGGGCAGTGACCTTCCCGAAGTTTCTGATCTCGCCGAGAAATATGAAAACGGCTTCAAAGTATGGCTTTTTCTTTCCGCAGGTTCCGAAAACCACATAAGGCCGGAACTTGTTTTCAAGGCTTTTTATGACTATATGGGGCTTGAATTCAACGCATACGAATATCAGGTGCACCGCCTCGAAAGCTATACGGGCGACAGGGAAAACCTCATTCCTCTCTACAAATTACACAGAAAGTAAGGACTTGAAATGACTGCTTCTTCAAACGAACTTCTGATAACGATGTGCCAGGGCCGGGAGATCAGCGCCGTTTACAACAACGGCAAGATGACCTCCGTGTCCCTCATCGACACACATTCCTCGTTTGACATAGGAAATATCTATGTCGGACGTATCGACAACATTGTAAACAACATAAATGCCGCTTTCGTGAACATAAGCGACAAGATGTCTTGCTACCTGGACTTAAACACCGACGAGCTTCCTCTTTTTGTAAAAAGGCAGTCGGAGAGAAAGATCTGCGTGGGCGATGAGATAGTGGTGCAGCTTGTGAAAGAAGGCATAAAGACCAAAGCGCCCGTTGTAACGACCGCCTTTTCGATCGCGGGGAAATATGTGTCTGTCGTGCGTCACGGAACCGGTGTGCAGATATCAAAAAAGATCACGGGAAAAGCGACAAGAGAGCATATCAAAGAGATACTTTCAGGAGTCACCGCAGAAGACAAATGCGTGATCGCGCGCACAAATTCTGTATGCGCATCGGATGAGGAGATCATTTCCGAAGCACAAAAGCTTATCGAGCGATTTGACGATATAGTAAAGACATCCGCCCATGCGGGGCGTTACACCGTGCTCTACAAGGAGCTTCCCGCATATCTCATGCAGCTCAGGGACACAAACACCTTCATGTTTGACAGGATAGTGACAGATATTCCTTCGGTTCATGCGGAGGTGACTGAATACTTAAAGCTGTTTCCCACGGTGAGTGAGAGCGGGACCTTTACAAAGGCTGAACTCGTGCCGGACAGGGACAGGCTGAATGCTGTATACAAGCCCGACAAATATATGGATATCATCCAGAGAAGGATCATAAATTTAAAGTCCGGAGCCTCGATAATAATCGACCAGTGCGAGGCACTGACAGCAATCGATGTTAATTCCGGAAAGGCTGTATCCGGAAAACGCGCGACTCAGGCGACTTTCTTTGACATAAATGTCGAAGCCGCAAAAGAGATCGCATATCAGCTGAGGCTGAGGAACATCTCCGGAATAATCATAATAGATTTCATAAACCAGACCGACGGAAATCTTCGTACAAAGCTCCTTGAAGAACTTAAAAACGCGATAAAGACCGATCCCATACAGACTGAGCTCGTGGATATCACAAAACTCGGCCTTGTGGAACTTACAAGGAAGAAAGTGCATAAGTCGGTCATAGAACAGCTGAAGAAATGAGACAATGGGGACGGTTCTTTCTGACTCAAAGCCAAGTCTTTGAGTCAGAAAGAACCGTCCCCATCGACTCCCCATCGACTCATTGAACAGCTGAAAAATTATGTTGACAAGCGTTGTTAAACGTGGTATAAATATTCAGTATGCCGCACGGCCAGGTCTAAGTCTTGCAAAGCAAGCACCAAAGCCGGCGAGTAATGATAAACAGGAGGTGCCAGTATGTACGCTATTATTGCAACAGGTGGTAAGCAGTACAAGGTAGCAGAAGGCGATATCATTAATGTTGAAAAGCTCGGCGTTGAGGCAGGAGCAAATTACACATTCGATCAGGTTCTCGCAGTTAATGACGGAACAATGAAAGTCGGAAATCCTACCGTATCCGGAGCATCTGTCAGCGCATCAGTCGTTGGTGATGTTAAGGGCAAGAAGGTTATTGTTTACAAGTACAAGAGAAAGTCCGGCTATCACAAGAAGAATGGTCACAGACAGCAGTACACCCGCGTAAAGATCGACAAGATCAACGCTTAAGATGATCAGGATAACCGCGATCTACAATGAAACAGATGAGCTTTGCGGCTTTCGTTCGGAAGGTCACGCAGGACTCGACAAAAAGGGAAAAGACATATTGTGCGCAGGAGTTTCCGCACTCACGTTAAACTGTGTCAATTCCGTCGAGGCATTCACGAAGGACAGATTTTCCTGCAAAGAGGAAGACGGCCTGCTTGAATTCATCATTGTTTCAGACGTTTCAAAGGAGAGTTCGCTTCTCCTTGACTCCTTGTTCCTCGGGCTTAAAAGCATTTCCGAAGAATACGGAGACAGATTTATCAAATTGACAATATAAGGAGGGTAAGCAAATGTTAAAGATGAACCTTCAATTATTCGCTCATAAAAAGGGCGTTGGTTCTACCAAGAACGGCAGAGATTCCGAGTCCAAAAGACTTGGCGCAAAGCGTGCCGACGGTCAGTATGTTCTTGCCGGTAACATCCTTTACAGACAGCGCGGAACCAAGATCCATCCCGGCGTAAATGTCGGACGTGGCGGTGACGATACATTGTTCGCATTAAAGGACGGCGTTTTAAGATTTGAGAGATTGGGAAGAGACAAGAAGCAGGCTTCTGTTTATCCCGTTGAAGAATCCGAGCAGTAAGAACCTTAGCCCCGAAGTTTCATTCGGGGCTTGTATTTTTTTCGTAAAAATGCGAAAATATCGACAAAGGAGTGATAAACATGTTCGCTGACAGAGCTGATATCCATATTAGATCCGGTAAGGGCGGTGACGGCTGCGTAGCCTTCAGGCGCGAGCTTTTTGTGGCCGCGGGAGGTCCAAACGGCGGTGACGGCGGACGTGGCGGTGACGTCGTATTTGAAGTCGACAAAAACGTCAACACTCTCACTGATTACCGCTATGTAAGAAAATACAGCGCGCAGAACGGTGAAAACGGCCGTGGGAACAACTGCACGGGCGCGGACGGCGCCGATGTGGTGCTCAAAGTCCCCGAGGGCACGGTCATCAAAGAAAAGACCACAGGCAAGGTAATTGCCGACATGTCAAACGGGAACATCCGTGAAGTCGTTTTAAAAGGCGGACGTGGAGGCAAGGGAAACCAGCACTATGCCACAAGCACCATGCAGGTCCCTCAGTATGCGCAGCCCGGACAGGACGCAACCGAGCTTGACGTGACATTGGAGCTCAAGGTCATTGCCGATGTGGGACTTGTGGGATTTCCAAATGTGGGAAAATCCACGTTCCTTTCGATGATCTCAAACGCAAAGCCAAAGATCGCAAATTATCACTTTACAACGCTTTCTCCGAACCTCGGAGTGGTAGACCTTAAGAACGGCGACGGCTTCGTTGTCGCGGACATTCCCGGCCTCATAGAGGGCGCCTCGGAAGGCGTGGGTCTCGGCCTGGATTTCTTAAGGCACATCGAGCGCTGCAAAGTGCTCATACATATAGTTGACGCCGCAGGCACTGAAGGACGTGATGCCGTAAACGACATCTATGCCATCAACAAAGAGCTTGAGGCATATAAAGAAAAATACAACATGAAAGACAAGCCGTGGGTCATCGCGGCAAACAAGCTTGACGTGCTCTACGGAGAGGAAAAGGACATTGCGGTCCAGCTCCTTACCGATGAATTTGGGCCGCAGGGCATAAAAGTTTTTCCCATTTCCGCGGCAACGGGAGAGGGCGTCGACGCATTGCTTTTTGCGGTAAATTCGATGCTGAAGAGCCTTCCCGACGACCCTGTCGTTTTTGAAAAGGAATTCTTCCCGGAAACTCTTGAAAAAGACACAGAGCCGTATTTTGTGAACTATGATGAAGACGAGGATGTCTATGTGATCGAAGGCCCGAGGATCGAAAAGATGCTGGGCTACACAAATCTCGATTCGGAAAAAGGTTTCGAGTTCTTCCAGAATTTCCTAAAGACAAACGGGATACTTGAAGACCTTGAAAACCTCGGCATCAAAGACGGAGATACCGTAAGGATGTACGGATGGACATTTGATTACTATAAATGATCGGAGAGAAAAACATGATCTCAACCAAGCAGCGAGCATATTTAAGAGGACTGGGCCAGAATCTTGACCCTATTTTCCAGATCGGAAAAAACAGCCTCACACCTGAATTTACCGAGGCTATCATCGAGGTCCTCGAAGCCAGAGAACTTATAAAGATCTCGGTATTGAAAAACTGTGACGACGATCCGAAGGAGCTTGCGCAGCTTCTTTCCGACAGGACTCACACCGATGTTGTTTCAGTCATCGGAAAAAAGATCGTCCTCTATAAGCAGGCAAAGGACCCGAAAAAGAGAAAGATCGAGCTTCCATAAAGATTTTTTCCGGAGGACAGATTCGTGAAAAAAGGAATCCTTGGCGGGACCTTTAATCCCATTCACAATACTCATCTTGCGATCGGGATCGCGGCAAAGGAGCAGTTTTCGCTTGATGAAGTGATCTTCATGCCTTCAAAGCAGCCTGCATACAAAAAGGACGTAAAGATCGCAAGCGAGACAGACCGGCTGAACATGACCGAGCTTGCCGTGAGATCGATAGGCGGGAGCAAAGCGGGATTTTTTTCATCGGACTTTGAATACAGGCGCGAAGGAAACACCTATACCTGGGAAACGCTCACGCTTTTACATGAAGCGGAGCCCGAAACGGAATTCTTTTTTATCATCGGCGCGGATTCGCTGATGAACTTTGACAAATGGGTGAAACCCGATGTGATCTCAGGCCTTTCAGTGCTTCTTGTGGCGCCCCGTGAAGGCGTGAGCGATGAAGATGTAAGGTCAAAGATAAAAGCCCTGAAAGAACGTTTTAACAGCGATATAAGAGAGATAGATCTTAAAAAGGACGCCACTTCTTCATCAGAGATAAGGAACGGATCCGGGGACAGGGATTTTCCGCTTTGCCCCGCATCCGTAAGCGCATATATAAGGGAACACGGCTTGTACGGCACAGACAGCACCACATTTACAAAAGAGGATATTCGGGATTTTTTTGACAAAATGCAGCATACGCTTTCTCCCGACAGATTCATGCATTCCGTCGGAGTGGCTTACATGTCTTCATGCCTTGCCTATTCTTACGGCGTTCCTTCCGACAAGGCGCTGGTTGCGGGGCTTCTCCACGACTGTGCGAAGGAGATAGAAAAGAATGAGATGGAGCGGTTGTGCGATGAGAACTGTGTTCCCCTGACCGACATCGAAAGACGCATTAAAGCGCTGATCCATGCGCGTTACGGCGCATATCTCGTGAAACACCTTTACGGTATCGAAGACATTGAAATAATTAACGCTGTGGACAATCATACCGTGGGACGTCCGGGGATGAGCAGGCTTGAGCAGATCGTATTTTGCGCGGATTTCCTTGAACCCGGCAGAAAATATCACTGCGAGCCGTCTCTCGATGAGCTGAGAAAGCTGATCTTCACCGATATCGACAAGACTACGGTGCTGATCCTTGAAAACCAGATGGACTATTTCAAGGAAAAGCCGAGAGATATAGATCCGAGGTCCATGGAAACACTTGAATATTACAGAAACGTGCTTAGGAAACGGGGAGCAACGGAGGAAAAATGACCGGTTGCGGTGCAACGGAGGAAATATGAATAAAGAAGTTTTAAAACGGATAGTAAATGCCATCGAAGACAAAAAGGCAGAGCGCGTAAAGGTGCTCGATATAAGCCTGATCTCCGTGATGGCAGATGTATTTGTTATAACGAGCGGATCGAACACATCACAGCTTGAAGCGATCACAGACGCCGCACACGAGGCTTTCACCAAAGAAGGCATCGATTTCAAGACCGAAGGCGATGCGGCTTCAGGATGGGTGCTGATCGACGCGGGAGACATCATTTTGCATATTTTTTCAAGAGAAGCAAGGGATTTCTACGATCTTGAAAGAATATGGAAGGACGGAGCGGTGATCGAACTGTGACAGGCTCCGGGTGACATGCCCGTATGAAGACTGACCCCATAAAAAAAGCTTTTTACATGATGCTCACTGTGGCAGCGCTTGCCATAGCGGGCATTTTTGTGCTTCATGGGGAAGTCTGCTTTGCTTATGATATCACATATTATGACCACACTGTCGGAATAAATGTCACAAATTCTTCAGAGCCCGTAAACTATGTCGTTAACGAAAAGCCTGTGTTTTTAAGCCATCCCGGGATCCAGATAAACGGTATCGCGATAGGTGACGTTTTTGAGCTTTTCAGGGACGAAATGGGGCTTTCGGTGACTTATGACGACGTTACAGGAAATATAACGATAAGTGACGGCCAAGTTACCGTAAGGCTCAAAGTCGGAACTTACGATGCGATAGTGAACGACCGTGTTGCGGAGCTTGACGCCGCGCCGTTAAAGATCACATTTCAGGGCGAAAGCTCCTACAGGATATTCGTTCCCACGAGGTTTGTTTCGGAAAGCCTCGGATATGACTATGTGTGGACCTATGCAAACTCCACGAGCCGCATAACGCGCGTGATGCACTTGAATTTAGGGGACAGGCGCGTGGATTACAACGGAGAGTTCTACGGTGTAATATGCAACGGAAAACGTGTCGATCTCAGCTCTTTCCCCGTTATATATAGTGACGGCGTCCTGATAGGCCGCGCGAAAAAGATATTTGAGGCGCTCGGATGCACTTATTATCAGGACAGCGAAAACATCGTGATCCGTTATGGCGGTATATCCTGCAATATGCAGTTTGGGATGGACGTGGCATATGTCAACGGAAAAAAGATGATCATGGATGCACCCGCAATGACCGTTACAAACAGGCACACATCCGTTTCTTACGCGGCTGTGCCCATAGAAGCGTGCCTCCAGGCGCTTGGCTTTTCTTTTTCCTATGACAACACACAGAAAGAGATACTGATCTTCACATCCGATTCATCGGGAGACCCCGCAAGGAACCAGTTTTTATATGGTTTAAGCTTTGAGCCTGCGGCGCCAGAAACCCATGCGGTATCATCGGTCTCAAACAGGATATTTGATTTTTCGACCGATTCTTCTCTGGAAGCGGAACTTGAAAAAGAAATGGGAGAGGGGCGCGGAAATAAGTGCCTCACAAGGGTTTCGGGATATGCGCTTGAAAACTCCGACGCTGTGGTGCTTTACGGACCATCAAAAGCTGAAATGGAATTTTATCTTGACGGCGCGATGCTCCTTATAAATCTGCCCGGAGTGCGGGATTTCTGCGGTGAAAATATCTATAATCCGGTGAACGCTCCTCAGAAATATATAAATTATTGCCTTGTTTCGTCAAACAGGAACGGAACAACAATTATACTTTATCTTGAGCCGGAAATGCAGTATTATGTATATGAAGCAGGTGACGAATATGTTTCCGTGCATGTGACGATGGCTGATATTTCTGCGCGTGACAACGGTTTTACCGCGGAGAACAGCACGGACTATGTTGAAAGGCCCACAGACCCCGCGGAACTTCCGGACGACCGCATACTTATCCCGCTTCCCGCAGGAACTCAGATCTCTTCCATACGTGACACAGACAATTATATCAACTATAATTTTATTATCCAGATAAAAGGCGATGTTTCGGACTTCATAAAGAGCAGGGGAGTGCTGAATCCTTATTCCGTTGTGGAGGGATATGCGGTCACATATAACAGAAATTCGGGTTATACAAGCGTTTCGTTTGATACAAAGCTGGTGGTTGCCTATACTTATGAGATCATAAACGATCATCTGTGTGTGCGCGTGGCACGTCCGAATGAGATATTTGACAAGATAGTCCTTCTTGACGCAGGACACGGCGGGAAGGATCCCGGAGCGAGCGCAAACGGTGTTAACGAAAAAGATCTTAATTTCAAGATCTTAAACGAATATGCGGCGGAATACTTTAAAGATTCAGGTATAAAGGCATATTTCACAAGAACAACGGATGTTCTGATAAGTCTTAACGACAGGGCAGTCTTTGCAAACGAAGTCTGCGCGGACATCTTTGTGAGCCTGCACATGAACTCAAACAATAGTTCATCACCTAACGGCACTGAAGTGTTTTATTCGGAATCAAACAACAAAACGCTGTCAAACGGACTTTCAAGCAAGAAAATGGCCCGGCTTTTTGCGGATGACATATCGGCGGCAATCGGAACGAAAAACCGCGGGATCACATCCGAAGCGTTTTATGTGGTAAAATACAATAAAGTGCCTGCGGTGCTCATAGAACTCGGATTCATTTCAAATTCATCGGATTTTTCAAAACTCACAAATGAGACTTACCAGAGAAAAGCCGCTGAGCAGATATTCAAAACCACGAAAAAACTTTTTGATACCTACCCGAGGTGAGAAATGACTGGAATTATTACCACAGCAGATATTTTAAGTTTCATGGTCGTTACGGTGATCCTGATCGGCGCTTTGATGAGCTCAAAAAAGAGCAGAAGGACTTCTACAAAGATGTTCATAGGCCTTATGATCACAGATCTTTTGGCCATCATCGTGGATATCATCAGCTACACCTCTGAAGATTTTATTGTAAACGACACATTGATCAGGCTCATAAATCTGCTCGCATATTCTTTTATCGTGCTTCTCCTTGTCATGTTTTCGTTATACATGATATCTGTAATACGCGAAAAAACAAAAATTTCATACAGAATGCTGATCCCTGTACTCATAATGTCGGGCATTAATATCATTTTACTTGTGATAGGAACGTTAAACAGAAAGCTGTTCACGATCATCGAACACAAATATGTTGCACGTGAGTGGCATCTGATACCTTATGTAATGGCATTACTTCATCTGCTGTATCTGAGCTTTATAATGATAAAATACTGCAGGGGGATAGAGAAGCGGTTTATACTGGGTCTTAGTTCTTATCTGTTTTTCCCGTTTTTGCTTTCGATAGGCGTACTTTTTTTCAATTTTCCGGATTTTACTTATGCAACAGCGTCGCTGACATTCCTTGTGATCTATGTGGCCATACAGTCGCAGACGATCACCGAAGTATTGCTGAGGGAGAAGATCCTTAACGAGGTTTCGTATATTGACTCGCTTACAGGCCTTAAAAACCGCAGGGCCTACGACGAATATCTGCAAAACGTGGAAAATGAGTCCGGTAAAGGAGTGGCGTTTTTTGACCTGAATTCGTTGAAATATACAAACGACACCTATGGACATGCTTCAGGTGACAGGTTAATCAAAAGCTTTGCCGATATGCTGAGGGAGGCTTTTCCCGACGGGCATTGTTTCAGGATAAGCGGTGACGAATTTGTAGTTTTGCTTCGATCAAACTCAAAA
>JAEEGF010484551.1_pt1 | contig 16905 bp, 14 predicted proteins | sample 9134171 | NCBI WGS metagenome assembly JAEEGF01 (sample SAMN16246542, study PRJNA631951) | gut metagenome | biome: gut microbiome; feature: rumen; material: AP-attached | host: Bos | place: Iran: Karaj | collected 2018-10 | reverse complement strand
TCTTTTCTTGCACTCACGGATTGCAGAATATAGAAGACCAAGTAAAACGGAACGTACTCAAAGAATTCGGCAATCCGGTATGCGGAATGATTAACGCTTTCTCCATAATGGACAAAGTCCGTGATTGCGTTCTTCGGAGCCCACGGAATCAATCCTATTATGAACGTTACCGCAAGCCCTGCAAAAAATTCAGGCGTGCGGAACATCCCGGCTAATATCTGAATGCTCGTCATGGACTCCCGGTGATCCGCGAGCCAGCATTCTCGCGCGGTTGTATTGTACCGGACGAACAAACGCGATATGACAACGAAAATCAAATATGAGAAAACAATGAAAAAGAAGAATGACGTCTTCGAAAGTGCTCCGTCGGCTGAACCGGCAAATGAATCTATCGCCACAAGCAAACGCGAAAGAGAGAAAAGCATCGAATATGCCGCGATACTGACGGCAGCGGAAGCTGCGGAAAAGGCAGCGGCTATTTTTCGTTGCGTATTCATGGTTAAGCTTTTTCCTTTCACAATTGTATTCTGATGATGTGGAAAAGTGCCGTCCGTCGGGTCTCACAATGATCAACTGTTGTTCCACCAAAAAGCACTCATTACTCTCGCACTTGCCATCAAAAGCTCGAGGTATTACCACACAAAACGCGGGAAAAGTGACAATCGTTATAAGGGGAAAGCGGCTTGCGAACCGGTAATAGATATGAAAATAATAACTGTTTTTGAGATTGCCAACTATTACTTCCTATGCGTTGAACGAACTGTTCACGTTTTACGGTGACAGATATAAGCGGGTCTTCAAGACGATCACGGAGAACAACGGAACTTGCTAATGCAATTCACGACTCCTCAATATGCATGCGTTCTTGTGCCCATTTATTATATAAACGCGCAACGGCAATTCTATGATACAAATAATACAGCACTCCATTGCCTATTATTGTCAACAACACCAACAATACTCTCGAATTGGCTCCCACACCAAACAATGATAATATATTTAAGTACAAAATATATAACGGCATGATAATAGCGGACAAAAAAGGAACTTTTAACAAATCAAGAAACATGATGATTGAAATGAAAATTAGAAATACAACCACATAATAGTTTCCACTTTTTCGCATATATTCATTTCGTATTTCATCTCTAGATAAAGGTGTAAAACCAATTTCTTTTAAAAACACCTCCTTAGTATTGGAGTTCCGTTTTAGAGTAATATAAGAAAAACAATAAAACGAGAAATAAGTCGCAATCGACACCAAAATTATGAGAATTGGGATAATAATTAGGGCTGCACCAGATAAATCCGCCCTAGAATACCCCCAGTGTTCGTCTGTTCTGGAGAACATAGAAATCTTACCTTCGGTAACGATATTGAGAACACCAGTTAAAAGTAAATTAATTACCAAAGAAATAATATTGCAAATAATAATATTGCCCAAAAACGGGAGGATTTTTCTTTTTCTCATTTTTATTCATTCGAAAGAACAATTGATTGTCCTTCCTTCCCCTTTTGTATTATTATAAATGAAATCGGAAAATGGAACAAAATACTATTCCTGAAGGTGAGGCTATTTGACCGTTACATTATTTCTTTGAGTTCGATTTCGGGTCAATGAAATACACAAGTTAAATTTGACTGATAAATAGGCTCTACATATAATATTAATACACTATTTTGTAAACAACGGACGAAAAACCACATCTGCACGGTCAAATAGCCGCACCTCAACGGAGTTTTAGCCTCGCTTCAACGGAGTTTTAGCCGCACCTCTGTAAACAAAGGTCTGACAGAACCACTATCACGGTGTTTTAGAGCCACCCAAACGGAAAAATAGCGCTGGCACAACGGCGAATAGCGCCGCTCAAATTTGAACAGATCAAGTTCCGTAATCACTCTTCCCGGAAACCTCTAAAGCGATAAACTCCCCAGGGCTTGGGGCGGGAGCCCCCAAAATTGAATAGTCCGCACGCTTGAGCATCGATACCGGACCATTTGTTCACGGAAAACGGCGAAACCGTGCATACACGCCGCGTAACTGTGCACAAATGTCGACGGTATCGTTATGTAGCACCGTCGCAGGAAACCATGCATTTCGAAAGCAAGAGCTGAACAGCACCGGCGTTGAGAACTGTACAGTGTCGTCGCTGAAAACCAAACAGTCGCGTTGGAGTATTTGGACAGCAAAGGCCATGACAGCAAGTGTAGATACACGTCAAGCGTCGGTTTTTAGGGTGCGGCTCTCCGCCGTTGAGGTGCGGCTAAAACTCCGTGCAGACGTGGCTCTCACGCCGGTTTTCTCAACTATTTAACTCGTCCTTATTGAAAGGGACCAACTATAGTTAAAGACTCAAGTGTTTTTTTGAGTCAATAAGCGAACATGCTTTCTTCAAATAGGAAGAGTTTGTTTTATCAATCGATGCAAACGAACGAGATTAAATGGAAAAGCAGCCCGTGAGTAGATTGGCGAAAAACAATTCCCTATAGTTCTCCCAATACCAAATTGCGAGCTCCCAATCGAAAGTGCCAACCTCGACTCTTCCAACAACGTGAATCACTTGCTCCACAACTTCGGGATTGTAATTCTCATACAGTTCACAATACTCATTTTCATCAGCATATAATTTGACTTTCCCGTATGAAAATGTGTTTCTTTTTTTTAGTTTGCTGTTCATTTTGTTACCTCTCCATATAGTACTTATTTTAATAATGCCTGTTTATATAAATCATCCTTCATATTCAGGCAATTGATTTTGTGAGTAATGTCCCCAATTATTTTACTACAATATACTGTTCCAGTTTTTTTAAACTTTGGAATACAACTTGCCCCTCCTAGACAAATGGGATATACTTTGCATTTTTGACATTCTTCTGAGGAAATACAAGTCCAATAATCCAATTGGTTTTCAAAAAAAACAAATTGTTTTGTTTCCTCATTTAGTATTCCGATACGATTAAAATCACTTTCCAAATGGACGGTGCATTTACCCAATGAGCCGTCGGGCATAAAGATAAAATAATTTGACCTCGATGAGTGACATCTTAAGTTATTTTTTAATAATAATAGACTTGCTAAAATACTTTTATTAGTAACCAGTTTATTAGTTGGGTTATTATCAGATTCTTTTTGAAAATCCGTATCATATACTGTTGATCCATATTCAAACCGGACAAAGGAATCCGCTTTCATCTTTGAAAGTGGATTGTTCCAGGCATATTTAGGCAAATATGAAAACCTTTTATCGTCCAAAAGATAGTTCGCCAGGAATTGCTCCCATTCTGGCTTTTTTGCTATGCTTTCCGACGTAAAGTTTGTTCTAATAGTAATTTTGATATAAGCCGCCTTTTCATTACATTTAATGTTTATCAAATTGTTCCAAATTTTTGTAAATGTCCCCGTACCGTTTTCGAGGAATCTCGTTGAGTCGTGGTATTCCTTAAAACAATCGAGTGTAATTTGATAATAGACTATTTTACATGCAATTAATGTTGATAGGTTATCATGCGTCAAAAAATAGCCATTTGTTGTTATTCCAGCAACGAAAGGAATATTGTACTTATGGCACGCATCAATTAAGGAAGCACTAATTTTTTTAATTGCATTAATAGCAATTAAGGGTTCTCCCCCAAACCACTCAACATTCAATCCTTTAAAACGAGGCAATATATTTTCTATGGCCTGAACAAGAGCCTCACAAGTTTTTTGACTTATAACTCCTTGATAATGTTTTTCATAACAATAGGCGCAACGAAAATTACAAGAATATGTTGGAATAATCGTTAGATATAACACACCATCATTTTTATCCTTTTGGGCTTCAATCTTTTGGATTTCATCTGTCAAAGCCCCTTCATCCTCGAATGCAAATTTATGTCTAATTAATAATTGTGATATTGCATCTGATCGGTCGAGAGTCTTTTTGTGAGTCGAAAACTCGTGCGTCAGTTCTTTGTCTAAAAAACACAATTTGTTTGTTAATGTGTTGAAAAGCCATAAACCACAACCGCGGTCGTTTGACTCTATATAATATGGAGATAAAGAGTACATTTTTATTCCTTATTGCTTGAGTAGTATTGAACAATAACACTACCCAAAGCATTAATATCATTATGAATAATACTGTTTATGAACGTCGGAATATTAAATGAATTTTCAATTTGAATTTTCTTTTCAAGCAGCAAAGAATCATCAATGAAAAACCTTGATCCAGAGAAGGAACCCGAACGTGGTTCGCTTAATGGGAACAAAACAATTGATAATATGTGTGTTGATATAGCATTTTCTAAAAATGATATTGTTTGCTTAATGTATTCTATTGGATCGAAATAATTCACGCAAAGAATAATTGAATCCGGAAGACAGCCGTTCAAAAAGATAAATTGATTTATATGAAAATCATCAATATTGTTGAAGGAATATGGAATAGTTCCAGATTGAGACCCGGCGATTATTATATCGCAATTGTTTTCGCATAATTTTTCAATAACATCGTTTAATACCAATACTGAAGTCCGCCAATCTACCGGAATTTCACCACGATAACCAAATGGAAATACAAAATCCATTCCAAATAAGTATCCCGAAGGTTCTGAAGATATTTGTCCTACATGATATCCGTTAGAAATGAAAAACCTTCGCAAATTCAATTGGAGATTATATTTTCCCTGTTGAGAACTCGTTCCGAATATTCCCAATACAGGCTTCCCAATATTATACATTTTTCCGCACCGATTAAGTATTGCGGATCCAATTTCAACACGGGGATAAAAAACAGACTCTTTTTCATTATTAATCAGTCCTGTTAAGAAAGGTCTCTCAAAAGAATACACTTTTTTATGATATTCTTGAGCTTTATTCAAAACATCGGACATGTAGTCAAAATGAGACAGATGGGCAATTTGATTGCAATGTCCCAAGATTACCGTGTCAAAATCCGCCTCCCAATCAATTGAAGAATAATTATTAATCTCTTTCTCATTAATGTTTGTTTTAATAATGTCTGATATTGGTCTGCCATTATTTAGGCTCAAATCAAAATCATAATATTGAACGATCTGAAATGAAAGCAAATCTTCATTTGCAGCTATTGCGTGCATTTCCTTATTGAATGGGAACGCGATAGCTTTTTTTATGGTCATACGATAATCATTGTTCATGAGCGTATTCCCTTTACGCATCATTGACGCATGACTGGCTAAATAAGTTTTTACATCTTTCAGACTATAATTGTCGTTAGTTGAAATAAATTTGAAAACAACTGACGAAATGTAAGCAGTGGCTGCACTGGCTCCATTGATGATGCTGATTTCTTTTCGGTGATCCATCACTTTGAAGAATGATGAACTTACCTTAACATTTATTATGTCATTGTCAACATATTCATATTCACCATACAATAAACTGTTTGAAGAAACATCAACACCAATTACATTGGAATAGGCGGCTGGAAACGAAATTTCCCCCGTATTACTGAAACCCGAGACAATTATTATGTTCCGTTTTGATAACCGACTGACTATTTCTCTTAGTTCATAATGTGATTCTAAAAAACTAACACCCAAACTCAAATTGATAATTCTACAAGAAAGGTTGTTGTCAACATACTCCAAGGCTGCAATTAGCCTCCGGACATCAATCGCTTCAATAGAATCAAAAATTTTGATAATGAATACAGATTTAGGGGCGCATGATTTTAAAAAGATATTCACCATTTGTGTTCCATGTCCAACACTATCAGAAAAATCGCCCATCCCGTTATTTATAAGATTGATGCCATCTATCTGACAATTCTCCACATCACCGGTAAAACCGCTGTCGATAAAAATCACATCATATTTCTTTTTTTCCATTATTAATAAGATCCCTAACTATTTCCACAAGTCTTGAAAAATCATCAAACAATGTATAGGTTAATAGATAATCAGGAATGCTAATGTTGAATTCTCCTTCAATCTCTACTAAAGAGGAAACAAATGCTATTGAGGACAACCCCTCTTTATTAATTATATATGCTCCGTTTCCCTGTGATATTGTTATCCCATTGTGCCCCAATATATCAATTATTTTTGCCTGTATTTCCACTATTATACCTGCTTATTAAATTTTTCCATTTGACCAATAAACAATTGCCTATATCCGTCGCAAATCCTCATCATCTCTTGATGACATCCGATATTTACTACTTGCCCTTTTTCTATATAAATAATTTTATCTGCAATTGTGTTTACATACATTCTGTGTGACACAAGAATCGTTATTCTTTCTTTCATCTTTTGCTTCAAAATGCTATACAAATCTTCTTCAGATTTGTAATCAAGAGAACTCGATGGCTCATCTAATACAAGGAGACTCGGGTTACGACATAAAGACCTAATTATTGATATCTTTTGCAATTCCCCTCCAGAAAATTCTATTCCCGATGAATCAAAATTTTTGGTTACTGGGCGGTCAAGATCATTAATCTTATTTTCCGGAAGATTGAACCCCTTTAACAGTTCAGCAATTTGTGAATCTTTAATCGAATGATTACCAAATGCTATATTATCCCGTAACGACAAGGAATATTTAACAACACTCTGTTGGACCATTTGAGCAATATTCCAAATTGTTCTACGAGGAATCGAATTAAGATCTACCCCATTTAATAATATATGGCCTTTTTGTGGAACATAAAGCTTCATCAACAATTTGATTATTGTTGATTTTCCGGCCCCATTAGTCCCGACGATCGAGCAAAATTCACCTCGCCTTATTTCGAATGAGACATTATCTAAGGCCAAAGTATCCGATCCGGGATATGCAAAGGATACATTCGCAAACACTATGCTGTCTATCTCGTAGAGTTTCTCCTCAAAAACAGGGGCTTCCAATGGTTCGATATCCGAATCTATTTTATAATATTCCTCATAGTTTTGAGCTTCCAACACAAGTGGATAAAGCTTTGTCGGAAATTCTATAACTTTTGAAATAACAAGTTCTAGGCGTGATATTGAAAGCAAAATAACAGTATAGTCCCCGAAAGTAATATTTCCTTTGATAAATTCTATTCCTGTATATGCATAAAGTACTATGGTTTGAATTGGAGAGGTGACAAAAATCAAAAATTTCAGAAGAGTAACCACGTTTAGATGGTTTCTCAGGGAAGTAATATAATTGTTGGTTGTTTCAATATACTTTTTTGAGAAGAAACCAGCCCCACCTGTAATATTCAGTTCCGAATGACTATGCCCTGAAGATAAAACACTACTATAATAATTCCTTTCTCTTGAAAGCCGTGTTTTGGAACGATTATACTCAAAACTATTGACTGTCAATTTATTGTCAATAAAAACTCTATAAACGCCGATTACTCCCAACCAAATAATAACCCACGGTTTAATGACTTTAAATGTTAATATCATCGATATTATCGAAATAATATTAACCACAAATGAAATAATTAAATTATAAACCTGGACACCACCAGCATCAGCATAATTAACAGCCCGTTGGAAAACATCTCTATTATTGGGTACATCATAAAACGAATTTAAAAATTCAAAATTATGTTGAAAGAGCTTAACTTTGGTATCGCACTTGGCTTGTTCAAAAAGAATCTCACTTCTATTATGAAAAGTTGAATGAATCCAATATCCACCCAAATTCAGTAATGCCAGAAAAAGTATATATATAATAGAAGAACCAAATCCTTTATTGCTTTCAATTGATTCAATAAACTTCTTTGGGAGCCAAGCAATTAGTGTTGGAGAAATACCATCAAATATTATAACGAATATTTGCCATGAAAAGAACCACTTATCAGATAACACTCTTCGAAAAAAAGCTCGATTCGTTTTAAAAAGATATCTTAAGTTGCTAAATACTCGCAACGAATTTACGAATGACTTGTATTTTGGATAAAAAGCAGATTTCATTTTATACCACAAAGCAGAACATCTTGATAAATCTGGTGAAAATCATGCAATTAACTGATGATCCGCAAAAAAAGCAGAACCTCACTATTATGTTCAAATAGTTCTTTGCGTATTTCGCCGTATCCTCGCTAGCATGGATATCAATCCCTGCAAGCAAATTATACTGCCCGACCTTTTTCCGCGGTTTCAACTGTAATCATACCATACCGGTTTCGAAAACACGTAAGAGACATTGTAGTCCCAACGATCTTCGAAGTTGAATAACACGGGTTATTAGTATCTACAGACAAAACTAGGGAACTCAGGGATGTCCGAAGTTACTATTATAAAATCTCGTATAAAAATCGCGAATTGCAAGCACACTGTCTCTCCGGGGATACTCATCCAGATACCCGACGTTCCTTATATACTCTTCATATTTTTCCAATGCCTTTCGTCCGTATACGGCGGTATCCCGCGGAATCAAAGGTGCCTTCCGGTTAATCGAGTGTTCAAAATCATACAAACCATCAAGGCGTTCCTTTTCATCAGGCTCAAAACTGTATTCCGGATTTATACAGACAGAACTGAACGCTATCGTCTTGTCTTCGCGTTTATTCAGCGATTCCATAAACTCATCAAAAGAGAGCTCAAAGGGCTCATATTCGTACCCGTGTGTGTAGCTGAGAAGATGAAATTTCCGCTTTTCCTCGTTTACTCCGTATATCAGATAATTCTTGTAGCAATGAGTCTTCAGGTAATTATCCGTAACCGGTATATAGTATGCATCATACGACCCGTTAACATACTGACCGTTCAGGATAAAAAGAATCATCATCCTAAGCACGTCGAATCTGCATTCGCTAGGAAAATCCATCCTGAACAAATACCTGTTCCTTAGAAACACCTTTTCTCCGGGAAACCAGTTGGCAGGTCTCACAAGTTCAAATTTGTTGCCTGTTTCAGGAATAAAACGGATATTTGTAAATTTGCATGCTGCCCACGGAATAATGTTATCCACGTGCGCTTCAAGGATGCTGAACTGGAGCATCAGTGTCAGATTGCATTCAAATATCGGCCTCTTTTGTATTGGCAGCAGTATTTCACTCATATCATTTTAATTCAGTTTCTGACCAACCGCCTTCAGATATGTTTCGTAATCATCAAGCAGGTTCAGCATATAGTCCCGTTCGGAATCTGCGATTTTCCTGAGCTTTTCCGGCCATTCCTTCAGAGCAGGTGAGTTTCCTGTCATATTATTCTTAATGCAAAGCAGGTGCAGTGTCCTGAACTGTTCAGCAAGGTCGGAATAGTTGCAGGTGTCAAGTCTTATTACGCCACGCTCTCTGAGATATATGATCCTTTCATTCATAAAAGCTTTGAATTCAAACAAAAAACGGCTGTACCTCAAGTCCGTATATCTGTGACTCTCAATACAACCGCAAATATGTTCTGCCATTTTACGCGTTGTATCAATCCCGTAGATAAAACCAGCTTGTTGCGGAGAAAGCGTGCACTGTGAATATGTGTAGTCGTACAGACTGTAAAACAGTCCTTTAAGATCCACACAGAAATCAAATGCGGGATTCAGTCTGACAAAAGTCAGATCAGTATGACTCAAAGCTTCAATAGCCTGACCGAATTCATCAAATGAAAACGAGTAAGGCTCAAACCTTTCGTTCTTTGTATATCCTGCCGCGTAAAATGACCCGGCTTCATCATCGAAGCCGTATATGAAAAAGCTGTGCTTGAAGTGATTTCTCAAGTACGCAGTCTTTGCAGGAATACAGTACTCGTCAAAATAACCGTAAACGTAAATTCCGTTTTCTATATGTCTTTTTGCTATATCAATCCAATCCAGATCAAGAAAAGAAGACGTTCTTTTCCTTGACCTTACCGTCTCAATCTGAAATACGCCGTCCGCCGCAAACCATTCGCCGTCTGTTACGACAAAATCCAGTTTGGCATTTCCGCCCGGATCCCAGCGGCAGTTGCAGTATTTGCTTAAAAGCCACGAACGCGTATCACGTTCCACCGCGGATATGATTCCAAATTCATACCCTCTCTTCTGGTATGCAGTGAATGTTCCGTCAAACTTAAAAGGGAGAATGATTTTCATTGATCATATCTTGGTGAAAGAGAAATACGTTACTGTTTTTTTACTTATGCACTATTTTATCATATCGAAAAATGCTTGTCAAGCATTTTTTTATATGAACATACTTGCTTTTCCAGGTCTTTCCGGACTTCTCGTGAGATAATGCTTTATCACAGGATATTTTAACAGCCAGGTTCTTTTCGTCTGCCCCCTGTAATTGCTGCCAATCTTTTTCTCTCGGAATATGCGTTTTTGGATGTTTTTTTACGCTTTTTTCGCTGGTGTCGCTCCCAACCGACAGCAAATTTGAAGAAAACTATTGACACGAGATAAAAACAATGGTATAATAGAACCCGTGGTGTCAATAAGCGAGTCGGAGGTGTTTTTATGAGACCGATCAACGAAGAGTGGGTCCAGTCCACGCTTGAATACATAAGAGAATATGCTCGCAAGAATAACGGAGAAGTACCGGTGCTTGCGGATATTATGAAAGAGACCGGTATGGTTAAATCAGCCGCGTTCAGATACATAATGATCTTGAAAGACCGCGGATATATCGAGTACAACGGTAAAGGTACTCTTCAGCTTACAGGCAATTCCAACTGTTATAAGAAATACGGATCTGTAAAGGTGCCTATCTACGGTTCCGTTATCTGCGGTACTCCTGAAGAGGAAGAACAGGAGAATCCGGAGTATCTCGCACTGCCTGAAGAATGGATCTCCGGCGACTGTTTTCTTCTCCGTGCCAAAGGCGATTCTATGACCGGTATCGGTGTTGACGACGGCGATCTTGTGCTCGTGAAGCGTGAATACGGCTCCCCGTCGGAGTATAACGGAAAAGTCATTGTCGCATTGACGGAGGACGGCAATACGCTCAAACGTCTGTTTATAGAAGACGGAATACCGCGTCTGCATCCTGAAAACAAAAAGTATAAGGACATATATCCCAAACGTCTTGAGATGCAGGGGCTGGCATTGCGTGTCATCAAACAAATTAGTTAGAGGAGTCTGAGAGAATAATTGAAAAACATAAATACCCGTCACGACGACGGTCGCAGAAGCATGCCTAAACGGGTTTGCCCCGTCTGCTCAAAACGCGCTATAGATTGTTCGGATCTTCAGGCTTATCACAGTTGTGAGTTAACAGACTACCGGGTCGCCAAGCAGAACGGCGCGAGATATGATTACGTGATCATCTGTCCGAACCCGAAATGTCATGCCGAACTTGCGGTGACCATCAAATCATTTCACAGTCCCCGTTACGGAACTGTAAACGTGCCTATCATCGGTACAGTAATATCATAAAAACATATCCATCCTCCCGGCAGTGAATTCGGGATTCAAGGGTCGGAACTGAAATAACAAACGTATTTATCTCCCCCGTGACGGGAGTGGTGTTTGTTATACCGGTTCCGGCTCTTTTGTTTGTGATGGATCATACATACCGCCTTTATCAATGTCATCAGGCGGAAGTCCCGCAAGGGAAATACAAATCACAGGAGGTATCGATAGATGACAGAAGAAAAAAGAACAGCAGGATCGCGCGACCTTGGCTCAGCAGTTGAGTTTTATGACGTGTACGATAACTGCGACAATGATGAAAGAGATGATCAGTGGCGACAGGAACAGCAGCGTGCTCTGCTTGAAGAAGCTATGGGCATTAAGCGTTTTCATACCATCGACAGTGAAGTGCTCTTTGAAAAGCAGCTTCAGAAACGCAAATACTTTGTCGAAGGTCTGCTTCCGGAAGGTCTCACGGTTCTGTCCGGTGATCCGAAATCCGGCAAATCTTTTTTTGCTCTCGGCCTTTCGGTATCGGTCGCGAAAGGTGTACCGTTTCTTTGCTTTCCGACAAAGAAATGTGACGTACTGTATTTCAGTTTCGAAGACGATGAAAAACGTCTGCAGCAGCGGTTGTTTGATATATCGGATGACGCTTTTACAGGGCTGACGTTCTCAAACGAAGTTGTGCATCTCGGGGACGGTTTCGTAGAAACTCTCGAAGACTATCTGCAAAAGAATCCCGCAACAAAACTTATCGTTGTCGATACACTGAATTATATACGTCCGGAAAAACAAAATCCGAATATGTATAAAAGCGACTACGACGATATGATCAAACTTCATAAGCTGACAATGAAGTACGAGATTGCGATGCTGATTCTTCACCATAACAAAAAAGGTGATGAAGCAGACCCACTACGACTGATCTCCGGATCAATGGGTATCGCAGGCGGTTCGGACAACGTCATCGTTATTGAAAAGCCGAAGAAAAAAGGTGATACGGTTTCTACGCTGCACGTCGTCAGCCGTGATATGCAAAACTTTGATATGAAGATCACGCAGAGTGACAACGGTGTGTGGATCGCCGCGGAAGACAAAACGATAACCGAAAAAAAGATCTGCGTTGAAGTGCAGGCTGTGTTTTTATACTTCTGTCTTGTCAACGAAAACAAAGAGCCTCTCAGAATCTCCGCGACTGATCTGGCAAACGATTTAAAAGAGCGCTTTTCGGTAAACGTTCACGCTAATATGATTACAAAAAAACTGATTGCTGAACATGAAGACCTTGAACTGCTCGGACTAAAATTTGAGTTGGATCGAAATAAGAAAGGTCGCAAACTTGTGTTCAGTCAGAATGAAAACTACCGCAGTCCGAAGTACGTTCATCTGTACGATGACGGTTCGTTTTTCATTGAAGTTTTTTCACCGGAAGAGTTTGAAAAACTATGCGATGACAGCGGTGACAGGGTGACGGCTGAAACAGATACAGAGAATGATTCTTCTTCAGCTGTCATCGCTGACGCTGAGATTGACGAAACAATTGCTAAAAACAGTAATGAAGTCACTGACAGTTGTTTCGAAAACAGTGTTTCCGATACTTCCGAAAACGGTTCCGGTGACAGTTCTGATGATATGGTGACAGCAGATTCTCGGTGTGAAAACAGCTGTCAACCTGTCAACCGCTGTCAACCGGCAGCTGAAAACAATTTAAAGCCGGTGCAAAACTGCAGCGGGAACAGGAAAAAGCACGGCAAGAAGAACAAGAAGAAAAAAGGCGGAAAGAAGCACTGAACATGCCGATTTTGACGGGTTTTGCAGACCGACCGATTTTTAAGCGGGTTAAAGGAGTGGTGTCGTGCCGACGTTAATACACCGTCCCGCAACGGCGGGTCGGGACGGAATTGCCGGATTATTGCCCGTATTTGGGGCTTTTCCGGGGTGTTTCGGCTCATCCGTTCCAAAAACAAAAAAGCTAGCTTTTTTCTTCTGACTACGTCGGAAAAACGTCGGAAAACGGCGTTGTCACAGGCAGAGAAATTCAAGGAAAGGATATTTGAAAATGAAAACAAAAAAAAAAAACGAACTCAAAAAGCCGTTCACGTTGCAGCTCACTCCGCGTGTTTCCGGGCTGATGGACGAGTACGTCGAAAAGTCCGGCGCGTACTCCCGTTCGGATTTTGTGGAGAAAGCGATCCTCAAATATGTCGCTTTTCTGGACAAGGACAGGAAATCCGAAGAGGACAGGATGATCGCCGCGGTGCGAAATCTCGAGAAACACATGGCCTCGGTACTCTTCAAAGTTGCCGGAGAGCAGGCACTGCTGAACCAGTTTATAGTTGAACAGATAGATGGTGCCATTACCCCTGACGAGCTTCGCCGGCTGAGAAACAGCGCCTACGATATCGTCCGCAAGCGCCACGGAATAATATTTTTCGAGGACTCGTACGAGGACAGCTATGAAAACTGGGACGGTGAAAACTATGATGAGTAACGGGAAATCCCCTGTAAACATCCGTACAAAGATACCGGTCAAAGGAAGGAGCAGGTCATTGATAGACAGAGAGATAACGTCATATTTCAAAGGCACTCCGGACGTGATGACAGTCCTGGAGGCGGCAAAAGCGATGCGTTGCAGCAAGAACACGGTCTACACTTTGATAAAGGAAGGACGCATCCAGGCGGTGCGCGTAGGGCGGTGTTTCAAGGTGCCTAAATCGGCTCTTGTGGATTTTATGAGCGCAGAGAAAAACTATTTTATCATTTCTCCGAATAATCCGGATTGTCTCTGGACTTCGCCGTCAAAATGTGGTATTGATATTACAGGGAAAAAAAACAGATCACGGAAAGGGGTACTGTAAAATGAAAAAACTGACAGGTCACCTGGAAAATAAGCACGGAAAATGGTACGCAGCGGTAAATCATTATGACACAAACGGAAAAAGGCACGTCAAGTGGTACAGTCTTGACATCGAATCTAAGCGCGGCAACAAAAGGAAAGCCGAGGAAAAACTGACGGAACTTCTCAGAAAACTGAATGCAGAATCCAATGATCTGCCTGAGAATCTGACTCCGGCCGAGCGTGAGCGCATTAGGCTGTCCGGTATGCCGGCTGATGAATATGTCATCGAATGGCTGGAAGATCACCGCCGGAACATCTCGGCACGGACTTACGAAGGATACAGACAGTACGTCCGCGGAAAGATTGCCCCGTTCTTCAAAAGCAGAGGCATACTTCTTAAAGACGTTTCCGGAGATCATCTGAATTTGTTCTATCGACTCCTGTTTGAGGATGGGCTGAAAGGCGCAACAATCCAAAGGATTCACTCGATACTGCATATTGCTTTTAAAGTGGCTGTAAAGCGCGGAATAATCCCGGTCAATCCCTGCGAACGTGCCGACAGGCCGAAGGCGCAGCCGTTTATAGCGAGTTATTACAATGCTGACGAGATAAGGAAACTGCTCGAGGTATCAGCCGGGGACGAACTTCATCTGGTCATTCTGCTGACCGCGTATTACGGTCTGCGAAGAAGTGAGGTGCTGGGATTGAAATGGTCTGCCGTTGATTTTTCCGAAAAGAAAATCAGTATCCGTCACAAAATTCTTGATGTAAACGGGGAGCCGGTTGGATATGACGTAATGAAAACCAAATCGTCATATCGGACGCTCCCTCTTATTCCGCTGATCGAAGAAGAATTAAAGAAGCAGCTTGAATTGAAGGAACAGATGAAAAAAGTCTTTAAAAACGGATATTGCACTGATTATGACGAGTACATCTGTACCGATGCCCTGGGAAAGCTGTACAAGCCGGATTATGTAACCGCTCACTTTGCCTGTCTGCTGAAAAACAGCGGTATGCGACATATCCGCTTTCATGAACTTCGTCACTCCTGCGCCTCTCTTCTGCTGGCAAAAAAAGTGCCGATGAAAATGATTCAGGACTGGTTAGGCCATTCGGACATTCAAACGACGAGCAATATTTACAGTCACCTGGACGCGCAGAGCAAACAGGAATCGGCTGACGTAATTGCTGCCGCGCTGGAAAGCTAAACCCGCGTTTTTCTCAGTCTGCAACAACGTTCCCACGCAGTGTTTTACGGCAGTGGTAATGTATCGTAGTCCAAAGCGCAAGAAAACCGCGAGTTTAAGCTCAGAACCGCCTGTGCGCCGTTTGTATCAACATGAAAGCATAGTTGACACGCGGAAACAAACACGCCTTAAAACGGCATCTCAGCGCGACTGTATCCGTTACCGAATGTTCATATATGTGTCGCTATACAAAAAGAGGAGCACCGGCTCCTCTTTTTGTATCGGCGGAGAGGATGGGATTCGAACCCATGTGAGCTTTCGCTCAAACGGTTTTCAGGACCGCCTCGTTATGGCCGCTTCGATACCTCTCCGTATGTGAATGTGAAATTGTCGCGAACTTTGATAGAAAACTGATAGACAACGCCTCTTTTCTCTGCAAGCCAAAGTCGCGAAAACAGCAGAAAAACGGCGATTTTGCGAGGAAATCGGAGCTTTTGCGACCCCACGAGTGACGAAATCATTCAGATTTCAAGACCGCCTCGTTATGACCGCTTCGATACCTCTCCGTATTCTTTTAAAGACGGATAATATAATACCACATCCGGCGTCTGTTGTCAAGGTTTTTTTGCGCTGACGATTTTTTGCTTGACTTATTCACGATATGATTCTATAATATATCTGCAGGCAGCCTAAAAACGCCTGCGCATGAATATCAAGGAAAACGGTGATAAAAATGAAATCAGACAAGAGAAGCACGGACAGCCGCCGCGCCGGAAGGCGCGCCTCCCGCTTTTTCCCTTCCCATTCCGTCTCCCTCTCCTCTTCCCCCGCTCTGCGCGGGATCCTATCGGTCCTGCTGGCGGTCGCCTGCGTGATCCCGCTCGCGGGATGCGGAGGCGGAGGCACGCCCGACACCACCTCCGTAGCCGGGACCGAAGCCCCGGGGCCGGATACCCAGGCACCCGACAGCTCGTTTGCTGAGCCGGCGACCTCCGCTCCGGCGGCCACGACCGCGAAGCCCGAAGGCACATCGGCGCCCGCCGTAACGACGGCAGCGCCCGAGGCGACCACCGACGCCGAGGGCAGATCCGACTATCCCGTCGAGGGCCTGACCTGGAGTCTCGGATACGTGGGATCCTCGACGCACTCCTCCTGGAAGAACACACTCAACCCCACCGGAGCATACTACTCGGTCTCCGCGATCTTCACCGTTCCGGCGGCCGGATCGACGGTGACCTTCACCGACGACAACACGAACAGCAACGGCGACTCGAACTTCGCGTCGGCGTCAGCCTACGTCTTCTCCAGCTGGAAGGAATCCGGCACCGGAAACTGGGTGATCGATCTTGACGGATACAACGCCTCCGGCACCGACGTCACGTACAAAGACGCCGGCGGAGCCCGCACCTACACCTACACGACGACTAAGGACAACGAAAGCCTGAGGATCTCGTTCAGGTCGGGACAGTCGACCTCATTCGCTCCGTCAAAATATCCGACGGTGACCGTGACCGGCAAATCGCCGGCGACAATTCCCTCGCAGCAGACCGTCGACCCGAACGCGAAGAACGACAGTCTCTTCGACCTTGCCGCCTGGACGA
>JAEEGF010207007.1_pt1 | contig 16907 bp, 14 predicted proteins | sample 9134171 | NCBI WGS metagenome assembly JAEEGF01 (sample SAMN16246542, study PRJNA631951) | gut metagenome | biome: gut microbiome; feature: rumen; material: AP-attached | host: Bos | place: Iran: Karaj | collected 2018-10 | reverse complement strand
GCCTTATCATAACTAGGTGATTCTTCCTCATAAACACTATTAGGACCACCTGTAAAAATGATACCCTTTGGCTTTCTTGCGATAATATCCTCTAACTTAGTAGTATAAGGGATAACTTCCGCGTATACATTACATTCACGTACACGTCTAGCTATAAGCTGATTATACTGTCCACCGAAATCAAGTACTAATACTAACTCGCTGTTCAATTAATTGTCCTCCTATTCTTAATCTATATGAATTAGAAAATGTATCTCTACATTTTCTAATTACCATCAAAATGACGTCCTCTTATTATACAGTTCACATAAAAATTTATCAACTAATATTATATCGCAAATAAAGATATTTTACATCTCCTTGTGATTTATAAAAATATTCCTCTATAATTTAATAAATTTAAAACTTTATTTATACTACTCATATCTATTTAATGTTATAATTTACGAAGAGAAATACATTGGAGGTTTTACTTTAGAAATATGGATATTAATGCGAATAATTTATACAGCAACTCAGCTTACAGTAGAGTAAGTGATGAATATAATGCAAAGCAAATAGCTAGAATGGTTAGTGATGGAGAAATCCCACTATCAGAATTAGAGAAAGTTTTTAAAGAAACCCAGCAAATGCTTGCTAATTATAAATGTGCCATGCTTGAGGTAGAGACTAAATTCAAGGTTTTAAATGAGCAATTTTCACTAGACCATGAAAGAAATCCTATTTCATCAATTTCTACAAGACTTAAATCACCTCAAAGTATCGCTGAAAAACTACGTCGTAAAAATATTCCACTTGGATTAAAATCTATCGAAAAGAACATGTATGATGTAGCTGGCGTAAGAGTAGTCTGCTCCTTCGTAGATGATGTGTATTTTCTTGCAGACTGTCTATTACAACAAGACGATATCCGTTTAATTCAAAGAAAAGATTATATCAAAGAACCAAAGAGTAACGGATATAGAAGTCTTCACTTAATTATAGAGACGCCTATTTTCCTTGAAAATGAAAAGCGCTACATGAAGGTTGAAGTTCAACTCCGTACCATTGCTATGGAATTCTGGGCTAACCTAGACCACAAGATGCGCTATAAAAAAGATATGGATCCTGTTATGTTAACTCTTACATCTAACGAGCTTTACGAATGTGCTTCCCTAAGCGCTGACTTAGACAGAAGAATGCAAGCTGTAAGAGATATGATTGAAGGTAGTAAGGAAAAAAACTAAGTCAAATATTATCAAAAAGCTGTGGAATCGATATTTTCCCTGTCCAACTAACAGGGCCATATCAATACCACAGCTTTTATTTATATTAACTTTTATTTATATTAACCTTAATTCTGCTTATTAAGCTCCTTAATAACATCAATAACCTGGCTTAAGTCATCCTTTACACAATAACAAAGTTCTCTTATATCTTCTTTAATCTTAATAGTATCTGGTACATGAACCACCTTCATATTAGCAGCATGACCTGCCTTAATCCCATTAATACTATCTTCAATTACTATGCATTCCTCAGGCTTAACATTAACAATAGCTGCTGCCTTTAAGAAAATATCTGGTGCCGGTTTACTATGCTCAATCTCATCGCCATAAGCAATACCATCAAGATAATCATAAGCTCCTATGCTAGTTAAATTCTTAAAAGCCGACTCTCTTCTTGTTGAAGTAGCCACTGCACACTTAAGCCCAGCCTCCTTAATGAAATCTAGAAGTTCAAAAAGTCCTTTTTTTACAGGAACTCCTTCTGTCTCTCTTAGCTTATAAACAAACTGAGTTCTTAATTCTCTTACTTCCCAGAAATCTGCCTTATCACCAAAATATTCCTTAAATTTAACAGCGCTATCACTAGGAGAAGCCCCCTTAAATTCATCCATAAGCCAGTTAGGAAGCTCGATACCTTTTTGCTTAGCGCCCCACTGCCAGCCAAGATTTGATTGACGTTCTGTATCAATCATAACTCCGTCCATATCAAAAATTACTGCTTTTATCATTAAACTAACTCCAATTCATGTCTCTTTTTTACAAAATCTTACAAATATTGTTTAAGATACTTACCTGTGTAAGATTTCTTAACCTTGCAAACCTCTTCTGGTGTGCCCTTAGCAATAACCGTACCGCCTCTAGCACCACCTTCAGGTCCCATATCAATAATGTAATCTGCTGTCTTAATAACATCAAGATTATGCTCAATTACAACTACTGTATTACCACCTTCAGCAAGCTTTTGTAAAATGTCAACAAGCTTATGAACATCAGCAAAATGTAAGCCAGTTGTTGGCTCATCTAAGATATAAATTGTCTTACCTGTACTTCTTTTTGAAAGCTCAGTTGCAAGCTTAATTCTTTGAGCCTCACCGCCTGAAAGCTCAGTAGATGGCTGACCAAGCTTGATATATGAAAGACCTACGTCATTTAAAGTTTCGATTTTACGCTTAACTGATGGTACATTTTCAAAGAAATCCACAGCTTCCTCAACAGTCATATCAAGGACGTCATAGATAGACTTGCCCTTATACTTTACCTCAAGAGTTTCTCTATTATAACGCTTACCATCACAAACCTCGCAAGGCACGTAAACATCTGGGAGGAAATGCATCTCAATCTTTATGATACCATCTCCCGAACAAGCCTCACAACGGCCGCCCTTTACATTGAAACTAAAACGGCCTTTATTATAACCTCTCTCCTTGGCATCCACAGTACCTGCAAAGAGGTCACGAATCTGGTCAAATACACCTGTATATGTGGCAGGATTTGAACGAGGTGTTCTACCAATTGGGCTCTGGTCAATATCAATAATCTTATCAAGCTGCTCGATACCCTCAATATCATCGTGATCACCTGCAATGATTCTTGCTCTATTTAGGGATTTTGCCAAATGTTTATGTAGAATTTCATTTACCAATGAACTCTTACCTGAACCAGAAACACCAGTAACACAAGTGATTACCCCAAGTGGGAAGTCCACATCAATATTCTTTAGGTTATTCTCTCTTGCGCCCTTAACTTTAATCCAACCTGTTGGCTTACGTCGAGTCTTAGGTACAGGAATCTTAATACGACCACTAAGATATGCGCCCGTAAGGGAATTCTTGCATTCCATAATCTGCTTAGCAGTACCAGTGGCTACAACTTCTCCACCATTTTTACCAGCACCTGGGCCGATATCCACAATGAAGTCTGCAGCTTTCATAGTATCCTCATCATGTTCAACTACGATTACTGAATTTCCAAGATCTCGCAAATGTGTCAAAGTGCCAAGGAGCTTGTCATTATCCCTCTGATGTAGACCAATACTTGGTTCATCAAGGATATAGGCAACACCTACTAAGCCAGAACCAATCTGAGTTGCAAGACGAATACGCTGTGCCTCACCACCAGACAAGGTTCCTGTAGCTCTTGAAAGGGAAAGATAGTCAAGACCTACATCAATAAGAAACTTAACTCTCGCCTTAATTTCCTTAAGAAGCTCAGCACCGATAAAGAGCTGACGTTCTGTTAGATTCATATTTTCAAGGAAATCAGATAAATCACAGATTGCCATATTAGTAATTTCGTAAATATTCTTATCTGCAATAGTTACAGCTAATGAGCTTTCCTTAAGTCGCTTACCCTTACAAGTCTTACAAGGTCTGATTCTCATAAACTCTTCATACTGCTGCTTAGCATTATCAGAACCTGCTTCCTTATATCTTCTTTCCATGTTGTTAATAAGTCCGTCAAACACAATGTCGTAAACGCCTTCGCCGCGCTGACCCTTATACTTAACCTTAACTGACTTGCCCTTAGTACCATTAATAATGATATCCTTAATCTCGTCTGGATAGTCCTTAAATGGTGTATCAAGGGAGAATTTAAACTCCTTAGCCACTGCGTTCATAATAGCACCAGTCCAACTCTTAGGATCAGATACAGACTGCCAGCCATGTCCTGCAATAGCTCCTTCATTAATTGAAAGGCTCTCGTCTGGAATAAGAAGTTCTGTATCAAAATTCATTGTATATCCAATACCTAAACAATCTGGACAAGCACCAAATGGGTTATTAAATGAGAAGCTTCTTGGCTGAATCTCATCAATTGAAATACCACAATCAGGGCAGGCAAAACTCTGAGAGAAGTTAATAGGCTCGCCACCAATAACATCTACCATCATTACGCCCTCAGCAAGCTTAAGAGCTGTTTCCACAGAATCTGTAAGACGCTTATTAATGCCTTCCTTAACCACTAATCTATCTACAACGATTTCGATATTGTGCTTCTTATTCTTATCAAGCTTAATCTCTTCTGATAAATCATAAGTTTCACCATCTACATTAACTCTTACATAGCCCTGCTTTTTAGCCTGTTCAAATAACTTCACATGCTCACCCTTACGGCCTCTTACAACAGGAGCAAGAATCTGAATCTTAGTTCTTTCTGGTAACTCTAAAATCTGGTCAACCATCTGATCTACTGTCTGCTTGTTGATTTCCTTACCACAATTTGGACAATGAGGAATACCAATTCTTGCATATAGAAGTCTGAAATAATCATAAATTTCTGTAACAGTTCCCACTGTAGATCGAGGGTTTCTATTAGTACTCTTCTGATCAATTGAAATTGCAGGTGATAATCCTTCAATTAATTCCACCTGTGGTTTTTCCATCTGACCGAGGAACTGTCTAGCATATGAAGATAGAGACTCCATATATCTTCTCTGACCTTCTGCATAAATAGTATCAAAAGCTAAACTTGACTTACCTGAACCTGAAAGTCCAGTTAAAACAACAAGTTTGTTTCTTGGAATATCTACATCGATACCCTTTAAGTTATGTTCACTTGCACCGCGAATTTTAATGTATTCCTTGAAGTTGCCGCGATGAATATCTTTATTACTCAAATTACTCATTTATTCCTTCCTATCTTACTTATTTTCATAAATATATTTATTAACTTCTATCATCTTATCACGCAATTCTGCTGCCAACTCGAAATTAAGCTCTGCTGCAGCCTTACGCATGTTCTTCTCGATTTCCTTCTTAACCTTCTCAAGTTCCTTAATAGACATGGACTCGTAATCCACCTTGAGCTTATCTGAACCTGCATCTGGATCTGCTGCCCTTGTAATAGTAATAAGGTCACGAACCGCCTTCTTAATAGTCTGAGGGGTAATGCCATGTTCCTTATTATAAGCTGCCTGAATCTCACGACGACGCTCTGTCTCTTTAATAGCCTTATCCATAGAATCTGTAATAGTATCTGCATACATAATTACATGACCCTCTGCATTTCTTGCGGCACGACCAATAGTCTGAATAAGGGAAGTCTCAGTTCTTAAGAAACCTTCCTTATCTGCATCAAGAATAGCCACCAAGCTAATCTCAGGAATATCAAGACCTTCTCTAAGTAAGTTAATACCTACAAGAACATCAAAGCCATCAAGTCGCATATCACGAATTATTCTCTGACGCTCCATGGTATCAATATCTGCATGAAGGTATTCAACCCTAATGCCCACTTCCTTAAGATACTCTGTCAAATCCTCAGCCATCCTCTTAGTAAGAGTTGTAACAAGAACCTTATTCTTCTTCGCTGTCTCTTTATTAATCTCTGAAATCAAGTCATCAATCTGTCCCTCAATAGGACGAACGCTAATCTCAGGATCAAGAAGTCCCGTAGGTCTAATAACCTGCTCAGTTCTTAATAGCTCGTGCTCCTCTTCGTACTTGCTAGGTGTAGCTGATACGAATAACATCTGGCTAATCTTAGACTCAAACTCAGGGAAATTAAGGGGTCTGTTATCCTTAGCTGAAGGAAGTCTAAAACCATAATCCACAAGTGTTGATTTTCTTGACTGATCACCAGCATACATACCACGAACCTGTGGAATTGTAATGTGGCTCTCATCCACAATTATTAGAAAATCCTCTGGGAAATAATCCATCAAAGTATAAGGTGGACAACCCGCTGGCAATCCTGCTAAATGTCTTGAGTAGTTCTCAATACCTGAGCAAAAGCCAGTTTCTTGCATCATTTCAATATCAAAGTTAGTTCTTTCTTCTATTCTCTGAGCCTCAAGAAGTCTATCCTCCGACTTAAAGTACTTGATTCTTTCTGCAAGCTCTATCTTAATGTTCTCAATAGCCGCCATCATCTTCTCTTTCTCTACAACATAGTGAGAATTTGGGAAAATGGCTACGTGGTCTCTAATTGCCTTAACTTCGCCGGTTAGTGAGTCGATCTCAGAGATTCTATCTACCTCATCACCAAAGAATTCCACACGAATGGCATCCCCTGATGAAGCTGATGGATAAATCTCCACCACATCACCACGAACTCTAAATGTACCACGCTTAAAGTCCTGGTCACTTCTCATGTACTGCATATCAATAAGTCTACGAAGCATGTCATCTCTATCCTTCTCCATTCCTGGACGGAGAGAAACTACCATGTTCTGATAGTCTACTGGAGCACCCAGTCCATATATACATGATACGGAAGCTACAATAATAACATCCTTTCTTTCTGAAAGGGCTGCTGTAGCTGAATGTCGCAACTTATCTATCTCATCATTAATAGCCGAGTCCTTAGCAATATAGGTATCGCTTTGAGGCACGTAGGCCTCTGGCTGATAGTAATCATAATATGAAACGAAGTATTCCACCGCATTATCTGGGAAAAACTCCTTCATCTCGCTATATAACTGTGCTGCCAAGGTCTTATTATGGGAAATAATAAGGGTTGGCTTTTGAACTTTCTCTATTATATTGGCCATTGTAAATGTTTTACCAGAGCCTGTTACACCTACTAAAGTCTCAAACTGGTTACCCATTTCAAAACCCTTGGCTAATTCTTCAATAGCGTGGGGCTGGTCGCCTGTAGGCTGATATTCTGAATGTAAAACGAATTTATCCATAAAGACCTCCTATATATTCATTGTACGCAATGCATTTTACTATTATACATCTCTAATGCAATTATTACTATAACACAAAAAGAATAAAAAAACTCATTCTAGGGGAACAAAAGTTTTGTTTTTCTAAAATACTAGGAAAAATCTCAACTTCTAGCCCCTAAAATGAGTCCTTAATTAATTTCTTAAAATTTTATAAAGCGATACATTTTATCAAGACTCGCTCGCGAGTCTTGCGCGCCGGATTCGGGTCTGCTTCAGCAGACAAATTCCTGTCCGAATCCGTGCGCATCCTCGCGGAGCGTTTAACTCAGTCGGAGCTTGTACTCCGACTGAGTTAAAGAAGCTATTGAGGGGAATTGAACCCCCGACCTCTTCATTACCAATGAAGTGCTCTACCACTGAGCTACAATAGCAAATCTGCTAAATTATAGCATAAATTAAGTTATTTTATCAACTTAATTTATACTATTTTGCAGATAATTTTTTCTTTATTCTTGTTAGTGCATTATCTATGGATTTCGGCGTCTTTTTAAGAGCTTTAGCTATCTGCTGATAGTTTTGTCCCTTCTTACTTAGGGCAAAAACTTCTCTTTCAAAAGCGCTTAATTTAGTCTTAGCATCGGCATTAATTGTAGAAATCTCCTCCTTGCTAAGATAAGCATATTCAGGATTATAAAAATCATCAGCTGCTAGATTATCTCCAATAGTCATCTCCTCATCATCTCCCTGACCAAGAGGCTGGTCTAGGCTAATATAGCCATTAAGGGGGAGATTCTTTTGTCTATTAGAGGCCTTGATTGCGTTTTGGATTTGGCGTTCAATGCAAATGTTAGCAAAGGTAGTAAATTTCACGCTTCTTTCCACATCATAGTCTCTTACAGCATTAAAAAGGCCTATCATGCCTTCTTGAATTAAATCTTCCTTATCACCGCCAGCAATAAACATAGTTTTTGCCTTATACTTAACCGTATCCTTATACCTTTCGTATAGGAGATTAGCTGCGGCTTGATTTTCATTTTCCTTATAATCTCTTACTAAATCTTCATCAGTCATTGCTGATAATTTATCCATATACACCCTCTATTAATTAGTCTGTTAAAATCTTAAGCCATTCTCTGTCTTACGATTTCATAAGCAAGTACGCCTGCTGCCACTGAAGCATTAAGGGAATCAATATCCCCCTTCATTGGGATTGAGGCTACAAAGTCACATTTTTCCTTAACAAGACGGCTAACGCCGTTACCTTCATTACCAATAACTAAGCCGATAGGGCCTTTTAAGTTAAGATTATACATAGTCTCACCGCCCATATCTGCGCAGACAAACCAAAGACCTTCCTTCTTTAACTCTTCAATAGTCTTAGAAATGTTAGTTACCTTGGCAACTGGTGTGTAGTTAATAGCACCAGCTGATGTCTTAGCTACTGTAGCTGTAAGGCCTACTGCTCTACGCTTAGGAATAATCACCCCATGAGCCCCTGCCTGATTAGCTGTTCTTATAATTGCGCCAAGATTGTGTGGATCCTCGATTTCATCTAAGATAAAGATAAATGGATCTTCACCCTTTTCTCTTGCAAGATTAAGGATGTCCTCAACTTCTGCATAATCATAAGCTGCGCCAATGGCTACAACCCCCTGATGACGGCTTGTTCCAGCAAGTCTATCAAGTCTTTCCTTATCTACAAAGTTAATAATGCAGTCAGTTTTCTTAGCTTCTCTTATAATAGTCTTAATTGGGCCATCTGTGCTACCATCTAAGACAAACAGCTTATCTATTGTTTTACCTGATCTAAACGCCTCTAAAACCGCATTGCGGCCTTCAAAGGTCAATTCCTTATATCTCATTAGTCCTCCTATTAGTTGGCTTTCTTGTCTTCATCTCCTCTGAAGCAAGTCCGATTTTTACAAGTTCTACCAATCTATCAAATTGCTCTGTTAAATATAAATAGCCAACTAAGGCCTCAAACCCCGTTGCTCTTCTATAATCTGTAATAGAGGCATTCTTTGCGGAAGTATAAGACTTTGCATTACGGCCTCTTTTATATATAGCTTCCTCATCGCTTGTAAGCAAAGGCTCAAGGACACCAATCATAATAGACTGGGCCTCTGCCTTTACTAATGATGAAGCTTGTTTATTCATTTTATTAACCTGAGTGTTGCCCTCTGAAACAATCTTAGTCTTTATGATTAAATCATAGGCACAATCCCCGATATAGGCTAATACTAGAGGAGATAGCTGTCTTGGATTAGTCTCATTTAAATTAAGGCCCTCAAATATAGCCTTAGTAAAACTTAAGCTCTCTTCCATCTTACACCTTCTCTTGTATCCTCTAATACAATACCCTTTGAAAGTAACTCATCTCTGATTTCATCAGCTCTTTTAAAGTTTCTTTCCTTTCTTGCAGCCTGACGCTCATTGATTAAGTTCTCAATGTCAGCATCAAGTAACTCTGCTTCCTTAACCACCTTAAGGCCAAGGATATCTGAAAATGTTACGATAGCCTCTCTTAACTTAGCAATAAATTCCTTGCTTGATGCAGCATTAGCGTTAGAGTTAGCAATCTTTACCATATCAAAAATTGCAGAAATAGCATCAGCTGTATTAAAGTCATCATCCATAGAAGCTTCAAACTTATCCTGGCAAGCCTTAATTTCAGCAAGCACCTTTGTCTCTTCTTCTGTTAAGCTTTCAGCTGTTGCTGCATTTGCCAATTCATCAAGATTAGAAACTGCAGTCATGATTCTATCTAAACCATTCTTAGCTGATTCCATAAGCTCGCGGCTAAAGTTAATTGGATTACGATAGTGAGCGCTAAGCATAAAGAATCTAAGTACACCTAAATCGTAATGTTCTGCTATATCTCTTACTGTAAAGAAGTTGCCCTCTGACTTAGACATCTTCTTATTGTTAATATTAAGGAAAGCATTGTGCATCCAGTATCTTGAAAATTCTACACCATTGCAGCATTCTGACTGAGCAATTTCATTCTCATGATGTGGGAATACTAAATCTTCACCACCTGCATGAATATCAATTGTATCGCCAAGATACTTCTTAGCCATTACAGAACACTCAATATGCCAGCCTGGTCTACCCTGTGACCACTGTGATTCCCAGTAAGGCTCGCCGTCCTTCTTTGGCTTCCATAATACGAAATCAAGTGCATCTTCCTTCTCATCAGCTCCAGAAACCTTAAGGGCATGTGCCTCATCTCTGTGGCCTGCCTCTAAGTCGTCGATATTCTTCTTAGATAATTTACCATACTGATCAAAAGAACGTGTCTTAAAATATACCGTTCCGTTCTTTGCGTAAGCATGTCCTTTTTTTACAAGAGTACCAATCATGTCAAGCATACCAGGAATTTCCTTAGTAGCTAAAGGATGTGTTGTTGCAGGCTTAATATTCATGCCTTCCATATCCTTCTTACACTCAGCAATATATCTCTGGCTTATAACGTCAGCAGTTGTCCCCTCTTCGTTAGCCTTCTTAATAATCTTATCATCAACATCTGTAAAGTTAGATACGTAGTTTACCTCGTAACCCTTATATTCAAAGTATCTTCTTACAGTATCAAATACTATCATTGGTCTAGCATTACCGATATGAATAAGGTTGTAAACTGTAGGTCCACAAACATACATCTTTACCTTACCCTCTTCGATTGGTACAAATTCTTCCTTTTTTCTAGTTAAAGTGTTATAAATCTTCATTTTATTACCTTCCCTGTAAACTCTTTTAGTTTATAATCATATGATCTCTATTCTCAGCAACCTGTTTCTCAATTTTACTTATTCTCTTTAAGATTCTCTCATTCTCATCCTTAAGCTTGCAGAATTCTGCTGCAACTGGATCTGGTAGTGTTACCTGATCGAGGTTTTCAATTAATCGCTTACAATCCTGAACCACAATCTTACCTGGAATACCAACTACAGTACAATCATCTGGCACATCTCTTACTACAACAGAACCTGCGCCAATCTTACAATCATTGCCGATCTTAATATTACCAAGAACCTTAGCACCAGCACCAACCATTACATTATCACCTAAAGTTGGATGTCTTTTGCCATGCTCCTTACCAGTACCACCAAGTGTTACGCCCTGATAAAGAGTAACGTTATTACCTATAATGGCAGTTTCGCCAATTACTACTCCATGACCATGATCCACAAAGAAACCCTCCCCAATTACAGCACCGGGATGAATCTCAATACCCGTCTTTCTTGCTGCTCTTTGAGAAATTTTTCTTGCTCTGTAAAAATGTCCCTTTTCATACAATTTATGGGCTCTTCTATAGTGATAAAGCGCCCAAAAGCTTGGATATAAAAAGACTTCCCAATTTGATTTAAATGCCGGGTCCTTTTGTCTAATAACTTCGGTTTCTTGTTTTACATATTTAAAAAAATTCATACAATCGCTTCCATTTCATTTAATAATTCTGATTCTTAGGACAAACGCCGTTACAGCCACCGTTACAACCGCTGCAACAATTTGTCATATCAGATTCGCCATAGATATAATTATCTACTGATGAAATAGAGGCAATAGCCTGAGAAGAAATACCCTGTCCATTACCTGTAAAGCCTAAACCCTCTTCAGTTGTAGCCTTAACATTAACCTGGTCAACTGATAAATTAAGAGCCTTAGCAATATTCTCTCTCATTGTATCTATATAGGGTCTCATCTTAGGTTTTTGAGCTATTATAGTTGCATCTATATTCTCAATAATGAAGTTCTTCTCATCCACCATCTTGCCAGCTTCAGATAACAGCTTTAAGCTGTCTGCTCCTTCGTATCTAGGGTCTGTATCTGGAAAATGTTTACCAATATCTCCAAGTGCTGCAGCTCCTAAAATTGCATCAGTTATAGCATGAAGAAGCACATCTGCATCTGAATGTCCAAGAAGGCCTTTTTCGTATGGAATCTCAACGCCACCAATAATAAGCTTTCTTCCTTCAACAAGCTTATGTACGTCATAACCCATTCCAACTCTCATTGCACTTCCTCCTAATCTTGTCTTTATTAAAATGCTTCTGTCTTATTTATCTAAAATCTTAGCTTTAGTCCTTATAATCTTAGGATTTCTAAAGTATAGATTAATTATCGCTCTAACCTTATAAGTAAACCATATTTTTATAAACTTAGCAAGTATAAGGCAAGGAGAATAAGCCCCTCCTTTAATATTTCTTAAAATAATTTTCTAGGGCTTCAATCGGCTCTGGTACTGCATATCTATAGCCTTGGATGAAATCAAAACCGTTATTTAGTGAAACTTTATTCTGATAATCATTTTCAACACCCTCAACTAAAGTTTTACAACCCTCCGCTTTAAACATATTTACCATAGTAGACATTACATTTGACATATTATCATTACGAACCGCCGCATATAATAAGGACTTATCAAACTTTATAATATTAAAAGGATAATCTCTTACTCTCTCAAAATTAGAATATCCCGTTCCAAAATCATCTAAATAAAAAATTACTCCCGCTTCATTTAACTTCTTCATATTACTAATAACATTACTAGAATGAGTAAATAAGGCACTTTCTGTAAGTTCCATTCTTATATGAGAAATTTGTATTTTATTATCAAAAATTATTTTAAATAATTGCTTATACATATTCTTACTTGAAAATTCTATTGCCGAGCAGTTAATGGTAATTCCATCAAAATCATAACCTTGGTCTTCTAATTGTTTTATTACTCTGCACACCTTATTTAACATAATACAAGTAAGGGTGTGTATATAGCCATTTTTCTCTGCCAAGGATATAAACTTATCAGGCCCAATAATATAATCTCCAACCTTTAATCTCATAAGTGCTTCTGCAGTTCTAAAACTCTTAGAATCTACATCAAAAATAGGTTGAGCATAGCAAATAACTCTTTCATCATTAAGATTTCTTTCATAGGAAATGTCCCTTAAAACCGATAGAATTCTCTCTTCTTTTTCAAAGGCATCATAATCGGAGGCACGAATTATATAGCTCATAGATGAAAAATCGTCCTCGATTTTATTTTCTAAAATATATAGAAATAACATTCTAGCCCTATAAGGATCAAAATTCACCTTCTTAGCATCCATGACAACAAGCCTATAAATGGTGTTGCTCTCCTCAAATTCAATGAATTCATTTAAAATCTCCACCACCTTGCCGGTGATTTTATTAGTATCTATAAAATATCTATTGCTAAATCTAATAGCAAATTCGCCGTAGCCTAAATTAAAAATTGTTATACCGTAGCCTAAATTTTCTAGCTTTCTTGTACATCTAGCGGTATGGAGATAGACGAAATTATTGTCCCCTAGGAAATCGAAATTTGTCAGGCGTGGCACCTTAATAAACATATACAGCACATTTTTACCCGCCACCTTATCCTGGCGCATCATAGTCTCAAAGGAGCTCTTATCCTGACTACCCATAAGCTCGTCGTGAGGATTTGCATGGAAAACTATGTAAAAAAGAGCGAAAGGCAACATATAGGTAATGCTTATGAAAATGTGTGGATAAAAGAGGTACTGCAGCTGCAAAATAATAAGGTTAAATGTAAAGAAGAAAAACACTGTCTTTTTTACGATCTTTGACAGGTTATCGTAGTCGATTATAGTAATTACCACAGACATAAAGGATTCGATAAAGGCTGTGTATATTAGGAATTTTTCGAAAATGTATAGCTCTACCACTCCATCTTTAGCCACAAGTATTTCACCTGTTGTAAATTTAGATACAGCAAACCAAGTGTAGGCTATAGCTACAATAAAAATCATGATATTTATTAGGAAAGCGGATTTACGCCTATAAGCTGACAAAAAACTTATATAAGAAAAAAGGAGTGCTATTATAAAGAAATAAATAACAATAAAAGCAATCATTAAAGCACCAAGCAAAAGGAAGTTATCTTCTTGAAAGCTCCCAGCAGCCTTGATGATTACGATATTTATAGCATTAGCAATTACCGATAAGGTTAATCCTATAGAACATAACTTATATACAAAGGTAATCCTTGGTCTTGTAAAAAGCATCAAAATAACAATCATTATCCCAAAGGATAATGAAGCCACTTCACCAACTATATTGTATACCTCATTTGCCATAGTTCCTCCTGTAAGTAATACTAGTTAAATTAAATTGTCACGTTCAATATATAACCTAATTTTAAACTTATATAGAGCTTTTTTCAAGGGAAAAGAAGCTGTAGAAATGAGGGGGCGAAATGTATAGCCTGGGAGCTGGCGCAGGAATGCGATAAGATTAACGGTGCTAGAGGGGTTTGATTGATAATGCAAAAGGGATTGGAATTGATGATAATAGAGTAGAAAAAAGCAGGTCTTTCGACCTGCTAACTATAGTAGCGAGAGAGGGATTTGAACCCACGACACCACGGGTATGAACCGTGTGCTCTAGCCAACTGAGCTATCTCGCCATATTATATTGATAAGCTTCTACTTGGAATAGTAGTGGGGCCTACAGGGCTCGAACCTGTGACCCTCTGCTTGTAAGGCAGATGCTCTCCCAGCTGAGCTAAGACCCCAAGCTTATCGCCGAAGTGCTAAGCACTTGCGACTTGGTTAGTATATAACAATTATCTCTTTTCTGTCAAGCATTTTTTGTAATTTTTTTTGAAAAAAGTCAGTGTTTATCAATAGTGTAGGATATATAGTTGTTTTTGATTTCTATAATATAGAAAGTGTGGGAATAGGATGGAAATTAGAGGGATTGTTGAGTTGGGAGCTTGTTGTGGGACGTAGTTTACTATTTTTCTTTGTTTCTGGCACGGGATTTTACCATCAAATCTTACTTTTTTCCGGATTTGATGTATGGGGAGATTTGGAATTCCACTAATGTTGATAAAATTTCTGCGGAGCATACCATCAAATCAAGATTTTTCCTATATTGAATGAATTATGCTGATTAAATTTCATTAACTGTTACATTCAAAACTTACTTTTTCCTCTGCTTACCTGTAATTCGTATATTAACGTGATAAAGAGATTTCTTCCTATCGCTTAATACCCTACAGGTAATAACAAAGAAAGCAAGAATTAACCGCATCAGTATGTAAGCCTTACTTTATAACCTACATGCAATTCTAAGAAATCTTTTATTTACCTGAAACTGTTAAAAACATTAAACTATCGCTTTGCAGGCAAATAAGAAATTTCTCTGTGGTGCCTGTAGGCTATAGCGATAAAATTATAATAATTCTCCATCAAATCAAAGAAAATTTCTCGGTGATGGTATCTAGTTTTATTGTTGGAAGTAACTTTGACAAAACCGCCCAGATTTAAAGACGCAAGCTGGAGAAAAATTGGAAAGGTGAAAAAAGGTATAAAAAAAGAGGCGAAATCGCCTCTTTTAAAGGGTGGATGGGCCTTGGCCCACGTCCCACCATACTATTTCTCATACCTTGTATCGCGTAAACTCGATACGGGCACTGGCCCCCACATAGTGGGGTCAAGCTAAATCCTTGTAAGCTGCAAGCAGCTTACGGGCGCGTGCCCCCGCGTAGCGGGGTCAAGCTAAACTAAACATTAATCTCTGCTGTCATGCCGAGTAATTCTTTATTCTCATCAAGGATTGGCTTGATTACTTCTGATAAGTACTCATCTACCTGTTCTCTTGAGCGACCTACGTAATTGATAGGTTCCATCTTAGCCTGAAGCTCTTCCATTGTTACATGGAAAGAAGGTTCTGCTGCGATAAGTTCAAGAAGGTTATTATCAAGGCCTTCTTCCTTAACTCTTCTACCTGCGATCATTGATAATTCTCTGATCTTCTCATGCATAACCTGTCTATCTTCACCAGCCTTAACAGCATCCATCATGATGTTTTCTGTAGCCATGAATGGTAATTCTGCCATGAAGTGGCGAAGAATAACCTTGTCATAAACCTTAAGACCATCTGTAACATTAAGAAGTAAGTCAAGAATACCATCAACAGCTAAGAAGCCTTCTGGTACTGATAATCTCTTATTAGCTGAATCATCAAGAGTTCTTTCAAACCACTGTGTTGATGAAACGATAGCTGGGTTAAGTGCATCTGCAATAACAAAATCTGCTAAAGAAGCAATTCTTTCACTTCTCATAGGATTTCTCTTATAAGCCATAGCTGATGAACCAATCTGGCTCTTTTCAAATGGTTCTTCAACTTCCTTTAAATGCTGTAATAATCTGATATCATTAGACATCTTGTGTGCTGAAGCAGCGATTCCTGCAAGTACGTTAAGTACTCTTGTGTCAACCTTACGAGAGTAAGTCTGACCTGAAACTGGAACACAAGCGTCAAAGCCCATCTTATCAGCAATCTTCTTATCTATCATACGAATCTTGTCATGATCACCATTGAATAATTCTAAGAATGAAGCCTGTGTACCTGTTGTACCCTTACAACCAAGTAACTTCATTGTTGAAAGAACATAATCTAAATCTTCAAGATCCATTACAAACTCATTCATCCATAAAGTAGCTCTCTTACCTACTGTTGTTGGCTGAGCTGGCTGAAAATGTGTAAATGCAAGAGTAGGCTGTGCCTTATACTCCTCTGCGAATTTAGCTAATTCAGAAATGACATTGATAAGCTTCTTTCTTACAAGCTTAAGACCTTCTGTCATAATAATAATGTCTGTATTATCTCCAACGTAGCAAGATGTTGCTCCTAAGTGAATAATTCCCTTTGCCTTAGGACACTGTAAACCGTAAGCATAAACATGAGACATAACATCATGTCTTACTTCCTTTTCACGCTTTCTTGCATCCTCATAGTTGATATCATCCTTATGAGCCTTTAATTCCTCAATCTGCTCATCTGTTATATCAAGTCCTAACTCTTTCTCTGTTTCTGCAAGTGCAATCCACAATCTTCTCCAAGTCTTAAATTTCATGTCTGGTGAGAAAATGTACTGCATTTCCTTACTTGCATATCTCTGAGCTAGTGGTGTCTGATAAACGTCATTCATTGTTATAAATCCGCCTTCCTCATTTTTTTCATTTAATTAATAT
>JAEEGF011131138.1_pt1 | contig 16911 bp, 16 predicted proteins | sample 9134171 | NCBI WGS metagenome assembly JAEEGF01 (sample SAMN16246542, study PRJNA631951) | gut metagenome | biome: gut microbiome; feature: rumen; material: AP-attached | host: Bos | place: Iran: Karaj | collected 2018-10 | reverse complement strand
ATGGTGGGCGGCATGTCCAAGGTTACCATAAACGGTGATGATAAGAATAATGTTTTTGTAAAAAGCTATACCGTGGAAGCCTTGGTGGATCATGTAACAAAGGCGCATAACGGAGTTACGGTATATCCGCTTAAGAACTATACAAAGGAACTGGAAGCAGTTAATGAGATAAAAATGCAGGATCCTGATTTTTCCATTGAATACTGCAGAGATCTGTGTAACAGAGTATGGGAAACCAACTGGAGATAACGGAGGCAATAGATGCTGATTGATAACATGACCGCATTGATTAAGATGGTGGCCATCACGGCTTTATATGTCATTCTCACCTGGTTTTTATGGTCACGGGTAAAAAATAAGAAAATATCTTTATTTGGAAAAATAATTATTGGTGTGATCTACGGAGGATGTTCCATCCTGTCAACTCACTACGGAGTTGATTATGGAAGTATGCTTCTTAATCTTCGTGATGTGGCGCCCCTGGCAGCGGGCCTGTTTTTCCATCCTGTATCAGGTGTAATCGCCGGACTCATCGGCGGAATAGAGAGATATATCGTTGGTACTTATTTTGGCATAGGAAGTTATACCAGAATAGCCTGCAGTATATCCACCTGTCTTGCCGGATTCGTGGCATGTTTCATGAATATCAAGGTATTTGAGGGCAAAAAACCATCTCCGGCCTATGGATTTTTCATGGGTGCGGTCATGGAAGTATTCCACATGTATGTGGTTTTCATAACTCACAGAGATGACATGCGAATGGCCTTTAAGGTTGTAAGCGCCTGCTCTGTAGCTATGATATTTTTTACCGGCCTGGCTCTTGCCATAATGGCGTTTCTCTTACAGGTTGACAGCGGAGAGTACAAAAAGCCTGAGATGAAGTTCATCGGTGAGGATATTTCGGTATCCAATACCTTCCAGAAGATGCTCTTTGTGGTGACAGCTGTTGTTATTATTTTCAATTTCGTTATTTCTTTTAACATCATGACTACCTCCACCACCCAGAATGAAAAGGCAAGTATCATAGACAGAGCGGATGATGTAAAGCAGTTATACAAGCTGAATCATTATTATATAACCCTGGAAAATTCTGAGTATTTTGAGATCATTAACAGTAAGGGCAAAATAATCAATGGAAAACATTCCGGAACCATTATTGGTTCAGAGAGTTTTGATCTCATTATGGAAAATGTGAATGGGGACTTTTTTGAAACCAGGATATTTGAGGAGAAGTCTCTAAATAAGGTGGACAGGCTGGATTCTGAGATGGTTCTTTTGACCTACAGCCCCAACAGTGAGATGTATTGGTTCAGAAATGCCCAGGCCTACGAAACAGCTTTGGCGGATGTGCTTTTGTTCACCATTATCTATGTTCTTACGGCTTTCCTTGAGCAGAAGATCGTGGTTAAGAAGATTGAACAGATCAACGAATCTCTGGATAAGATCACAAACGGCGATCTGAACGAAGTGGTGGACGTTAGAAGCTCTGCGGAGTTTGCCTCACTTTCAGATGATATCAACGAGACAGTTGATGCCCTGAAGGGATATATCGATGCTGCGGAAAAGAGGATGGAGCAGGAGCTTTTGCTGGCCAGGACCATTCAGGCATCGTCTCTTCCGCGAAACTTTGTGTTCCCGGGAAGAGTGGACTGCTTTGAAATCTTTGCTTCCATGAACGCGGCAAAAGAGGTGGGGGGCGACTTCTACGATTTCTTCTTTGTCAGCAACAATCAGCTGGCATTTGTTATGGCGGACGTTTCCGGCAAGGGAATTCCTGCTTCGCTCTTTATGATGAAGAGTAAAACCGCCATAAGACACCACGCTGAGATTGGTGGAACTCCCGGAGAGATACTGACCAAGGCCAATGAGTACCTCTGCGATGGCAACGATGCGGAGATGTTTGTTACCGCCTGGATCGGAATTATCGACTTAGAGACAGGTATCATGAGCTGTGCTAACGCAGGCCACGAGTATCCTCTTTTGATGAGGGCCGGAAAAGAATTTGAGGTGGTGAAGGATAAGCACTCCATGCCTCTTGCCACTATTGAGACTCTCAAGGCAAAAGAGTATGAGATTGTACTTTCACCAGGCGATAAGCTTTTTGTTTACACAGATGGTATCCCTGAGGCCATAAATGAGGAAGTTGAGCAGTATGGTACAGACAGGCTTGTGGCAGCGATAAATGAGGTGAAAGATAAGTCTTTTACCAAGATTCTGCCTGATATTCTCGAGGATGTATTCAAGTTTAAGGGTAAAGCGGATCAGTTTGATGACATAACAATGCTTGGATTTGAGTTTAAGGCTTATTCCGAGAAAATTTGAATCTGATCGTACTATAGGAGGGTACCGGCATGATGATTCCCTATGAAGTCCAGGTTAAACCATTTATATTTTTGGTTATTGCTGTATCCATAATATCGATATTGATCATTTATTCTAAAACAAATGTGAATATTGGTAATAGGAAAGAAATCGTAGCCTTCAGAGGAATGCTCGTTTCTTTTATGGTATTTTCTTTTATAGATTTAAGACAACTTTTTGGAGAGAGTTTTTTTACTACTTTTCCTACGATATTTACAGGCTTGGTTATTGCAGTCGGATTTGCAGCCATGTCTTTTTCGTGCTATTTCTGGTTTAAGCATGTATTTGCCAGCCTTCACATTGTACCCGACGTTGCCCAAATAGGTTCGGTACAAGTCTGGAAGATAATAATGCATACCCCGCTTTTTATCTGTCTTTTACTGCTTTTTACGCCACTTCACGTTTTTATATATGATACTACTGACATTTCTACAGTTTTTCAGCCCGGGGCAGTGTTGCTTCTGTTATTGGACTACGTATACCTGATACTGGCAACAATGATTTCAATTTATTGCAAGAAAAGAGCCAAGAATAAGATAGAGAAAAAGAAATACACCAGTCAGACTATCTTTATCATCTGCTTTACTATCAGTGGAATGATGATTGGCCTGATGATCAATTTCCCGGCTATTGAACTGTGTTTTATTCCAATCGTTCTTAAGCTTTTCGTGGACTTACAGGATTCCCAGATCTATACTGACGTACTTACCAAACTTTATAATCGCAGGCGAATGACTGATTTTATCATAGAAGAACTTCATACCTGCAGCGAAGAAAATCCTTTTACCATCATCATGATTGATTTGGACTTCTTCAAAAATATCAATGATATTCTTGGCCATGACGAGGGAGATAAGGCTCTTGTTTCTTTTTCTAATGCACTGCAGAAAACCGTCAGTCAAAGGAATGCTGTAGCTGCCAGATGGGGCGGTGATGAGTTCATCGTTGCGGGAAAAGATAAATCACTGGCTCTGGAATTCAAAGATGCCTTGGAGGCAGAAATTGCTGACAATAACGATCTTCCATTTGTCCCTTCCTTCAGCATCGGCGTATATGTCTGCACTTCACCTGACACTGACCTTGAGCAGGCTTTAGCGCAGGCTGATACAGTTCTCTATAAGGACAAGGAAATACAGCATCAGGCTACAGAGGAGTTCGTTACCAGGTTAAAAGAGATTAGAGGATGAGAAAAAATGGAGTGGGAAGTAAGTATTATTGAGTGGTTTCAGAATAATGCAGAGGTTTTGGGGACAGCCTTTGATAAAGTCGGTGGCTTTATTGGAGGCGAAAAAGGCTTGATTTTAGCCCTTTGGATCATAATGTTTTGCTGGAAAAAGGAAGTGGGCTACAAAGTCGCACTGATAGTTGCTGCTGTTAACAGCTGGCTTCCTATGATAAAAGCAGTTGTTCTGCGGCCAAGGCCCTACATGAGTTATCCCGGCAGGGTAACAGGCAAGGCTCTCATCGATACCGAGGCGTCTGCCCAGGACATTGCAGCCCAGGGGTATTCTTTTCCCAGCGCTCATGCGGGTTCGGTATCAAGTTTGTATACCAAATTGGCGCAGGCTGTTCGTAAGTCCTGGATGTGGATTTTGGTCACACTCCTGATCCTGCTGGTGGGCATAAGCCGCGTGGCCGCAGGTATGCATTATCCCACGGATGTCCTGGCCGGCTGGGCTCTGGGCATTGCAGCAGTCATTGTCTTTGATCTTATGGATAAATACATTTCCAAAGACTGGATCCGCCACCTTATTCTGGTGGCTTCAGTGATTCCGGGATTGTTCTACGTCCGCACCCAGGACTATTTCACCTCTCTTGGGCTTGTCTTTGGCGCCTGTCTTGCAATTCAATTCGAAAAGAAATATGTTAATTTCCAGGATACGCGGAACGTCTTTGCCATGATTCTTCGTGTCGTTGGTGCCGGAGTTGTTTACCTGGTGCTGAATACTTTGCTGAAGCTTCCCTTTGACAAGGAATTCCTGGCTCAGGCAACTCTGCCGTCATTCCTTGTCAGAACTGCCCGATATACCATCATCATTTTCTCCATAATCGGTGTCTATCCGCTGGTTTTCCCTCTGTTTGAGAAAGTGGGGAAGAAGTGAGCAGATTTGACAGATTCGCCGGATTTTGCATATTATTCATATAGAAAAATATAGATATGAAATAATTCAAAATCAGGAGTTGGGGAATGAAACATATAAAGTTGGGGAAAACAGTTACCACGTTTGTTTTGGCGGTGGCGCTTTTTGTGCAGCCTGCATGTGTGAAGGCGGCAGAAGATGATGTTGTGGTTGTGGATTCTTTTGAGCAGGACGATTATTACTATGAAATTGAGGATATAGATCCTGCTGAGGAAGTAGTAGTGATTGATGTGGCAGACGAGGAAGAGTCTGCGGAAGAAGCATCCACTGATGAGGCATCCTTTGAGGAATCTTTTGATGAAATAATCATTTCAGAAGAGACTAGCGAAGAATTATCAGAGGAAGAGCCGCTAATAGAGGATCAGGAATCTGCATCTGAAGAAGATTCAGCAAGCATCGCCGCCACAACACCCGAGCAGGCCGCAGATAAGATAAATTCAGTTGTAATAAAAAGCGGAATCGCTAATACCGCAGAAAATACCAAAAACTATGGTCTTAAGTTCAACAAGAACGCTGATCTTAAATCAGCAGTTCTTACTTTAGATACTTCTTTTACCACTCTGAAAATTTCTGCCATTCAGAGGACTAAGTCCCAGGCAGAAGTCAGAACAGCTCCCACATGGCAATCAAAAAATGAAAAGGTCGCAACCGTTACAGCGAATGGCTTAAATGCTACGGTGAAGGCAGTGGGTAAGGGCAGCACCACCATTGTCTGCAGGTCAACAGACGGCTCAGGAAAGCGCGCCGAGCTTAAAATAACCGTAAAGCAGGCAGCCACGAAGGTTGAGATAACAGGAAGCGCATATGGCGCCATCGGAAAGAACATCTCTTATAAAGCAAAAGTTTTTCCTGCCACAGCAAATAGCAAGAAGATAACCTGGTCCCTTAACAAAAACATTGAAGGCGTGAAGATCAATCCCACATCCGGCAGAATCTCAATCAAAAAGGGTGTGGCTCCTGAACAGAAGATAAGAGTAAGGGCCACCGTAAATGATATAAAGGGTGTTTACGCAGAGAAGGAGATAACCATTAAGGAGGCCGTAAGAAAGATTGCGATAACTCCTGCGGGTTCAACCACTATTGCCACCCGCACCAGTGGCAGGCTGAAATCATCTGTGACTCTTGTGGCAGACACCGGCAACAATGAGAGCGTTACCTGGAAGGCTTCAAATCCAAAGAAGGCCATTGTGAAGGAAGAGGGGAACAGGGCCATAATTACCGCCCTTGAGTCCGGAAAGGTCACGGTTACTGCAACTGCAGATGACGGCACCAAGAAAAAAGCCAGCATCAAAATTAACATATTTGTGCCTGTAACAAGCCTTGAGCTGACCGTAGATCCCATGCGACTCGACGGATATCTGGCCCTGGGCTGCAGCCTCAAATTCACTGCTAAGGTTGGAACCGGCTCCGGAAAGCCCACCAATTCAAAAGTTAAGTGGGACTATGATGTCACCGGCTTTGATTCCAAGCAGATAAACGAAGTGAAGTTAAGTCCTGAGATCAAGCAGAAGATAAAGGATAAGAAGTATTTTTATTCCTTTAAAGATGGCCTTGTAGAATCCGCTGATTTTGAAACTGCAGACAAGCAGGCGGCTGAACTTTACAAGGAAACAAAGGCCTACCAGTATGCAATAATAGTAAAAGCCACCACCACAGATGGCACAAATATCACAGTAGAGAAGCTTGTAAAAAGAGTAAGAAAAAACACTTACTTGAAACTCAATCCGGAGAGTGTAGAGATTCCCGTGGGTGGAACCAATATCATGCCAATTTCGCTGATTTCCCAGCATGGCGTCAAAGACATTGGAGTTAAGATCAGCGACCCTGAAGTCGTAAGACGAGAGGATTTCATGGGGCTGGATTCCGGTACATTTTGGATCAAGGGAAATAAGCCCGGTACAACGAAAATCACATTCTACACCCGGGACGGATCCGGGCTATCTGCTACTTTGACGGTGAAAGTCAGGTAAGGCAATTTACAAAAAAACATACTTTATTCCGTTTGTTACATAAGGATAAAGACTAAAATTAAAGAAATAATTGCGGCTATCCGCAAAAATTTCATGTAAGTAATTGAAAGCTATTATCGACATGACTCTTGAAACATAAAAAAGGAAGTGCAATCTGCACTTCCTTTTTTAGTAGCGAGAGGGGGACTTGAACCCTCGACACCGCGGGTATGAACCGCGTGCTCTAGCCAGCTGAGCTACCTCGCCATATTTAGTGTCGTTACCGCTTGCCGCAGCCGACTTGTATACTATACCTCGTGGTGGAATTATTGTCAACAAGTTTTTTTATTTTTTTACATATTTTTTTAAGTTGTTTTGGTGGGACGGTTTATATTATAATTTATTTATGGAAATACGTACACCTATCATTGCAATTTTAGTAATTGGCATATTGCTTCTGATTTTCCTTAGGAAGAACAAGCCGGAACTCAGATCTTCCCGGATTTTCTTCGCTTTCTTAATTGTTGTCTTTTTTAATAACCTCTGCGAGATAATTCAGGATGTTATTTTTGTTTATTTGGATAGTTCTTACAGTGTGCTTAGAAGAGGGGCGCAGAACCTGTATGTTGCTACTCTGATCTCGGCTGCCTACATCATTTCCATGTATATTTACAGCAAGACCACCAAGAGAGGAAATGTAAAAGGCACAGTGTTCGTGCTGGATGCCATTCCGCTTTTGGTAGGATATGGGGCCATAATATTTGGCAAAATGAACTATGGCTATACAAGCGTTGGCAAGTACTATAATTACGGCCCGGCGGTAATGGTCTGTTATATTATAGGATTTTTGTACATCGTCTTGTCGCTGACAAGAGTGGTTTATATGCGAAACAGGCTGCGCAAGGATGATTATCTGGCGCTTTTATCCGGGCTTATTGTATGGGCAATCCTGGCATCTTATCAGTTCATTAACAGAGATACGCAGGTTTCGGCGGCAGCTATGATGCTGATGGGGTTGATTCTGTTTATCGCCATAGAAAATCCCAAGGAATACTATGAGAGATCCCTTGATAATGTCAGGAACAGAGATGCTTTTATCATGACACTGGCAGAAAAATTCGGCGTTGGTAATCCGTTCTTTATAGCTTCCGTGATCTTTACCGGAAAGACTAATGTCATGAACAGCGCTGACAGACATGAATTGGAGAAACTCCAGACAGAAGTGGCTGAGATTGCAGATAAGGCAACAGGTGCTACAGCCTATCTTTCCAATTGGAATACCATAAGCTTCCTTGTGGGGACTCCCGATAAGGTTGAAGTACTTATGAATCTCATCAGTGGGCAGAAGGACAGAAAGAGTCAGAACTATAAAATGACCTTTAGCGTGCTGGAGGCACCGAAGTACACCACCGAGGTGGATGAAGCGCTTCAGATCCTGAGTTACGTATCAGGAGAATATGTCTACAGCCATTCTTCTCCCAATATCGTAATTGACGGTTCGGTTATAGATAAGATGATCTTCAGAAATACCATTGAAGATGTGGTGAGACAGGCTATCAAGGACAAGGCCTTTGATGTTTATTATCAGCCTATCCTTTGCGTGGCAGACGGTTCTTTCTCCTCGGCTGAGGCCCTTGTAAGACTTCGAAGACCTGACGGAGAAAACTATATTTCTCCCGAGGATTTCATTCCTATAGCTGAGAAGTGCGGCTTGATTCTGGAAATCGACGACCTTGTATTTGAAAAGGTTTGTTCCTTTATTGCAAAAGAAAACCTGTCCAGCTATGGTATCAAGCTCATAGAGGTAAATCTTTCCGGAAATGAAGTTGTGGATGAGAGGACTCATGAGAGACTCCTTGCTAAGATGAAGAAGTACCATATTCCGCCGAAATTCATCAACTTCGAGATCACAGAAACCTCTTATATCAGCAACGATGAAGTCTTCCAGAACAACGTGGACAGACTCAAGGAATCCGGAAGTTCCTTCTCTATGGATGATTTCGGATCCGGATATTCCAATCTTTTGGAAATCCTCAAGATGGATTATGCACTGGTTAAGCTTGATAAAGAGTTTGTTTGGAACTGCCTTGACCCGGAGAAGCCTGAGAATATGAGGATGCTGGACTACACCATTAACTTCCTCAAGGATTATGGACTTCATATTCTGGCTGAAGGTGTTGAAAACATCGACCAGGCAAAGATTTTGATAGATAAGGGAGTAGAGTATCTTCAGGGATTCTACTATTCCAGACCTATCCCCGAAAAAGAATATCTGGAATTTTTACATACTCAAAAAGGATTTTTTGCTAAAGAGAAAGGAGACCAGCTATGAATGAAGGGCTTTACAATGCGGTTTTTTGTTACGGAGAGAATCAGGTCGATCCCTTCGAGTATACTGCGGTAGATTTTGACAGAATTATATCTGACATGAGACTGGTTGGTTATGAGATAAATTCCCTTAATATAGTTCATCAGATCATGCTGGATCAGTTGGACAATCTTCTTAAGACAAAGGCCAGAATAATTGAACTGGCCATGGATCTTGATAACAGGGATGATTTCTGTAAGAACAAATATGGACTTACCTTTAAGGACATCAGTGCCCTTGACCCTCAGCATGACATTGAGTGGGACATTAAGAGCGGCCAGGTTATTTTCTTCCTTTCTCACGAGGCGATGCACAAAGAAGATGCCTATATGACATTATTCAAAAAATCCTTTGACGCATTTTGCGCTAAGACAGGTTTTAAGTATGTTAAGCTCTGATAAAAGAAGTGTCTTGGAAACTGAGAGGCTTATTCTCAGAGGCTGGAGGGACGAAGATGCCCCCAGCCTCTTTAAGTATGCCAGCGACCCAAGAGTCGGGCCTTCCGCCGGCTGGCTTCCCCATGAAAGCGTAAACTACAGCAGGGCAGTAATAAGGACTATTTTTGCCCCAAAAGAAGTATATGCCATCTGCCTTAAGGGCGGCGGCAACGAGCCCATTGGAAGTATCGGACTGACTCTCAAGGGAAGTGAAGAACGGCCCCTGGGCATTGGAGAAGCTGAGCTGGGCTACTGGGTAGGAGTGCCCTTTTGGGGGCAGGGCATAGCCACGGAAGCTGTTAAGGAAATATTACGACACGGCTTTGAGGACCTTGAACTCAATACAATTTTTGCAGGCTTTTTTGATGGCAATAACAGGTCCCAAAGAGTTCAGGAAAAGAGTGGATTCATCCACCACCATACCAACGAAAACACCCATGTTATCATGCTTTCAGAGATTCGAACAGAGCACATCAACGTCATTACTAAGGTTGCATGGAACTCACAAAAAAATCACAATTTTGACGTCTAAAAGTATTACAAAAATTGTAATATCGTGTTATAATGAAACAGTGCGAAAGAGGACATGGTCTGTGGGGAGAGGACTACTTGCAGCCATGTTTTTTTTACCCTCGTATATGGAAGCGCTTTCAAATTGTCAGTTGTCTTTTAAGAATTCTAAGGAGGGACCTAATGTTAAATATTGGTGAAAGCGTTATTTACGGTAGTCATGGTTTATGTATGGTTCGAGACATTCTCGTTCCGTCGTTTCTTGAGAGGGGAAAAGAGAAACAGTATTACATGATGATTTCCGCGGTGGATGCCGGAAGTGTCCTCTATGTACCGGTGGATGGTGCAGAGGATAAGGTACGCGAAGTCATTAGCGCTGACTATGCAGAGGGACTTATAGATGATATCGAGGATATCGATGAGCTGGAGCTTCCTGAAGGCAAGAAAGCTGAGCCCGCTATTCTTGAGGTCATTAAGAGAAATGTTGCAGATGAGATGATGGGTCTTGTGAAGTCCTTGCGCAAGATTAAGGCTTTGAGAGAGGTACAGGGCAAGAAATTCGCTACTCTCAATGAGAAGTACCTGAACATTGCCGAAAAGCTTCTGTTCACAGAACTTGCTTTTTCACTTGAGACAGAGAAAGATGTCATCAAGAGAAGAGTAATTGAAGAACTATCAATGCTTCCTTTGGAGACTGCTTAATTGCAGTCTCTTTTTATATCATAGGAATAAATCCCTATGATATAAAAAGAGACTCTTATGATGCGCATCGGTGCGTGATGTAAATGTTGCATAAATGCAACCGCACCTCGCGCGAGCATGTCGCAAGCGACATGCTAATTTCATTACTGTAATTATACATATTCTTGTGGTAGAATGAATTTCATGAGTAAAACTGAGGAATTATATTACACAAGTGCATATTTAAAAGAGTTTGACGCGGTGGTGACGGCATGTGAGAAGCTGGAACCGACAAAAGAAGGGGAATTGTTTGCTATTATTCTTGATAAGACCGCTTTTTTCCCTGAGCAGGGAGGACAGAGTTCAGATTTGGGAACCATTTCCGGAGATGGAATCAAGGCCAATATTTCTCATGTCAGTATAGATAAGGAAGGCGTAATCAGACATATTTCAGATACTGAGATCTCCGTGGGAGAGAAGGTGCATGGCTGTATTGACTGGGAGCATCGCTTCAGCAATATGCAGCAGCATACGGGAGAACATATCTTTTCCGGAGTTGTTCACTCTGAATTTGGCTATGACAATGTGGGATTTCACTTAAGCGACTCTGAAGTTACCATGGATTACAACGGAGTCCTTGATAAAGACGACATTAAGAAGATTGAGCTTGTAGTTAACCGGGCTATTTGGGCCAATGTTGCTGTCCTATGCGAGTTCCCGGAGGCGGAGAGGCTTGCAGCCATGGAATACCGCAGCAAGAAGGAACTTACAGGGGATGTGCGAATTGTGACCATAGAGGGCTACGATTCCTGCGCATGCTGTGCTCCCCACGTGGAGAGGACCGGCGAGATCGGACTTTTAAAGGTTATCAGCCTTCAGAATTATAAGGGCGGCGTCAGGGTTAACATCCTGTGCGGCAAGAGAGCCCTTGAATATATAGGTAAAGAGCACGAGATCGTAAGCGAGCTTTCAGGTAAGCTCACTACTTCAGCCGATAATGTCATAGCTTCCGTCATGAAGAATATTGATGAGGCGGCTTCTTTAAAGGCTGAGCTTTCCGATTGCAGGCTAAAGCTTATAGAATATGAACTTAAGGAAATTGATCCTGCGCTTTCAAGCGTTTTTTTGGTAAAAGAAGCCGGAATGGATCAGAACGTTATCAGAAGAACAGTAAATCTTCTGGCAGAGCAGCATCCGGGCTTTTGTGGTGTCTTTTCAGGGGATAAGGCCAAGGGCTACAGATTTATTATAGCCTCCGGCACAGATAAAAAAGATGCCTCTGCACTTGCCAAGGTGCTTAGGGAGAAATTTGGAGCTAAGGGCGGCGGAAATGCAGCCATGATCCAGGGAAGCATAAATACGGATTCAATTGACGCTGTTATTGAGGAGTGCTCCCGTACATGAGTATTGGAGCAATATGAAAAAAAACCGGGGAATCGGGCATGGAAATTGGGAGTTTTGGGGAATTTAAAAAGGGATGCAGCAATGCTATACCAATATGTCTTGGATATATGGCTGTATCTTTTGCCTTTGGAATAGAGGCATCAAAAATAGGAATGACGACTTTTCAGGCGGCTATGACATCGCTTCTTAATGTGACCAGTGCCGGACAGTTCTCGGCTTTGGAGGTTATTGCAAGAAACGGAAGCTTTGTGGAGCTGGCTATTCTACAGTTTATTATTAATCTCAGATATATGTTGATGTCCTGCGCACTTTCACAGAAACTGGACAGCAATGTGAATACGCTTCACAGGATGGGGATTTCCTATGGAGTGACAGATGAGATTTTTGCTGTAAGCGTCCTTCGTGAGGGAAAGCTGTATCCCATGTTTTCCTACGGACTTATAGTTACATCTGTTTTCGGCTGGGTGTTTGGCACTGTATTGGGAGCGGTGGCCGGACAGGTTTTGCCCTTGAGGCTTATAAGCTGCCTGGGCCTTGCTATTTACGGAATGTTCATCGCCATTATCATTCCTGATACCAGAAAGAGCAAAGCGGTTCTCTGGGTAGTTATTTTGGCAATGCTATTAAGTACCATATTTACTTATGCACCTGTTCTGAAGCTCATATCTTCGGGCTTTAGAATTATAATAATAACAGTGGCCGTTGCTGCACTTGCAGCTGTTCTGGCGCCGGTTAAGGAGGATGAGAAATGAGCAAAGTATATCTCTACATCCTTCTGATGGCGCTGGTGACTTATCTTATAAGGGCACTTCCTCTAACTCTGATCCGCAAAGAGATAAAGAGTACTTTCATAAAATCTTTTTTGCACTATGTGCCCTATGCCACCCTTGCGGCCATGACTTTTCCCGCTATATTGACAGCTACAGATTATGTGATATCTTCTGTAATAGGATTTACAGTAGCTGTAATTCTGGCTTTGAATAAGAAGAGTCTTTTGACAGTTGCAGGATTTGCATGTTTAGCTGCTTTTGTGGCAGAATTGTTTCTTCGTTGAGTTGTGAATAGGAAGGAAAAATATATGAGAATAGGAATGGGATATGACGTACACCGCCTTGTTGAGAACAGAGATCTTATAATAGGCGGAGTCAAAATACCATATGAAAAGGGCCTTTTGGGCCATTCTGATGCAGACGTTCTTTTGCATGCCATTATGGATGCCCTTTTAGGGGCTGCGGCTCTCGGGGATATCGGCAAGCATTTTCCTGATACGGATCCCAAGTATAAGGGTGCTGATTCCATGGCTTTGTTAAAAGAAGTGGCAAGACTTTTGGATGAAAACAATTATCTGGTGGAGAACATAGATGCCACCATAATCGCTCAGGCACCAAAGATGAGGCCTCATATTGATACCATGAGGCAGAACATCGCTGATGCCCTTCAGATAGACGTTTCGCAGGTAAATGTTAAGGCCACCACTGAAGAGGGCCTTGGCTTTACAGGCACCGGAGAGGGAATTTCATCACAGGCCATATGTATGCTCACCAGCTTTTTTGACAGAGGAAGCACTGTTTATGACAGTGAAAGGGATTGTACAGGCTGTCCCGGCTGTCGGGCTGCGGAAGATAAATGACATTGTGATATACGATAAATTTGATTTTTAAATTCCAGAGGAGAAGAAAATGGCGGGAAAATTTACTTTTTATAATACTTTATCAAGAAAAATAGAGGATTTTGTACCAAGACAGGATGGACAGGTTTCCATGTACACCTGCGGTCCTACAGTTTATCATTTTGCTCACATCGGAAATATCAGAACCTACATCATGCAGGATGTGCTTGTGAAGTCCCTGGAGTATGCAGGCTATAATGTGAAGCGTGTCATGAACATCACTGACGTTGGCCATCTTTCATCAGATGCTGACACCGGTGAAGACAAGATGCTTGCAGGAGCTAAGAGAGAGCACAAGACTGTAATGGAAATCGCCAAGTTCTATACAGATGCTTTCTTTAAGGATTTTGATGCAGTTGGCAACAAGAGACCTGATATCGTTGAGCCTGCAACTAACTGCATTCCTGAATTCATTCATATGGTAGAGGTTCTTTTGGAGAAGGGCTTTGCTTATGTGGCCGGCGGAAATGTGTATTTCGACACCAGCAAGCTGGATGATTACTATGTTTTCTCATCATCAGTAGAAAAAGAGCAGCTGGAAGTCGGCGTTCGTGATGATGTTGAGGAAGATGTAAATAAAAAGAATAAGACAGACTTTGTTCTGTGGTTTACCAAGTCCAAATTTGAGGATCAGGCCCTTAAGTGGGACAGCCCATGGGGCGTTGGATATCCCGGCTGGCATATCGAGTGCTCATGCATTTCCATGAAGCACCTGGGAGAATATATCGACATCCACTGCGGTGGCGTTGACAATATTTTCCCTCATCACACCAATGAGATTGCCCAGTCTGAGAGCTATCTTGGACATGAGTGGTGCAAATACTGGTTCCACAGCAATCACTTAAATGACAAGTCAGGAAAAATGAGTAAATCAAAGGGAGCATTCCTTACAGTATCTCTTTTACAGGAGAAGGGCTATGATCCGCTGGTTTACAGATTCTTCTGCCTGCAGTCACATTACCGCAAGCCTCTTGAATTCTCTTTTGAGGCTCTGGACAATGCGACACAGGTATTTAACAAGCTGGTTAAGAGAATTGCAGAGCTCAAGGAAGACGGCCCTGTTGATGAGGCTGTAAAGGCTAAATTCGAGGAGAACTTCAGAGATGCTGTTTCCGGAGACCTTAATACTTCTATGGCTATAACAGTTCTCTACGATGCCCTTAAGGCAGATACCAATGATGCCACCAAGCTGGCAATTATTGACAGCTTTGACAAGGTTCTTTCCCTTGATCTTATTGCTCATGCTAAGGCACTTGGCGACGGACCTTCAGTTGATCCTGAGCTTGAGGCATATGTTCTTGATGCCATCGAGAGAAGAACAGCTGCCAAGAAGGCCAAGGACTTTGCAACAGCTGATGCCATCAGAGCAGAACTTTTGGAGAAGGGCGTTGAGATCAAGGATACTCGTGAGGGAGTAAAATGGCAGTTGATTTAAACGAATATCTGAATAAAGAATTTAACATTGATGCCAAGGACATAAGGAGCTATTCGCCCCTTACTCTTGCTTACATAGGGGATGCCATTTTTGATGTGGTGATCCGTTCTATTCTGGTGAACAAGGGCAATACAGCTGTGAACAAGCTCCACAAAAGAGCCAGCGACATTGTAAAAGCTACTACCCAGGCGGCCTTTGTAAAGGCACTCTCAGGGGAGTTCACTGAGGAAGAGGCAGATTATTACAGAAGAGGGCGCAATTCCAAGCCCCATACAAAAGCTAAGAACGCCACTGTCATTGATTATCTTGATGCCACAGGATTTGAGGCAGTCATTGGCTTTTTGTATCTTACAGGTAACATGGAAAGAATATGCCAGCTCATAAGCATCGGAATAGAGAAGCTTCAGCTGGATATTCTGGATTGAGGATTTATAGTTTTTTGAGGAAATAATATGGAAGATAATTTTGAGAGCAGAATAATTGAGGGCAGAAATGCCGTACTTGAGGCATTTCGATCAGGTAAGACCATCGACAGGCTCTTTGTGCTGGATGGTTGCAAGGACGGACCTGTGCAGACCATCATGAGAGAAGCCAGGAAGCACAAGGATACCGTTATCAGCTTTGTCAAAAAGGAGAGACTTGATCAGCTTTCTGAGACAGGAAAGCATCAGGGAGTAATTGCCTATGCTGCATCCTATGAGTACGCAGAGGTCGAGGATATCCTTGATAACGCCAGGAAAAAGGGAGAGGATCCCTTCGTGATAATCCTTGATAACATTGAGGATCCCCACAATCTTGGAGCTATTATAAGAACTGCAAATCTCGCCGGCGCCCACGGAGTTATCATTCCCAAGCACCGAGCCGTTGGACTTACTGCTACAGTTGCCAAGGCTTCTGCCGGTGCCATCAATTACACTCCTGTGGCCAAGGTTACCAACATTGCCCAGACCATTGAGGAATTGAAGGACAAGGGCCTTTGGTTTGTATGTGCGGATATGGGCGGAACCACCATGTACCAGCTCAACTTAAAGGGTGCCATCGGTCTTGTTATCGGCAATGAAGGAAACGGTGTAAGCAGACTGGTAAAAGAAAAATGCGATATGATTGCATCTATTCCCATGAAGGGAGATATCGATTCCCTCAATGCATCTGTTGCAGCGGGAGTACTTGCTTTTGAGATTGTCAGACAGAGAATGAACTGATATGAATGATAAAGCATATAAGGATAAAACAGACGAAGAACTTATTCTCGGCATCCATGATGGCGAATACACCGATGCTGTGGACTATATCATGGATAAGTACAAGAATCTGGTGAGGAAAAAAGCCGGTTCCATGTTTATTCTGGGAGCTGACAGAGAGGATCTGATTCAGGAGGGCATGATAGGTCTTTTTAAGGCCATCAGAGATTATGACTTTGGAAGAGATGCCAGCTTTTCCACCTTTGCGGATCTTTGTGTGTCAAGGCAGATGTATTCAGCTATTCAGGCTTCTGCCAGAAAAAAACATGCTCCTTTAAACAGCTATATCTCCATTTATGCCAGGAGAGAGGATGCTCAGGAGGAAGCTGCGGTTGCCATTGAGGATGTCCTGGAGACGGATTCCAGTCTTATTCCTGAACAGCACATTATCGACCAGGAGAACTTAAAGCTTCTGGAGGAATCCATCGAGAGAGAATTAAGTCCTCTTGAGATGCAGGTTCTTGATCTGTATGTCACAGGAATGAGTGTAAAGAAAATCTCCGCCGTTCTGGGGAGAGATGAGAAGTCAACAGATAACGCAATGCAGCGTATAAAAAATAAACTAAAAAAATACTTGCATTGATAAAATATGTATGGTATATTTATATAGCTGTTGTGGACAGCGGTAACTATAGTTAATTAGAAGATTTTTTGTATATAGAGAGGTGAGAAGAGATGAGACAGGACATTCAGCCAGAATTCCATCAGGCCACTG
>JAEEGF011711465.1_pt1 | contig 16912 bp, 13 predicted proteins | sample 9134171 | NCBI WGS metagenome assembly JAEEGF01 (sample SAMN16246542, study PRJNA631951) | gut metagenome | biome: gut microbiome; feature: rumen; material: AP-attached | host: Bos | place: Iran: Karaj | collected 2018-10 | reverse complement strand
CTACCTGTGCAGCATAAGGAGTAGATTTCCTTGAACCCTTAAATCCCAGACCACCGGCACTTGCCCAGCTAAGAGCGTTTCCTGCAGCATCTGTCAATGTAACGATTGTGTTATTGAAAGATGACTGGATATGTGCCTGTCCGTGTTCAACGTTTTTCTTGACACGTTTCTTAGCAGCTGACTTCTTTGCTGCTGATGATTTCTGATTTGCCATTTTAAACTAACCTACTTTCTTCCTATAAATCTTGTTATATGTTACTGTCTCTGAACCTGCCATGCACAAGCTCAAATTTACAAAAGCCTTAAAAAGAATTATTTCTTCTTGTTAGCGATTGTTCTCTTGGGTCCTTTTCTTGTTCTTGCATTTGTCTTAGTTCTCTGACCACGGCAAGGAAGTCCTCTTCTGTGACGGATTCCTCTGTAGCATCCGATCTCAGTGAGTCTCTTGATGTTCATAGCAACTTCTCTTCTGAGGTCACCTTCTACTTCGTAGTCGTTACCGATAATCTCGGCGATTTTCTTAACTTCATCGTCAGTAAGATCACGAACACGTGTGTCCGGATTTACTTTTGCTGCCTCGAGAATCTTGTTTGAGCTTGTTCTACCGATTCCGTAGATGTATGTCAAACCGATCTCTACTCGCTTATCTCTAGGTAAATCTACACCTGCAATACGAGCCATTCTAATTCCTCCATAAACTAAATGATAATAATGTCTGGCGCCTTGCGCCAAAGTTACTTATTTGATTGGGGCAATTCTTACGCCCAATCGGACAGTGACGGGTCCGATCTTTCCAATACGTTATAGATCAGCATGTCGTATCTGTTGATACGAAACCTATATTGGTATCAAAAAGTAATCCGAATAGCTCGAATTAACCCTGTCTCTGTTTGTGCTTAGGGTTGTCACAGATAACTCTGATTACGCCCTTTCTCTTGATAACCTTGCACTTTTCGCACATAGGCTTAACAGAAGACCTAACTTTCATTGTTACTCCTTTCCTGCATGGTTTAGAAAAAATGCCTTGAAAAGGGCATAATACGCCCTTCTCACAAAAAGACCGACTTATAATATAACACAACTAAATTCAATATGCAACAGCTTTTTACATCATATCGTCACTTCTTTTATGGAAAAAGAAATGTCGGCTCCGGAACATACAGACATAACATAGTTCTCTCCATAATAATATGAAGTAACGAGTATTTTTTCATCCGCTTTCCCGACAAATTCCGGGATCAGCACTTTTTCTTTTGACATGGCTGTATCCTGCGGAATCTCAAGGCGTATCTTCTTGGGCTCCAATGAAATCCCAAGGCCTGAGTACTTCATAACGCTCTCCTTGGCTGTCCAGAGCCTTGTAAAGGCCATGTGGAGATCGGCCGATCCACCCTCGCCGGTAGTCAGCTCTTTTGCCATATCCAGCTCTTCCGGTAAAAAGACATAATTCTTAAGGGAGTCCTTGAAAGTGCGGCATCTCTCGATATCCACCCCAAGCTCCCTGCCGGAAAGCCCCAGAACTGCCACATCTCCCGAGTGAGAAATGTTGAAAAAGATATCATCTCTTCCTCTAATATATGGCTTGCCACGGCCCCTCAGTTCTAGCTCGTAGTCCGGGATCCCCGCCTCAGCCATGGCTTTTTCAAGGATAATCCCCGCTGCCAGGGACAGACGCTTTCCGCCCTCCACCTTAAAGCCATCGATCCGCTCCCTGCGGGCAGGCTTCATGCGGCCGTACCAATCCTCAAAGAGCGCAGGGTCCTTAAGGGGCGTGCTATCCAATATGAATATTATATTAGTGCTTTCCTCTTGCATATATTTCTTCATTAAATACTATTATACAGCCTCTGTCTACCATTATATCAGTTCCCGTGCACCGCGGGCGCAAAAACGCCAAAGACCCCCGGGCGACAGGGATGCCCGGGGGTCTTCGGTAAGGAAAGATATGTTTATTACAGACTCTTGATGCTTTCGGTTTTAATAATGAACTTAACGCTGCTGTCTACGCCTTCCTCTGTTCCGCCAAAGGATGTGTAGTTGCTGCCGGCCTGCTGAATAGCTGTAAGTCTGTCAGCAAAATCTGTGAGGTCGCCGTCGAATGCTTCGTAGAGCTTCTCGATACCTTCCTCGTCAAGCTTGCATACGCCGTCCAGAAGCTCCTGAACACCGTCATCAAGCTGGGTTGCGCCATCGTTAAGTTCCTTGGCTCCGTTGTTGAGCTCTGCGGCGCCGTCGTTGAGCTTGGATGCTCCATCGTTGAGCTGGCCTGCGCCATCATAGAGCTGATATGCGCCGTCCTTGAGCTGAGCGATTCCGTCCTTCAGAGCCGCGTTGTTGGAAACCAGTGTAGCTGTTCCCTCAGAGAGTTGATTGGCTCCGCTGTAGAGCTGACCTGCGCCGTCATCGAGTGCTGCTGCTCCGTTGTAGAGTGCTGTCATACCTGATGCCAGCTCAGCGTTGCCTGCTGCCACCATCTGAGCACCCTCTACCAGCTGTGTAAGCTTATTAACAGATTCCTCATCAAAAGAAATATCTCCGGCCGCAGAGAGCTGGCTCATGACCTTGCCCATCACTGTATCAGCGGATTGAATTGCGCCGCAGAGTTCATTGTATTTCTCAACAGCTTCCATTCCTGCAGGGAGCTGTGCTGAACCTTGAGCAAGAGCGTCGATGCTGCTTGCGATCTCAGGAAGTGCCTGGAGCACCTGGCCCTGAGCCTTGATGGTCTCATACTGAGCGAGAATAGCCTGATACTGTGCCCACTCTTCATCAGTAAGAGTATGTCCGCCATCGTTTCCGGATGTCAAAATGATTACCTCTTCGGAAACAGGATCCGGAACATCTGCTTCAGGAGTTGGTGCGGGAGTATCGTCTGTATTTGGAGTGTCGTCGGTGTTCGGAACCGGTGTTTTTTCATCAGTCGGAACAGGTAAGCCTCCGTTATCCGGATCGTCAGTGATTTCCGGTACTATAACATCCTCGGGATCTGTTTCATCATCACCGTCATCATCGGGAATGAGATCCTCTGTGGGCTCCGGAACGGGGATATCGTCATCCACATCGTACAATACGCCGCTCTTTACTGTCTGAACATTCATGGCATGGTTAGGAAGCATGGTCTTTACGGTTGTATTCAGCTGCTCAAGTCCTCCGCTTACTGTACCAACGCCATTTTCAACTGCCTCAGCCTGTCCCTTAAGAGTCAGATACTGTGCCTCTGTTGTGATAGCTCCTTTTGAAAGGATCTGCATTCCGGCCCCTGTGTATGCATTCCAGGCTGCGTCTTCGTAAACATACTGATAAGCCGCATGAATTGCTTTGTACTGGTTCTCAAGCTCGGATACACCTGCAAGAGCGCCCGAAAGGCTTTTGAGCATTCCTGCGATCTCATTGACTCCTCCGCTTACCTGAGCTGCTCCGTTAGCCAGTTTCTGAGAATTGGCCACAAGCTCTTTTTCATCCATTCCGCTCTTAAGTGCTGATGTTCCGGCCTTGAGATCCTTGGCTCCTGCAGCAAGCTTGGAAGCGCCGTCATTGAGCTGTGAAGCTCCGTCTGTGTAGGCTCCGATTCCGTCTGAGAGCTTCTGAGTTCCGTCATAGAGGTCAGAGGTTCCTGTGTAGAGCTTGCCGGTTCCGTCAAAGAGATCTGCTGTGCCGTTCTTAAGCTCTGTTGTACCGTCGTAGAGGGCCTGTGTTCCATCCTTGAGCTCTGTTGTGCCGTCCTTGAGGGTGTGTGTTCCGTCAACCAGCTGCTCTGAGCCGTCTCTTAAATCTCCCATGTCACCCTTGAGCTTCTCGATCTCATCAGAATCTGAAAGATCTGAAAGACCAAAGTCTGCCAGGATGTCTGAGCTTGCCATTGTAACTGTCATGCCCAGCTCGAAGTCTGTTGTATCTGCTGTGATCTCGAAGGAATTGGAAAGCTTCTCTTCGATCTCTTCTGAATTCTCGATCTCATCCCACTTCTCATCGGAGATATCAAGGCTCTCCTTAAGTCCGGGAAGTGCTACGCCCATAACGATGTAGTTGCCGCCGTCTGAGATGACCTTACCGTTTGAAATCTCTACGTTGGTGAACTTATCTGAATCGAGCATCATACCTGATACCATGGCAAAAGGTGTGTAAACCTCGATATCCTTGCCGTCAACCTTTACGGTCTGCTTGGCATTGTTCTCATAATCAAAGCGGATTGTAACCTTTCCGCTTTTGCCTGCCAGTTCCTCAGGAGATATTTCTTTTCCGTCGAGAGTGTAGGTGATCTTCATTGAAACGGGAAGCTCCTTGTCGGTGGTTCCCTGATAGTAGATGTCTGATCCGTCAGCGTTCCAGGTCACTGTTCCGTCGTCGTTCTGAGTGAAGGTCTCAGAACCCTTGACGTTAACGATGTCCTTAAGCTCAGTAACATCTGTAAGGGATGAGGAAGCTGTGGCGTTCTTGAGCCACTCACTTACGATGACGTCGCTGACTGCGCCGCTGGCATCAGCTGTTACATAAACTGTCTCAACCTTGCCTGCCTCTGATTCTGAATTTGAAACAGAGGATGCGGAAACGATGCTGTCCTCAAGCTGCTGTTCCTGGACCTGAGCTGTCTCTTCTGCTGTATTTACAGTGGTCTGTCCGCAGCCAACCGTCATGATAGCCAGCATTGCTGCCATTACAACCGATAATGATTTGATAAGATTTTTTCTGATCATTTTTCTTTCCTCCTTAAGTCATGCGACTTTATGTCTGTGGATCATATTTCCGAAGTGGTGTATACCGGCTTGCTGCTGCCCCAGGCCGAAGGTGGTCTTCATGATCACCTTGTCAAAGAGCATGTACATTGCAGGAAGCACCAGAAGTACGGTGAACATACTGATGATGGCGCCTCGTGCCATAAGCATGCACAATGATCCGATCATATCGATACTTGAAATCATTCCAACACCGAAGGTTGCGGCAAAGAAACTGAGAGCACTTACGATTACTGACTTCATGCTTGTGGAAAGAGCTATTAAGGTAGCCTCCTTCTTGTTGTGGCCGCTGCTCCTCTCGCTCAGGTATCTGGTTGTCATCAGGATGGCGTAATCAACGGTAGCGCCCAGCTGAATGGTTCCGATAACCACTGAAGAGATGAAAGGTATTGTTGTATGTGTGTAATATGGAAGACCCATATTTACAAAGATCGCAAACTCAATGACTGCCACCAGGATAAACGGAAGTGAAACAGACTTAAGTACAAAAGCGATGATGAGGAATACCAGTCCGATGGAAACAAAGTTTACAACCTGGAAGTCGTGGTCTGTGATATTGATAAGGTCCTTGGTACAAGGTGCCTCGCCCACAACCATCGCGTGAGGATCGTACTTCTTGACTATCCTGTCAACGTTTGCAATCTGGGCATTTATCTCATCTGATGCGATCTTGTAGTCGGTGGTGAGCATCACCATCTTCCACTCATCGCTCTCAAGCTCTGACATAAGGTCGTCGGGAACGAAGCTCCTTGGAAGAGCCGGTCCCATAATGGAATCTGTGCCGAGTACTGAGAGGATTCCATCTGTTTCTTTTAACTCCTTGATCATCTGATTCATGGAAGCTGTATCAATGTTCTTGTCCACCAGAAGCATGTAGGCTGAGTTCATATCGAACTTCTCATCAACCTCGTTGGCTCCCTGAACGCTGGGAAGGCTGTCAGGCAATGTCTGTGCCAGATCGTAATAAACTGAGGTGTGGTTGTTTCCGTAAATTGCAGGGAACAAAAGCGCCAGGAATATCACGAAGAACGCCAGGTAATGCTTGGAGATAAATCTCGGAAGCTTATCAAATTCAGGCATCAGAGGTTTGTGCTTGGTCTTCTCGATGAGCTTGTCAAATACAAGGATCATGCTGGGAAGGATTGTTACACAACCGATAACTCCGAATACAACACCCTTGGCCATTACCACGCCCAGGTCAAGTCCCAGTGTGAAGCTCATAAAGCAAAGAGCCACGAAACCGGCGATTGTTGTGATGGAACTTCCGATAACCGACTGGAAGGTAGCTGAAATGGCTGCTGCCATGGCCTTGTTCTTGTCGGAGTCCTTCTCAAGTTCCTCCTGGTAGCTGTGCCAGAGGAAGATTGAGTAGTCAAGGGTTACACCCAGCTGAAGCACTGCACTGAGGGACTGAGTGATAAAGGATATCTCTCCCTTAAATACGTTGGTTCCCATGTTGTAGACGATTGCCATACCTATACTTAATAAGAAGAACAACGGGATCAGATAGGAATCCATTGTAAGTGAGAGAACAACTACAGCCAGGAGAACTGCGATTCCTACATAAATAGGTGTCTCCTTCATGGCCATGTTCTTGGTGTCTGTAACGATGGCGCTCATGCCGCTCATGAAGCACTGCTTGTCGGAGATACGTCTGATCTCCTCGATGGCATCCATGGTTCCGTCGGCTGAGGTTCCGTCATCGAAGATGATGAACATCATTGTGGCGTCGCCGCTGTTGAAGGCATCGTACACATCAGTGGGGAGCATCTCCATGGGAACGCTCAGGTCCATGACTGAATCGTACCAAAGTACCTTGGCAACGTGGTCCACGTCCTCTATGTTGGCCTTAAGATTGGCCACATCCTTCTCTTCCATGCCTTCCGCAACATACAAGACAAAGGACCCTGTCCCGAACTGATCCAGGAGAATATCCTGGCCCTTCATGGTCTCTATGTCCTTGGGAAGATATGTCAGGATATCGTAATTAACTCTTGTGTTGAAATACCCGATTGCAGATGGTATCAAAAGAGCTACTGCAACAATCAGGATCACATATCTAAGCTTTACTATTAACTGTGAAAGCCTGTTCATAATATCTCCTCCTAAAAATAATTATTGACCGTTGGTCACTTTTCAATTATGGTATAACATATAAATGACCGTTGGTCAATATTTTTTGTAAAAAAGTTTCTCGGCAGGAAGAAATACTATATAATAAACTTACTAAGGCAGGAGATTATCATGGGAAAAGCGGATCAGAACAAAAGAATAAAGATGGAAAACCTGTTAAATGCTTCATTTGAGCTCTTCACTTCTCAGGGCATCAACAAGACCTCCATCTCGGATATCGTCAACAAGGCCGAGGTGGCCAAGGGCACTTTCTATCTGTATTTCAAGGATAAATATGATATCAGGAACAGACTCATATCTCATAAGTCCAGTCAGCTGTTCATGCAGGCTTACGACGCTCTGGATGCGGCAGGCATCACCAACTTCGAGGACAGGATCATCTTCATCATGGACTACGTACTTGATGAACTTGATGCCAACAAGGGACTTCTGGCCTTCATGTACAAGGACCTTAGCTGGGCTGTTTTCAAAAGAGCTCTCACTTCCCCGCTGACTGACGCAGATGTGGACTTTGGCGAGGTATACCAGCGCATGATCAGAGACTCCAAGGTCGAACTTAAAGATCCTGAGGTCATGCTCTTTCTTATAATTGAGCTGGTAGGTTCCACAGGCTACAGCTCTATCATGTACAACGATCCTGTTAATCTTAAGGACTTAAAGCCCTTCCTTGAGAGGACCGTTCGAGGGATCATCAGGGATTTCCAGACCTCTGACTAAAACCCTTTGGCAAAAGAAATATCGGGACCGGCACCGCGCCGGAATAAAAAAAGCAAGTGCAGCGACAAGCCACACTTGCTTTTATTTTTGTCTTAAATTATCCGAGATGCCAGATGTCTCTGTTGTACTCGCTGATGGTTCTGTCGGATGAGAAGTATCCGGCCTTGGCGATGTTGGTGAGCATCATCTTCTTCCACTTATCGCGGTTCTCGTAATCTGCAAAGATCTGATCTTTCTTTTCAATATAGCTCTCAAGGTCAATAAGAGTCATGAACCAGTCCTTGTTAAGGAGCTCTTTGTAGAGACGCTCAAGGTTCTCCTTGTGTCCTACCTTGAGGCACTGCTTGCTGACGATAAAGTCAACGGCCTCCTTGATGACCTTGCTGTTCTTGTAGTAATCCTTTGAAACGTAGTCAGCCTTCTTGTAGTGCTCGATTACTTCATCTGCGCTTACACCGAAGATGTAGATGTTATCATCGCCTACAAGCTCGTGGATCTCCACGTTGGCTCCGTCGTCAGTTCCAAGGGTAACGGCACCGTTTAACATGAACTTCATGTTACTTGTTCCGGAAGCCTCCTTAGAAGCAAGTGAGATCTGCTCTGATACGTCGCAGGCAGGGATAAGCTTCTCCGCATAGCTTACATTGTAGTTCTCAACCATGATTACCTTCATGTACTTGTTTACATCGGGATCATTGTTGATGATCTCCTGAAGTACCAGAAGGAGATGGATGATATCCTTGGCGATAACGTAGGCAGGTGCTGCCTTGGCACCGAAGATGAATGTAAGAGGTCTTACAGGCTTCTTGCCACCCTTGATCTCCAGATACTTGTGGATGATGTAAAGGGCGTTCATCTGCTGTCTCTTGTACTCGTGAAGTCTCTTAACCTGAATATCAAAGATTGAATCAGGATCAACCTCAACTCCCTCATGCTCCTTGAGGTAAGCAGCCAGCTCTTTCTTCTTGCCCATCTTGATGGCCTCGATCTGATCAAGAACCTCCTGATCATTTACGTGGTCAAGGAGCTTCTCAAGCTTGTCGGCATCCTTCTTGAAGCCGTCACCGATGGTCTGGGACAGGAAGTCAGCAAGAGGATGGTTACAGGATAAGAGCCATCTTCTGAAGGTGATACCGTTGGTCTTGTTGTTGAACTTCTCAGGATAGAGCTTGTAGAAGTCGTTAAGCTCGCTGTCCTTGAGAATATCTGTATGGATTGCAGCCACACCGTTGATGGAGAAACCGTAGTGGATGTCGATGAAGGCCATGTGAACCCTCTTGTCCTTGTCGATGATCTGAACCTTGGGGTTCTTCTTGTACTTGGCACGAACTCTCTTGTCAAGCTCCTTGATATAAGGAACAAGCTGAGGAACAACCTCCTCAAGGTACTCAAGAGGCCATGTCTCAAGGGCCTCAGCCAGAATGGTGTGGTTGGTGTATGCACAGGTCTTGCTGACAACGCTGATGGCCTCATCGATGTTGAAGGCCTTCTCCTCTACCAGGATCCTGACAAGCTCAGGGATGATCATGGTAGGATGTGTGTCATTGATCTGGATAACCGCATGGTTGTGAAGCTCATGCAGGTCGTACTGGCGCTCCTTCTGCTCTCTTAAGATAAGCTGAGCAGCGTTGGAAACCAGGAAATACTCCTGATAGATTCTCAGAAGGTTTCCGGCCTTGTCTGAATCATCGGGATACAGGAAAAGAGTCAGATTCTTGTCAATTTTGGTCTTGTCAAAATCGATGCCCTTCTTAACAAGGCTCTCGTCAACGGACTCGATATCAAAGAGGCGAAGCTTGTTAACCCCTGTGTCGTAGCCCACAACGCTCATATTGTAAAGGCGTGATACTACCTTCTTTTTACCAAAAGAAACTTCGAAGGTGGTGTCTGTCTTCTCAAGCCAGGACTGATCCTCGATCCAGTCGTTCTTCTCAGCGTTCTGAAGGTGATCCTTGAACACCTGCTTGAAGAGTCCGAAGTGGTAGTTAAGACCGATTCCCTCTCCTGCAAGTCCAAGGGTTGCAATTGAATCCAGGAAGCAGGCAGCCAGTCTTCCAAGACCGCCGTTTCCAAGTGAAGGCTCGGGCTCGCACTCTTCGATCTGAGCCAGATCCTTGCCATTCTTCTCCAGGATCTCTTTTACCTTGTCATAGACTCTTAAGTTGATAAGGTTGTTGGAAAGAAGCTTTCCGATAAGAAACTCCATTGAAATGTAGTAAACCTTCTTCTCTCCGTTATATACTTCAGCCACGTCCATTAGGCGTGTTGTCATCTCAAGCAGCACATAGTAGGTCTCGCGATCTGAGCATTCCTTAAGGGACTTTCCGAATTTCTCCTGAGCGATGTCCTCAAGCTGACCCTCAAGATTGGTTACGAGTACGTCTCTCTGCATGTTGGTATGTCTTGCCATATTATTCTCCTTCCTCTTAATACGGAAAACGTTTTCTTAAATCGATGGTTTTATGCTAACACAGGAAAACGTTTTCCGCAAGCATTATTTTTTCAGCAGATAATATCCTCATATTTAAGGCGGACCAAAGTATGAGGAACAGTGATCTTGCGGCCCTTTTCTCCCTGAAGGAGACGATGGAGTTCGTCCAGGGCAGATTCGGAAATCTTGACAAAATCCTGTTTCACCGTATTCATCTGCTTGCCCACATAGCCCATGAGAATGATGCCGTCAAATCCGCATACCGGGCGGAAAATGTCCATGTCTATCAGAGCCTTCATGGCGCCGATGGCCATCATGTCAGAGGCGCATACAACGCAGTCATTATTCTTGGAAAACCTCATGGTGAGCTGCCTTGCCCTAAGCTCTGAAAACTGCCCGTTCCGTACGGTCAGCTTAAGTTTCTTTTCCTCGCAGAGCTTCTTGATGCCTTCAAGGCGCTGGCCTGTAACATAGCCGTCGGCCTCCCCTGCAAGATAGAGGACCTTCTTACATTTATTTTCCGTGATGGTCTTCTTGGCAACGTCATACTGGGCCTTGGCGTTGTCGATGCTGACGGATGAAGTGTTCTCGTTGACCATGGGGGCATCGATCACAACCATCTTAAAATGTCCGCTGTCGATCAGCTTGTGGACCACCTTGTCTCTGGTGGTCATGCCGTAAACTATTATTCCCTTGATACCCTGGGATTCGAAATAACCTGTGACTTCCTCCACTGTCATATCTTCTATCATGGAGGTGAAGACCGTGATAACATCCATCTGCAGCTCCTTGGCTCTGTGAACAGCACCTGAAATGTACTGCATACTGATCTCGTCGCTGGCCTGGGTGCTTAATTTAAGATTAATAAGAAGAGCGACTCTTCCAATCCTCTTGGAAGACAGACTTGCGGCCACTGCGTTGGGGACAAAGCCGAGCCTTTCCACAACCTCGTTGACCTTCTGTCTGGTTCGCTCACTTACATTCGGATAGTTGTTAAGGACCTTGGAAACAGTGGAGATCGCAACTCCCGCTTCCCTGGCCACATCTTTTATAGAAACCATATTTATCTCCTTAAATAGGAAATCGTTTTCCGTACTGTTATAGTACTATGGATCGCCCCCGTAGTCAAAGACTTTAACTTGTATTTGACACAATTAAATCAATCTGATAATATATCCTAAAAACGTCCGGAAAACGTTTTCCTTATTTGCATACACGGAGGAAATATGATCAGATCATCTATATTACACAAGGCAACAAGACATTACTGCTACGCAGTTGCTGCGGGAGATTTCAGAATACGCATCATCACCGCAAAGGGAGACATCAACAAGATCACGCTTCACACAAGGGAGAAATACCTTGATCCGGCTTTCATCGACACCACAGGGTCAGCTCCCATGGAGCTCATTGCCTCCGATGGAGTGCATGATTATTACGAGGCAGCAATCAACATCGACATGATCTGCCTCAGATATTACTTTGAGCTTGAGGATATGAACGGGGAGAGGCTTTATTTTGGCGACGATCACTTTATGACCTATGAGCCCCAGGATATCGAGGATATGTTTGACTGCCCCCAGACCATGCGCGAAGAGGGACATCCCGAGGTTCCCGAATGGGCCGTGGGCAAGGTGGTTTATCAGATATTTCCCACCAGATTTGCCACAGATAAGGCAGTTGACCCTGAGGAATGGTACAAGGTTCCTCTTGCATTTGATGCAAAGCTCGGCGGAAACCTGCGGGGCATCATAAATAAGCTTGATTACATCAAGGATCTGGGAGCTGACGTTATCTACCTCACTCCTATCTTTAAGGCTGACACTCAGCATAAATACGATACTGTAGATTATTATCAGATCGATCCTGAGCTTGGAACCGAGGATGATCTCAGGGAGCTTGTGGACAAGGTCCACGAAATGGGCATGTATATCCTGCTGGATGGTGTTTTCAACCATTCCTCCAAGAGGTTCTTTGCATTTCAGGATGTTATTGAAAAGGGCGAATCTTCCAAATACAAGGACTGGTATTATGCCACCGAGTTCCCCATTTCAAGCGGTTCAAGACAGGAGCTTCCCAATTACAAGACCTTCGGATATGTCGGAATGATGCCCAAGCTCAACATGTCCAACCCTGAGACTGCGGAGTATTTTATAAAGGTTGTTTGTCATTATCTGAAAGAGTTTAAGATCGACGGCTGGCGCCTTGACGTGGCAGATGAAGTAGGCCACAGATTCTGGAAGAATATGCGCGCTGCCGCAAGGGCTGTTAATCCCGATGCTCTTATCGTCGGTGAGGACTGGCATCTGTGCGAGGATTTCCTTGAGGGCGATGAGTGGGACAGCTGCATGAATTATGCATGGTTTAAGGCTCTTAAGAGCTATTACATGGGAAAAGAGAGCCTTTCAGAGTTCACATCCAGGCTGGGTCAGATCCGCGGCCGTTACCACAGCAACGTTTATCCTGTGCTGTGGAACATCATGGATTCTCACGATTACGCAAGGTTCTTTACTCACGTGTGCGGTAACCGGGACGTGGAGCGTCTCCTGTCTGCTGCGGCAATGACAGTTCTTTTGCCGGGAATGCCGTTTATCTATTACGGCGACGAGGCCGGCATGGAGGGCAGCTGGGATCCTGACAACAGGCGCGGTATGTTGTGGGATGAGAGCAGGCGAAACGGGGCTGTCTACGAGGGTTATCGGAAGCTCACAAGTTTCAGGCATGCGCATCCCGAATTATGGCGCGAGTTACCGAAGGTGGAGCATCTGAGCGAGGAGTCTCATGTTCTGGTTCTCAGGCAAAAGAATCTGCTGCTGGCCTTCAACATGGGAGATGGCGAAGTGGATCTTGCCGCTGAGGTTCCCGCACTTGCAGGACGCCCTGCCGTGCTGGAGCTCGGTGCCACCACTGCCACCGGCACGCTCAAGCTTGGCAGATTCGGCGTAGCAGTTTTTGAAGTGTAAATAAAAAAGGGGGCTCCCCGGGAAACTTGTACATCTTGCAGGCACGCTTTCGCTCTGGCGTTTCTGGTAACGGACACTAAGCGCCCGCAAAACGGGCGCAAGTGCCGACCGAAACCCAAGGCCTGCAAGCTTGTACAAGTTTCCCGGGGAGCCCTTCTTCGTTGCCAAAATCAACTCCCTGATACCTTCTCAAAAAAATTCACAAGCGTACCTATTGCCACCATGACAGAACCAATAACCATCATATAAAAGCCGATTTCTTTTCCGACAAAGCCTGCCATAATTCCCATTTCTGCAAAAATGTCCGTGGTATACGCATTTACCCTGAACGTAATATAACACACTGCTATAGCCGATAAAGAAGATAAAACATTTGAATTAACAGACCATAATAATAAACCTATTAAAGAAACTACAAGAAGCATTATTCCAGACTCGTCATTTATTAGACTCAAGCTGTCTCCATAACCAAGAATTTTAAATGAAGCATAGGGAAGAAATACAGATACTGCCACAAGACATGATCCTATTATACTGATAATCTTCCCGGCATGTGACGACTGTTCCGAAGTGTAGTACTGAGCATTTCCTGAACTCTCAGCCGTTGAATTGTACTCATATACAATATATTCTCCAGGATTACGGTCATCATCATCCAACCTGTTGCCACATATAGGACAATAGGTTTCATGGATTTTTACTCTTGCCCCGCAATTAGTGCAAAAACGTGCTTTCGGAGTGTATTGATTAGCCATATATGCACCTCTCTTATAAGAAAATTATAACACATGCACTATTAGATTTTGGGCGATATATATAGCTGCACAGATCAAGAACGGAAGTTTCTGGCGGCAAAAAGAAGGGCTCCCGGAGAAGCTCGAATAATTATCGAGCTCTCCGGGAGCCCCCTTTATTCATCGTCCAAACATCAGCCGGCGTATACAAGGCCCTCGAAAAGGTCATCTATATCTTTGTCATCAATAAAACTGTTACCACCATCAACACTGATCAGGAAACGCACTACCCTCTCATCATCCAGCCTGCAATCGATGTAAGTACTGCCGTCTGTACGGATCGGGCATACCTTAGTACCCTTCTTTAGCGTGGTTGCCTCATCTGAAACCGTGCCGTCCTCAAGAACCTCGTAAGCCTCCAGCTTGTCCGCAGTTTTCGCATCCGTCGAAGCCCAGGCAACGCTGTAGACATCACTGTCCTGCTTGGGAAGTCCGTCACTTCCGATGTAGAAATAAGTATAAAGTATCAAGGAACCAAATATCTGTGAGGTGGAGGACAACATAAGCTTGTCCGGATCGGTGATACCGAGAGTTCCGCTATAATTGGGGCCGTATATATAGCCCAGGTACTCCTCGTAGTAGGAGTCGTAGCCGCAGGCCTTGGCTCCGCCGTTTGAGATATCAAAGCAGAAAAGATACCACTCCTCCGCCATACCTTCGATCAGCACGTAGATGAACTCTTTGCCGTCAGCGGTAAAGATGTGATAGGTTTTATCCACATTGTCATAGTCAAAGCAAACATCATCAAATCTTGCCATCTCAGTGCCGTTTACAAGTACCAGAGACTTCGCAAGCTCATCATCATTTTCATCCTCAGTGTACATAAGAAGCGGATCTGACACGCGTCCACCGCTGTAGTAGCCATCACTCATGATGTACATGTCTGTTCTGGCATATGCATAGTCTCCCTCAGGGGCGTAGATATATTCATCCTTTACGTATCCCTCATCATAGGCAATTACAATCTCATGACTTCCAAAGGAGAACTTGTCCACTATATCGTAGGCATTGAACACGAAGTGAACGCCATCCACAGAGAAATACCAATCGTAGAGCTTATCATCAAAATCATTGGTCTCAAGCCCGTAATGATACTTGGCGAGAGCCTCTTCCACATTTTCAAGATCCTCCAGATCATCAGAGTTCTCTTCCCTTAGCTTGTCTGCAAGAATGGTATTGAGCTCTTCCTCAGAAATATTCATAACATCCCCAAGGTCAATCTCCTCACCTGTAGTAATATCCAGGTTATGACCTATTTTCTTGTAGGGGATATACTCTTCCCAGCGATATTCAATTCTTTCCATATAGCTGAGATACTGGTCTGCAGTTCTCTTTAAGTAGATATCCGTCTTTACATAATACTTGGATGCTTTATATCCGTCCGCAATGGATTGCTCTGTGGCTTTAATAGCGTAATCATGAAAGTCCCGGTTTTCCTCAAGGAACAATTCGTAAGTATCTTCTGCTGTTTTATGAAGAACATCATAGAGCTCGGGATACTGATCACGACACTCTTCCATGAGCAAAAGTGCCTCCCGCTTATACTCGCCGGCCTGGAAGTTATTGCCCTCTTCATCATCGCAATAAGCCAAATTTCTGTATTTGGCAATTCTGTAAAGGGGCATTCCCGGAGCATCTACGGATACGGAAGCCATTCCCGCGCTGCCGGAAGCCTCACGGTCTTCGTCTTCTTTTTTGTCCTCTTGTGTTGCCTCTTCCAGGGCCTCCACTTCCTCTGCAATCTCATCAATTTCCGAGGCAATTTCCGTGGAAACCTCCCCGGCATCCTTGAACAGCTCCTCCAGAGCCTCTTGATCATAGGGTAATGAGCACGCTGTAAGCATAACGCTAAGCGCGCAAATCGTTGCTATAATTCTCTTTTTCATACTCTCCTCACAATTCTTATCATGATTGCTTCGCCTTCATAGTCGTCAAGCTCATCCTCGCTTAACATCCTATGAACGGACCAAACACTCTTCACAGAGACTATCACATTTCTATCCGGATATGTCGCAAATCTGACAAACAGCACCATTTATCGGATAGATGACATGATAAGTGGCATACCTGCTGCGTTTGCGGATCCTGGGGCGGCCACGGCAACATCGCAGCATCGCTTGACGGCAAATGAACAGGTATGCTATTCTCTGAAACGCATGTTTTGGAATGAATCGTTAATGAGAGGAGACGCACACAATGGGCGTAGATGTTACTATTCGCAATAGAAAGCTTATCAAAAGGCCCCTGACCATAGCCGATGTGGCAGGCAGCAATCCCTACGGACATGCTGATGAGTATTTCAGGCTTGAGGACGGGCTTATACAGGGTACTAATATCGTTTATGACAAAAGACATATCGGAAGAGGCTTCGAATTTGATTGGACCGGGGACGACAGAAACGAGATTTCATTAAGGCTCAACTTTCTGTCCACCAATTACGACATTCATCTGTTTTATGCGACCATCAGAAATATCATGACCATCTGGGGGGCAAAAGAATTTACGCAGGACGGTTCCAACTACAGGCTGAGCGATTTAGATGATTGTGAGGCCGGAATCCGCCAAGACAATACGAGATATCTTTCAGAACAGAAGGAAAGAGCCGAGGAATTTGGAAATACGATCATCCTGGGTGCAATAAATCCCGTGGTTCTGGAGTGCAACACCATTGCGGAATTCGCCGATAAGGGTGATCTTGAAGGTTATGCAACGCTCTTACATAACACTCAGGCCCAGGATCTGTACTATGCGGTTCCGAGAGTTTACAGGAAGGGCCAGGGCGCTTTCTTTGGAAATTACGCAGTTACTGCGACCGCAGACGCCGTTTTCCCGCTGAAAGCCAGCGAACCTATACTCTTCAAGAATCCCGATACAGGAGAAGATCTTAAATGTGATTTCTTCTCGGTATCTCTCTGTTCTCTTGAGAAGGATGCCATCGTAGCCAGAATTTCTTTTGACGACTTCAAAAAGGAAGTGGATCTTGAGTCGATGCCCAGGTATGACGCCGAGCACGTGATCCTGCGCGACATGACCGAGGAGCGCATCGCAGCTATAGTGGCCAAGAATTATCCCGATCCGGTGACATCATTTTAATAGACAAAGTCCGTGGCAAAATTCATCGCCACGGACTTTTTGATTGCG
>JAEEGF011985496.1_pt1 | contig 16913 bp, 12 predicted proteins | sample 9134171 | NCBI WGS metagenome assembly JAEEGF01 (sample SAMN16246542, study PRJNA631951) | gut metagenome | biome: gut microbiome; feature: rumen; material: AP-attached | host: Bos | place: Iran: Karaj | collected 2018-10 | reverse complement strand
TCTCTTTCGAGGACCGTGTCTATCTTTCCCTGATGACCGCTCCGGTCCTGAAGCCCCAGATCATGGATTTCTTCAATGTCCGCAATTCCGACACGGGACAACGGTTCGTCGAATTCGGATGCGTGGAATCCGGATCCGGGACCGGGCTCCTGCCTTCGTTGGAAACCGTGCTCTTCCTGTTGACCGGCGGCGATGTCGCGGAAAAGATCCGTCTTACAAGATACTTTCTGGGCCACCCGGTTTTCAACGGCAGCCTTTTCGTCAAAGACACCCGGCGGAACGAGGTGAACTATGTCCTGGCTCCCGGCCGTGAATTCATCGATACCCGTCTGTACGAAAGGAAATACGACCCTTCCTATTCGTCGGAGTTCCCTGCCCGGCTTCTCAGGACCGACCGTCCCTGGAGCGACCTGGTGCTGGATGTCCGCACCATGGACCAGATCGGAGAAATCAAACTGTGGCTTGATTTCGGCGACAAGCTGTTGAATGACTGGGGAATGAGGGGCAAAATCAAGAAGGGCTACCGCGCCTTGTTCTACGGCCCTCCCGGAACCGGGAAAACTTTCACGGCAGCCCTGTTGGGCAACCATGTCGGCCGCGATGTCTTCTGCGTGGACCTGTCGCTGGTCGTGTCCAAGTATATCGGTGAAACCGAAAAGAACCTTTCCGGCATCTTTGCCCTGGCGGAGAGCAAGGATTGGATCCTTTTCTTCGACGAGGCCGATGCGCTGTTCGGGAAAAGGACCAATATCAAGGACGCGCATGACCGGTATGCCAACCAGGAAATCGCCTACCTGCTCCAGCGGGTGGAAGACTATGACGGCCTTGTCATCCTGTCTTCCAATCTGAAGAGCAACATCGACGAAGCTTTCGCCCGTCGCTTCCAGAGCGTCATCCGATTCCCGATGCCCAACCCGGCCAACAGGGAAAAACTGTGGAGGGCGTCTTTCCCTCCGAAAGCCATTCTGGACAGTTCCCTCAATTTGAAAGAGATCGCTGAAAAACACGAACTGAGCGGCGGCTCCATCATGAACGTCGTCCAGTATTGCTGCCTGAAGAGTCTTTCCAGAGGTAATGATCTGATTTCTCCCGCCGACCTGGCGGAAGGCATCCGAAAAGAGTTCCGGAAAGAAGGGAAAATCACGGATTGACGGGGTACAAAAACAAAAGGAGGAGCATACTCTCGCATGCTCCTCCATTTCGCATGACCTCTCCTCATCCGTTCAGCAACTCTAAAACATCAAAGGTAGAATACCGTAGCATTCAGGGCTGAAGATTCAGCGTTGCCTACTTGTTAATCCACCAACACCTGCGCATTAGCGTCGGACGCCAGGTCAATTGCAAATATTTTCGTTTCAAATTTAATATAATAAACGGAATAATACAAGTTTTTTTTTCAAAAACTACAGGTACAGACACATGACGACCTTTCCTTTATACTCCAGAAGGATGATCTGACCGGAATCCCGGGCTCCCAGCCGGTGGGCATGCCGGTATTGCGGCAGATAGGATCTCTTCAGATAGTCATGATATTTTGAGAAGGCGGCGACGGCGTTGTAGGACCACATCCTTCTTTTCGCGATTCTTGCAGGGATTTTTTCTCCTTCCTTTCCGTATGCATTGGACACGGGAGAGCCGCCGTGCTGGTGGTCGAAGTATTTACAGAATAACTTGAACTGATGCGGTGAGATAGACGTGATGATGTTTACCGCGTTTGCAGCCGTATCGAACAACAGCGGCTCCTTTGCATCGGCGGCTTTGAGGATGTTGCCGATATTCTTCATACCCTGAAGTGTCGAGAGTTTATCCCTGGTAGCCATGATTTCTTTCCTTTCCCTGGTGTTCTTCTCCACATTGTGTTTGATCTCCGCAAGGGACTTGGTCGCCTTGGAAATGTCGAAATCCGCCACTTTCTTCTTGAAATCACTGTTCAACCATGACGTGACCAAGTCATAATAGGAAGTCCCTACCCTGGTATAATTGGCATGGTTCATCCGGATACGGGTCAGGTTTACGGTCGACACCGTCAGCGGGAGGTCGTATCGGCCGATCAAATCGTTCAAAGCGGAATATGCGGTCGACGTTTTCATGTCATAGACACCCTGGAGACTGTAGACGAATCCTTGACCGAGGGACCTACCCAAGGGGGATAGGCTTCCGTCCTTCATCTCCGTCAGTTCATGATAACTGGGCGGCGTAGAGGCCAAGGCGGGCAGATGAGCCTGCCAGACATTCGCCAGGGAATCGTTCTTCTTGTAATAACAGGGCACAGGCTTTTCCCCCAGACGGCCGCCTGGCCGGGAGAGGACAAGCTGGACGTTTGCGGACCGGAAAGACCTGTCGTAATCGAAGGCGACAAAATGCTCGGACATCAGGTAAATCCGTTCGAAGAGCCTTTTCAGGACAAGCAGGTCGTCCCCGGAATCCTTCCCGTATCCGGCAGGACGGAAAAGGGTCCTGCGGTCTCCCGCTGACAGGATGACCGTATCCTCACTCACGTCATTCCTGTTCAGGACATAGCGGTACTTCCTGCAGAAAACATTGTAGGCGTCCACGAATTCCTGGAGTGCCTGCCGCATATCATCCAGGAAATCCAGGAAGAAGGGAGGAACCGCCAATGTCCCCTTCCCCCTGTTGTTGAGTTTATCAACCCGGGTGATGGCATTGACATACCGGTTGACCATACTCTTCCAGTCTTCGAACAGATTGCCGAGCCAATAAGTGGAACTGCCGCTGACCTGGCATATGTGGTCGGCGGAGCGGCTGGTGATGATGCCCATGGACCGGATCACATCGCACATCGACCGGCACAGCTGATCCCGGTTTGCATTGAAATTGGCGCTGACCATTTGCGTCACACCCTTGTAACTCATCGCGGCATAGGGCGATTTCATAGGCGTGAAACTCTTCACCGACGTTGTCGGAGTCAGGTCGAACCGGGATTTTTCCAGGTTGGCTTTCCACTTCAGCCGGGGCTCCAGGACATACTGCTTCGCGGCGTGATTGATGTCGCAGGATGTCTGGTTGCAGACGTTCCTGGATTTCTTCTCGCACTTGACCAGGGCGACTACATACCGGTCGTCCGGGAGCTGAAGACTCGCTCGTTTCTTTGAGGAGAGTTCCTTTTCAGAAAAGAAATATCCACTGTTGTCAGAATAAAGGAAAGGATAGCGGATGCTCTGCCTGATCCTGATGATGGATCCGTCGGGAAAGATGACGACTCCGGGAAGGATGGAAAGGCCCGAGGAAGACAGCGTTATTTCCAGACCGGATACGATGCCGGTGCCGATCACTTCTTTGGCCAGGTCCTCCGGCTGCCCCGCCAGAAACTCAACCATCTCATTGAGCCGTTCAGCGGTCAGTACTTCTCCGTCACTGAAAACCGGATACATGTTAACACTCTTTTCCATGCTGCTATTTTTGTTTATTATTATTATCGAATTCCCAACGGTCCCCCCTCCGCAACCCGGACTCTGCTCCAAGCGCGGTGTAATCCAGTCTGGTGACCGTCCCGAAATCGGACTTGCCCAACTTGGAAGGAGGATAGATATTATGGATGGACTGCATCACTTCGTTCAATTCCGGGAGGACACTGTTCCTCCGCACGTCCTGCAACTCGAACGTATTCGCTTCCAGGAATTCCAGGTGCGGAGCGTACAGCTGCTCGACCCTGAGCATGACATACGGGTCCACCCAGCAGACTTTCGCAGAGATATGGGCCGGAATCTCCTCCCTGACGATCTTCTCCACCACAATCCGGAAATACTCCTGCTGGCAGATGTCAAGCCACCCGGGCACCACGACGGTTACCTGCATCGAATAGGGATCGGCGACGAGCTGCTCGCCCCTCTTGTCCTTCGTCAACCGGAGGAAGGTCAGATCGTTCAGCTTCCAATACGGTCCGCCCGTTCCTCCGGAGTCATAGTCCTGGTACAGCGGCATGAGCAGATGCTCCAGGATATGGATGCCGAAAGCGGAATTGTAGCTGGAACGTGTATTGTCCTGAAAAACGAAGAAACCCTGGCCGCTGTCCACGACGGGCGGAGCCAGTAACACAGGAGGGTTGTCGATTCCGAGTTTCGACATGATCCTCCTCTCAATGGGGCTGTACGACCAGGGCTCCGTAATGTCCGCAGAATTGGCGCGTCTCGAACTGAACTCGACATAGTGTTTCAGGAAGGACTTTTTGTCATGGATGGCCTGGTCCAGACTGAAATCCGGAGAGATGGACGATTGCTTGTTCCAGTAATGGAAAACCGAATAATCCACGAACTCTTCATTGAACCTGGCCAGCAGGTGATTCAGGAAACGATTCCTCCTTTTCTTCGTCACTTCCTTCGGATAGACGGTTCCCTGGTACCCCTGATAACTCTTCAGGACCATGGACAAGTCCTTGATTTCCTCTTCCGAGAGGACTTTATGGAAATAGGAGAAATCATACCGGTCCCCTTCCTTGTTCCAGGAAAAGAGCCTGCCCAGGGAACTGAGCTGAGTGATATAATCGGCGAGGATCTGTTCGAACAGGATCAGATAGGCCTTGAACTGCAGCCTTTCCGCCTTGTCCAGGTCCGAGGCCCTCTCGTCGATCCCGTCCTTGCCCAGCCGGTAGATTTTCGGGAAAAGGTCCTGGATGGAAACATAGTGATCCGTATGCCGATAGTTCCCTTCCGGAAGAGGTAATACGGGGGTGAAATCCGCGACTTCCTCCCGCTCTGTCCTATATGCGTAATACTTGTTCTTCAGGGAGTACAGGCGGAAGTCCGAACTGACGGAGAAAGGAACACCGTTGACAACGAAAGAGATGTCACTCAGAGAGCCCGGCCTTGTCCGGACGATTTCATCCCGTGGATAGTCCTTGCGCTCGACGAAGGCCGGCCAGCTCTGGAAGGAGAAACTGTAATTCCGGTCATCCTTCAACGCCAGCTTGAAATCCGTGTTGTAATCCACCAGGTCGAAATCTTTGGGGCCGACGACAAAGTGGAGGTGCGAAACGCTCTTTACGCCTTCCACCCCCATGATCAGATTCAGGATGTCCGAAACATAGAGGGTCGAGCGTTTTTCATAAGCCGCCAGTTCATCGGTATCGATGAAACCGTATCTGGGAAGAGGACCCTGAAAGATCTGGTCGGGCGTTTTCCCCTTGCGGAGCATTTCCTCCAAGGAATGCAGGCGGATGGACGGACATACATATTCCCCCACCCTCCGGTTGATCTCATTGAGGATGTCGATGGCCGGAACGTCCCGTTCCGTCTCGATCCGGGCGCAGAGCCCCACGTCGATGTGCCTGGTGAACGAAACGTCGGACTTTTCGACGAACTCGCAAAGATTCCTGGTCTTATGGAAAAGATTGACGATATAATCCCTGTAGGCACTCTGGTACTTCTTTTCAAAACCGACGATATACCTTCCTTCCGCATCGCGACCGACCACCTGACGGTGATAGTCGCTTTTCTTCAGGATGTCTTCCGATTCAAGGTCCACCATCACCCGATAGAATCCCTTGACCTGGATCATCTGGTTCGTCAGACCATCGACATTATTGATGCTCACATTCTTCCGAGCCGGTTCCAGCCAGACATTCCTGACGCCGGGGACCTGTTCCAGGATAAGCTTCCGATAGTCCTGCACTGTCGTCGGATTGCTGGAGAGGATTTCATGGGCCTGGTAGAAAACGCCATCTGTCTTCGGAGCGGCGGAATCCTCCGTCGCGAGCAGGTCCCCCATCTCGAAGGAGGTCCGGTAACCGAGATCCATCAAAGCGTAACACAGCAACTCGAAAGTCGTAACCCCCGGGTCATGAAGGTTGAAATCCGTCCAGACCGAATGCCGGACAGATTGCAGATAGGTCATGCCCAACTCTCTCAGTTTGTTGTAATCGAGATGGTCCGGCATCTTCACTGCTTTCCGGTTATTGTCTCTCATATCACTCATTTACGATATTGATGGTATGTTCTTCGGCCGGGACCGAGGTCAGCATTTCGTCAACACGCTGTGGGAAGATGTCCCCGCTGCATTCCTCGTTGTCGACATAGACCTTGAACCCCCTTATGAAATCGACGCAGTCCTCCATCCGCTCGATGAAATGCTCGATCTTGGATGTATTGTGGTTGTTGACCATACTGATGTCCTCCTGACCGGTCCACGGCGAGAGATAGGAGACCAGCCTGTTCCGGATGGTCTCCTCAAAGACTTTGGCATCGACGCAGTCAGGCAGCAGCTTGACGGAGCACTCGACCCGGATTTCCCGGTATTTCGGGTTCACGACGGAGACCTCGACAAAGGGGGATGCATGCCGGGCGATCAGTTCCTTGATGCTGCCGGACTCCCGGCTCCCGATGGAGGGTTTCAACGGATTCGCCTGCGGAATTCTCCCGCTGTCGGGAAGCACCATGACCGTGATATGCCCGGGAGCGGTTTCACCATCCTTATAGGATGGAATGCATTTGACCGCAGCCAGGGAAGGATGGCTTTCAAGAATCATATGCTCATAGTCCCAGATACTCCACAACCGGTCCTTGTGGCGGAGCCTTTCACTGACCCGGGAATAGAAGGACTTGTCGTCCTCCGGGACGGTTCCCGGAAAGCCGTCATATTTCTGGATGACCCGCTTGACCCCTGGAATGGAAGGGACCGGTTTCTGGATGGTTCCGGCGGCGAGAGGGGTGCCCAGCAGGGGTTTCCCTTCCGAAGACGCATCGAACTCGACTTCGATGACACGGGTTTCGACCGAGTCGATCCCCGGAAAGACATCGAAATCGCGGATGTCGACACAAAGCCAGACATAGCCGCCGGGCATGGCACCGGAATGGGTCAGGACGGCTTCATCCCGGATCTTCAGCCGGATGATCCCGCTTTGGGACAGACCGTAGGTGGAATCTTTCCGGATATCGACGGACTTGAAACTCTCCCAGGCATCCCCGTTCCAGAAGGACCACGTCGGTTTGCTGGACGACTGTCTGTTGATGTTGCATTTCGTCTGGTCCAGTTTGAAGAACAAGTCGAGACTGCTCCCCGGAGGAACGCCCGTAACGCCGAAAACCATTTTGACGGCTCCGGAAACCGGGGCGCCGATGCTTCTCTGCAAACTGGACAGGACACTTCCGTTCTTCGTATCCAGCAGGCCGAAAGGAGTGAAGAACGAAGCCCGGATGCCCGCAATCACCGTATCCTCATCCTGCACGGAACTCGAAATGACGGGAGTGGCAATGCCGTCGACGGAAGAACTCAGAAGGTTGAGGTAGGATACCTTCGCATCTTCCGTCAGCTTGTCCATGTATTGCAACACATCGCGGTAAGAATTCCGGACCGAATCCTTCAGTTTCGAGAACACCTCCTTATAGGCTGCACCGACGTTTTCCGCAACGGACGGTCCGGCCTTCTTTTCCTTGAGGATCCTGGCGGTACCGAACCGGGCCAACGAACTGGAAAAACTGCTGTTATCCACCAGCACGAGCCTCAGGACAGGATCGGAGGTCCGGTATTCACCACCATGGACCGCGGGTTGATAGCCGGAGATATCCAGAGGGTCGAGGAGGACGGTCATTCCGGTTCCGTATGCCTTCTTCCGGACCGTCTTCCAGCCCGAAAGCGTCGTATATTCAACCGATGCAAAAAGCGCGGGATCCGTATCTATGAACAGGGTGCTGCTTTCGGAGACGGCAAACAGAGGGGAAGAAAGGATGACACCGAATTTCTTGTCCCTGTCGATTTCGACAGCGGAATCGGAAAATCCGAGATGGGAAAGCAACGTCTTCCCGTCCGTGGCGTTGAAGAAACAACTGATGAATTTGACATCTGTCTCCAGAATGATACTGTCGTCCTTGCTGCGATACTTCACGCTCTTTCCCGCTTCGTCCTTCCCGGCATCGAACAGGCTTCCTTTCGGAATGAATGCGCTGCCGGCATTCTTGTTCAATTCAACCGAGAGCGGAACCACCCCGGGCACTCCTTTCTTCCTGGCGAACCGGAGGATTGTGCTGTAGTAATACTCCAGATGCTTCGCCGTGAGTCCGTTCAAATTGTCCTGTTCCAGTTTGAACATCTGGAGGAACGCGGACAGCAGCGCCAGATAGGGCTTGTCCGCCACGATGGCATCGAATTCCTCCCGGGAAGAGAACAGCACGTGGCCGCCGGATTCCTTGTCTTCCGCGAAATGATAGATGCACCGGAAGAAATCCTGCCAGTTCCCGTCTTCCATGTCATGGCTGTTGTAGTACGTCAGGAAGCGGGAGAATTCCGCCGTCTGGCAGATCAGATCCTCGAAAGAACGCTCGTCGATGCTGACATAAGCGGGATCGAGCGCCTTGAGGAACCTGTCGGAGCGATAAGTTCCGGGATTGTATTGGTCGATATCGGGTTGCAGGTACATGGTCACTGAAGGTCTAAGGGATAAACGAGGTTCGCGGCGGAGCCGGTCTCGTCGATGATGTAGGATACCGTAATGATCAGTTTCCCATCATTCAGGGACGAAGTGTCCAGGTCGACGGATTCGACCGAAATCCTCGGTTCATATTTTTCCAGGGTACTGGAGACGAGGGACTTGATGCGAAATCTCGTCCCATAATCCAGCGGCTTGAATTGGAATGCCGACAGGTCACAGCCGAAATCCGGGTGCAGGAACCGTTCCCTGATTCCCGTACCCAGGATGATCCCCAGGCTCTGACGGATATCCTCTTCCGCCGAAACCATTTCGACGTTGCGTGTTTCCTTGATGAATCTGGGCGGGAAACTCCACCCGGTTCCCAAAATATCCTTATCCATTAATTATCCTCCTATCAAAACGGTTGGACATCCAGGCACGACAGCCGCGGTACATCCGCATACGTCGGTAATCCGGAGAGCCGGTCGTCCTCCAATCAGGACAGTGGCACTCCCGGAAGGAAACGGCGACGGCGGGTGCATGGTACAGACATGCAGGTCCCCCGCAACGGCCGCCGGCATTCCTCCGATCAGGACTGTCGGAACGCCCGGGCCGATGACCGTTCCACCGTGGGCGGTCAAATCCCCTACTCTTGCTGCCGGTACTCCCATATCAATTGATTTGAACGATTGAACCCTTGATGACGGCACTGGCCGAGGTGGACATTTCCGCACCGGCCTGTCCTTCCGCCTTGAAGGACATATTGGCCTTGACATTGACATTGGCGCCTTCCAGGGACGCGTCCTGCTGCGCCTTGACCTGAAGGGCCTTGGCACTTTCTATCGTGATACCCTGGTCGTCCAGCGTAATTTTATTCCCGTTCTGGTCCGTTATGGAAATTCCCTTCGCAGCGTCGCTGATGGACAGGGCGTTCCCGCCGGGCGTTTCCAGCGTAACGGCCTTCTTTTCATCGTCGAAGACCAGCTTGATCTTCTCTCTGGTGTAGATTCCCTTGACATGGTTGTCGTCGTTCGCTTCGACCGGAGCGGGGGCGCTGCTGCTGTGAAGGACGCCCAGCACGACGGGCTCGGCCGGATTGGCGTTGACGAAACCGACGATGACTTCATCCCCTACTTCCGGAAGGAAGAAGGTGCCCCTTTCGTTGCCCGCATCCAGCAAGGCGACTCTGGCCCACAGGGCCGTCTGTTCTCCCTGCAGCAGCCGGATCTGGATCCGGTTTTCCCCGAGCGGGTCTTCACCCAGTTTCTCGACCTTGGCGGCCTGCAGCCCATAGACAGGCGGAAGCGTCCCGTCCGCCGGCGGAGTCTGGATGTCGTCGTACTTCAGGCTGTAAGGTTCATCGTCGAGACCGAAACCGACCGTCGTTTTCCAGGTCCCGGAAGAAACCGTATGGCGGACGGCGGCAACCAGATTGTTCCCGTCGACCCATTTCCCGGCATTCATGAGGCGGACGACATCGCCCGGATGGATGGCCTCATAGCCGGGGACGGTCGCTTTCCCGACGATCCTGGCCAGATTGGCACGCATGAGCTTCGCATTCATGAGAGCGGACATGGCGTCAGGATTCTCCTGGTACGAGTGCATCTGCAGGGAATAATCCCCGTTCTTCATCCCGGAAGCCAGGGCGGAAGAGGACCATTCTCCACCCTCGGAATCAAAGGCTCCCGTTTCGGCGGTGTCTTCATCGACTTCCTGGGTAGTATAGTTCCAGGCTTTCGCCTTATAGGAAGGATAGGCTTTCCGGGCATCGACGGTCGCCTCCAGCTCGTACAGGGAAAAAGATCCGTCCAGCGTCAGCGCCGCTTCCTTGTCCACTTCCGGAGAAAAGACCCGGATCCCTTCCGAATCCGCCAGCAGAAGCTTTCCGGCGGCTTCGGCCCTCAGATTCACGAAATCCCAGTCCGTCGCATTGTACTGAATCAGGGATTCGTGGCGGACGGCCGTATCCTCCACGGTAGCGGCAATGCCGTATTCCTGGACGATTGACTGGATGGCCTCGGCGTCAGTCTGGTCGGAAAAACAGGCGGTCTTCCGGTTCATCGTCATCTGGAAGGCAGGATGCCTCGCTTCGACGACAATCTTCGACCCGCCCGTATCCAGCCGGACCGAATTCCTGACGATGACACCCTTGAACACGGTGGACAGATCGCCGTCATACCCCAGCTGGATCTCGATTTCCCTGCCCGGCGTGAAGAGACCGGAGTCCACTACGACGAAATCCTCCTCCGAGAGGCCGCCGTCCGACAGGACGATCTCCGCCGAGGGAATCTTGGCGAACGCCTCATAGACGGACACGGAAGAGACCTGGCTGGAATACCCGATCTCTTCCCCGTCCACCTTAATGAGGAGGGAGATTACGCCTTCGGGGACGGATTTATATGCTTGCGCAGCCATAGGGGGGATCAATGGTTGATAGGTGTCGGGAGCAAGGTGGAAAAGCCTTTCGAAATGGCATCCAGGACCATTTGGACCGGATTGGGCGAACAGCATTCACAGCATTCGCCGTATTCCGGCTGGCTGACCTCCTTGGAGGGAGCCTTCTTCTTCGGGGCAGTATCCGTTTTCTTTGCTTCCGCAGGTTTTGAGACGGAGGAGAAAGAGCAGGTTACCTTAGCCCGCAAAGGCCTCCCGGTATGATCGAACAACGTGTAGTTTACGGTGATGTTGTCAGCGACACATTGGTATTCCTCCCCGCAATAGGATAGCTTGCAATAGACATAAGTGGCGTTGTCCTTCGACTCGCTGACCTTCTTTTTTTCTCCGTCCACAGCCCGCTGGTAGACCACCCGCAGAAAGTTCCGGACGGAAGAAAGGACATCGGTGTCGCCTCCCGCGGGCGGAAGGATGCCGGTCCCGTCGAAATAGAGCGTGAAAGAATACTTCTCGGGGCTGAATTTGGCGGCTTTCCCTGTGCCATTCTTCGAATTCCGGGTCTGTTCCTGATTCCAGGTGACGCCCAGGGTCCTGGTAAAGGAATCCGGATTCACTTGAACGGTGAAAGACCCGCATTCGGTACTGAATGAGATGTCTTCATACGCCGTTATTTTCATTTTCTCTGTCATCGTTCTCTATTTTTGTTGTTCCCGCTCCGGAAGGGATCCCGGTCGGGGCCTTCGTAGGAAGCCGACCTGCGTGGTTCCGGTACGGGTTCCACGGGCCGGGACTGCGATTCCGGGGTTTCCGGCGCAATTTCCGCCTTGATCACCAGTTCCCTGATTTGTATCGCCATCGGTAGACAGGTTAGGTTTCCTTGAAAAAGCCGTATGCGAATTCCAGCGTTTCAAAGACCAGTTCATTTTTTTCCGCATCAAAATCGGTGAGGGAATACTTGACAGGATAGGCATCGTAGAATTCCCATGTCTTGACCGGGATTCCTTCTTTCTGGTCATCCTCGGCTTTTTCATCGATCTTCAGGAGCGAGACCTGTATCGTTTTCTTCCGGAAGGAAAAATCATCGACGGCGGCCTTGACCCATTGGGTAAGCCCGTCATCCTTGCCTACCGGTCTCAATGCTCTTTTCAGGACCAGATTCTTGGACTTGGCAGGTTTCGGGAGGCGGTATGAGAAATTGTTCACACCGCCTTCCGAAATCTCCTCGAACTGCAATTCTTTCTCCAGGCCCCTTACACTGGTGAAACTGTAATCCATCTTATCAGCCCCGTCCAGGAAAGTGACGCCGAAGAAGAATACAGGAAGAAGAGCATTGACATCGAGCAACTCTTTGTCCCGGCTCATCTCGTGTTATGATTTCTTGGGACGCGAAGCCGTGATTCCTTCACATTCGAGTGCGATTTCCTCTATCAGGACATCGTTCCCCTTGGCATTGAGCGTCCCGAACGAAACCTTTGAAGGCCAGGCGTTGTTCAAGACCCAGGTTGCCACCGGCTCATGGCTCTCATCCAGAAGACTGATGGTGACCTCCCGCCTTTCAGGTACATGAAGCGCGGTCTTGTTCCACCAGTCGAAGAAGCCGTTGTCGGATGCCATGGTCCCTCTTTTGAGCGTAACCTTCGGGGCGGATTTGAGGCCGGCCATCTTAAAGGTGACCAGATCCTTGTTGGATCCCTCGCGATACTCGATGATCTTGGTTTCCGCAGAAAGGCCGGTCACCTCGGAGAAGCTTACGTTCGAATCGTCATCGCTCCACTTGACAGTAAAATGGAAATTGGGGAGGGGATAATTATTGGTTGCCATAATCGTAGATATTAAGTCTTAAAAAGAAAGAAACGATGCCTTTGTTATTCCTGGACCTTGTGGGAGAATCTCAGGATGATGAACTCGGCGGGACGTACGGCGGCAAGGCCGATTTCGACGATCAGGTTTCCTTGGAGGATATCGTCCGAAGTCATGGTGCTGCCCAGGCCGACATTGACGAAGAACGCCTGCTCGGGAGTGGCACCGGCCAGGGCGCCGTCCCTCCAGAGACCGTTCAGGAAGCTGGTAATCTGCCCTTTGATCTTGACCCAGGTATTCAGGTCGTTCGGCTGGAACACCGCCCAGGCCGTGGATTTCTGCACGCTTTCCTCGACATAGGTGAACAGCCTCCGGACCGGGATGTATTTCCACTCGTTGCTGAGAGCGGACAGGGTACGGGCTCCCCAGACAAGGATGCCCTTGCCGGTGAATTTGCGGATGGCATTGATGGACTTGCCGGCCACTGGATCGACATTGAGGTCTCCCTGGTCGAAATCGGAAAGCAGGACGGAGACGTCCTTGGCGCCCGTGATGCTCAGATTGGCCGGCGCATTCCAGACCCCCATCCGGGTATCCGTATCAGCAATGATACCGGCGATGGCGCCGCTGGGAGGGATGACGCTGACTTCGTCCTGAAGCGCTTTCAACAACGATTCATACCTCGGGTCATTCTTGGCGACGGCCATCTTCAGCAGGTCTTCCTCGTCCTTATCCAGAACTTTCTTGACCTCAAACGCCGGTTCTTCCGGTTCTTCCGATTCCGATGTCCCGACCTCCCGTGAGGTCCATTCCACCCACGCCTCTTTATCCTCAGCATTCTTGAACACATCCGTATCGGTGATTTCGCCGGCCTTTTTTGAAACCCATTTATCGCATTGGAGTGTCTCTCCTACGCTCATGAAAACATCATCAACCGTGAACTCGTGGAGATAGGAAGTCTTGATATAAGGATAGTACGCGGCTCCGTACATCAGATTCTTGGAGCCGATATAATCCCTGAAGTTCTCCGAATCCTTCTTGGCTCCGGCGGACGTCGGCACATCCAGGATGGCGAACCGGTCCCTCATTTTGTCACAATGCGCCAACGCATAATCCTGAACCTGACCGACAGTTTCAGCATCGAGACAGGTTACGGCGTCCGGAAAGACAAGAAGCGTGACCTCGTCGACTTTTTCCAATGCACTGAAGGCAGTAATGAAATCAGACAGCAAGCAGCCATCCGAGCTGGCATCCGACTTCGCTTTGTATGTTCCGGCAGATACGATATAGCAGACGAAACCGCCATTGTCAAAAAAGAGCCGGAGACTGTCATACAGAACAAACTCCTTCTGATTGATTTTTCCCTGTGCGGGAACACTCAGTTTGGGAGCTCCGCCAAACAGAGCCTGATACTCAACCAGGCTGGTAATCCGCTGAGGTACGAAAGGATCTCCTTTCTCAGTGTAACCGATGAAGGCAGGAATAGCGGTGGCCACGCCCGCTACGGAAGGAGGAAGTTTGGAGTCTTCTTCCACATAAACACCTGGAGTTCTGTAAGTTGTCATGGCTTTTAAGGGTTTTTAGAGTTTTTAAGTGAATAATTGAATATTGGATTTGTTGATTATTCTTCGGAGGGCGGGGTAATGTCGATGGTCTCGACCGACTCCTGGGAGAATTTCCGACGCTCGTCCTTTCCCTTTCCTTCCCGTCGGAAGTCCTTCGTGTAATCCTCCTGAATATGCCGGACAAGGGATGCGTCGGAAGAGTCGGACGCCTGGATGGTGACCATCTTGACTTTGTACATGACGGACGGCATCATTTCGCTTCCAAGGGCCTGCCATAGATTGACATTCTGCTCCAGGGTCATCTGATAGACGCTCAGCGACAGCTTGTTCCCTTTATTCTCCCCGGTCTCCTTGTACATGCATTCAAAAGAAGACTCGGCCTGGAAGGCCTCAAGCACCCTGGAAAGATAGACCAGTGCCGTTTCGTATTGCTCATTGTGAGCGGAAACCAACACATAAAGATTGAAATTCAATTCCGGATTCCGGTATTTGCTGGCGGCCGGATCCTGCCTGGCCCCGGCCTGTTTCAAGTAAAACTCATAGTTCGTCTGGGCTTTGAGGGATGTCTCCTCCTCCAGATGGACCAGTGTGATCAGGACCTTTCCTCCTTGAGCCTCATTGCCGTCCTTGCTGATGGCGGAGAGCTGGACGACGGGTGCATCATCCGCGATCTTCCTCTCCAGGTAAGACTGCAAGTAAGCCTTGAGCGTATTCATTGCCGTTTTAATCATATCTTTGAATTCTATGACGGACCTCCACCCATGCTGTGAACCGTCCGATTTCCAATGAACCTAATCAAAGAGGAACCTTCCGATAGAATCCCCGACCCAGGTAAGCCCGGCGAAAACCTCCCCGACAACCGGGACACTCGTGATGGCGGCCGCGACATTTCCGCTCGTGGTCCCGACTCCCCCGTAAACGGAAGCCGTGTACTGCATCTCTTTCAGTCTGAGCTCATTGAGTCCGGTTGCTTCCAAACCGAGATTAATAAGGTCGCCGACAGCACAGCCGGCATTCCAGGCTTTGATAACGGCCAGTGCGGGCGCAGGAAGCTTAACAGGGAATGGCCAGTCGACCAAGGTCGTAAGCGTTCTGACAAACAAGTAGGACGCCTCGAAATAATCCGCACCTTCATTGCTCCGGATGGCTCTCTGCAAGACGGGAATCAAAGAGGCGACCGACCCCGCCACCGATATCGCCCACGAGGACATGCTGAAACGGCTCATCAGCCGACCCTGAGGAGCCTCAACTGCAATCTGAGACCTGAAATTTATGTCGGTGACGGACTTGGAGATACCCTTCGTAACCTTTTCGATGTCCTGAGCTTCCGTAAAATAGGCTTTGGACAGAATCTGCTGGGCTTGGATACAGATCTCCCTCGCTTTTGCATAATCCTTACTGTACTTGACCGTATCAATGATGGAGTTAAGACAGGATACAATCAAGGCGGCGGCCTGCAATGAATCGGAATCATCGTTTGCCTGCTGGTCCGTTTCCCTGGCAACCTTCCCGCTCTGCTGGAGAGTATGGGTCAGTTCGTGCGCAATCAGATGCTGGCCGGCTGCAGTCTCCGGCTGGAACTGCCCGGCATTGAAAAAGATATCGTTCCCGTAAGTGAAGGCCAGGGCGCCGATACTCCTGTTCATCTCGGCCGAAGCCTCATCCGTATGGATCCTGACCTGGGAGAAATCCCGGCCAAAACCGTTCTGCATCCGGGAAAGGACTTCGGAAGGCATCTTATCTCCCCTTCCCCGTACTTCGCCGATCCGGCTTCCCAGCGAGGACGGAAGAGCGACGGACGTTCCGCCGAAAGCACTGACCGAAGGCCGTGACATCCCGGACACCGGACTTTCGGGCTTTGAAGAAACGCCCACGACATAATCAGCCATCCGGTCTGCCTCCTGCTCATAGATATCTCCAGGGGCGGTCGTTTCCAGCTGGGCTTGTATTCCCATTCCGGAAAGGCCGGAAACGCTGGAAGGAAAGGTTCGACAAGTACTCCCCCAAGACATAGGGGTTTCCGATTTTCTGGACGGAATCGGCTCCAGTTGCTGTTTTTCCATAGATTGCGGAACTTAAAGTAAACAAGACCTCCTCCTCTAATCTACTTTCCCTCCCAATATAAGAAGTTTTTTCCCTTAAAGCAAGTGATTTTTAATTTTTTTATAGAAAAATCCCCGGCATTGAAAAAATAGGGCAAACGCAGCTGCCCGGAAAAAGCCCGCTTCGGAAGAGTTCTTGACCGTCAGGGAGAGAAGGATGCAGAAAAGGGGGACGGACAACAGTTATTTTATGGATTGAAGCGTTTGTCAACACAAAAAAAACAAAAAATTATTAGTACCTTTGTTGGTTGAAATGAATTGAAACAAAACAGAAAAAAATATGCTTTTCCTTTTGCAAACAGACACGCTGGTCCAGGCCGCCGAAGAGGCCGTGGAGCAGGTGGTCGCGACGCCGGCCGCACAGCCCGCCCAGATGAGCGAGAGCCTCTTCTCCATGTTCACGATGGGCGGCCCCCTCATGTGGGTCCTCCTCGTCCTGTCGATCGTCGCCATCTACATCATCGGATGGAAGTGGTGGACCCTGAACAAGGCCTCCAAGATCGACGGCAACTTCATGAACGACATCCGCGACTACATGAACGCGGGCAAGACCAAGTCGGCCGTCACCCTGTGCCGCAAGTATGACAATCCGGTCGCCCGGATTATCGAGACCGGCATCCACCGCCTGGGCCGTCCGATGGCCGACATCCAGTCCGCCATCGAGAACACCGGCAACGTGGAGGTCTCCCGCCT
>JAEEGF011039386.1_pt1 | contig 16913 bp, 17 predicted proteins | sample 9134171 | NCBI WGS metagenome assembly JAEEGF01 (sample SAMN16246542, study PRJNA631951) | gut metagenome | biome: gut microbiome; feature: rumen; material: AP-attached | host: Bos | place: Iran: Karaj | collected 2018-10 | reverse complement strand
CTGTTACATATGGCGTCATCATAATGATCTTGGTTTTGATTGGTGCCAATATCCTCAGCGTCATCATCAAATTCCTTACTTCTGCGCTCGGACAGCGAACTAAGACTGTCGGCAATCTGATTCAATCTGTTATCAAATACGGCAGTATAATCGGCGCAGCATTCTATATGTGTCATCTGTTCGGCATCAACACGTCTTCGCTTGTGACATCAGCGGGCATCCTTTCTATCGTCGTCGGTCTTGGTGCCCAGAGCTTGATCGGCGATATTCTTGCCGGTATCTTTATCGTCTTTGAAGGTGAATTCCAAGTCGGTGACTTCATTACCATCGGAGATTTCCGAGGCAAGGTTATCGATATCGGTATCCGTACGACAAAGGTTGAGGATGTCAACGAGAATAACGTCAAGATCTTCAATAACAGCGATATCTCTGGCATCTTGAACATGACTAAAGAGTCATCATTTGCTGTTAGCGATGTCGGTATCAGTTATAACGAATCCATAGAACGGGTGGAAGCTGTCCTTCGTGAAGAGTTCCCGAATATTCGAGAACGCTTGCCTGCGATCACTGACGGTCCTTTCTACAAAGGCGTCCTCAGACTGGACGACAGTGCCGTTGTAATAAGGATTTTGGCTCAGTGTGAGGAAGAAGACAGGATCCAGCTCGCCCGAGATCTTAACCGAGAACTGTTTATTGCTTTCAATAGACATAATGTTAACATTCCGTTCCCGCAGGTCACTGTTTCTTACGCTGCACAGGACAGGAAGGAAGTATCTACAAACGAATCTATGTTCTCAGAAGAGTTTGTTGCGGAACAGAGGATTCTTACCAAAGATATGGGAGACGGAGGAGATGGAGATGGTTAGGCGCATGGCAATGTGTCTGACCGTGCTCTGCCTGGCCGCGGTATTGTTCCTTGTGCCGGCTACTGTAGTCTGCGCTTCGGATAATCAGACGGGTTCCGGGGATGGAGATTCGAGTCTGTTCGATACGACGACTGGCATCGGCGCAGCTAGCCTCTTGGGCGTTGGCGGCGGAGGAGCTATCGTAGTAAGCAGGAACAATCGCAAACGTCGCCAGCGTATGGTCAGGAACAAACAGGTTCCAGGGGAAATGCCTGCGGAGCATCAGACTAATAGACCATTCGGTCCTGGTCACAGAGGTTTATCGCTGCGAAATCTTTTCCAAAGATAAGCATGATCAAGAGGTTGTTCTATGACGAAAGAATTTGATACGACATGGCGTGAGTTAACCCTTCCTGGTAATCAAAACTACTCTATAGGGATTTGTGCCTATACAAATAAAGTCAGGCATATGATTATCGGGAACGATGTGTTAAGAGAATCCATGATTAGGAAAGTTGTTTTGTCGGATGATGAAAAAACCTGTTTGGTAGGTAATCATTGCCTTGCGATGGATTGTCCTTTGAATAACACCGAACAAGAGCATGTTATTCACATGTTAGATATGAATGAGGATAGCCCTGTCGATGAAGATACGGCGAGGATTTGGGGAGCAGATACTGTTTCCGGATGCTATGTTGCATTGGCCAAACGGTTGTCTGAAGAGATTGCTTTCGAAAAAAATCAGGAACAGAGCTGAACAGTAACAATCCCTTCGACATGGACATGTCCAGTGGTATCCTCTGCAGAGACTTTCAATGAGTAAGTGCGATCGTTTTTTGATGCGATAGCACCCTTACAAACCAAGGGGTAGTCAGGATAGGATATGCTTCTGAAAGCGAAGGAGAAATCGATGATATAGCCTTCCTGCCCTAACCATGTATCGACCATATCTAAGAGAATTGAAACAACCAGTTGTCCATGGACAATTGGCCCAGGAAGTCCCATAGACTTGGTGAATGAATTGTCGTAATGGACGGGATTATTGTCGCCAGATACCCTTGCCCAAGAATGGACCTGCTCAAGTGTTGGAGTGGTTGTCATTGAATATGTATCGTTCATGATGTCGGAGCTCCCTTAACTACAGAAAGCTGTCGGCAGTGGGCAACAAGTCCATCATTGACATAGTAGTCTTTGTCTATCGTGATAATGCACATGTAACCATCAAGTTTGGATTCTTTGATGTTGGATATCACGGCATTAATCGATATGGTGCAACCAACGGGAATCTGCTCGTAAACTGATAATGTTGAGCCACCCTGAAGGACGATTCCTTTCATTTCCAACATTTTCGATATCATCTGTTCGCATCCCAAAGTGGGTAGGATGAAGCAAGGGACGATCAGCCCTGAATAATAGTAATCTGGAGAATTCTTTACAGTGCCGATATAGTCACTGACTAATTCGCGAGACAATGTATATGTGAAAGGTTCTAATGGCTTATGCAGAAGAGTCTTTAATTTGTCGATACTGATTGTCTGTCTTTCCATGATGATGAAATTATAGGTCTATTCTTATAAACATGATAAACAAATAATCCTCATTTCGGCGTGAGCAAAACTTCACGCCATAAAAAGTATATTTGTCTTTATAATCTTGAGTGAGCGTCAAATGTTTATATCTGTGTCGACCAGTAAAGAAGCGTGATACCATCTAATATATAATGCATTAACCTATCGACATTGGATTGTCAGCTGTATTCTGCAAAAAGGGTGGTTAGTATGAGAATAGAGCCAGATAGTGAATACTACATAGGCGCGGCTATTAAGCAATATGAAGGTTTATCTCAGGTCTTCGATGCAATTGATGTTGGTGTTTGTGTCATAGATCTAGACTATCGTATCAGATATTTCAACAAAAAATTCCAGGATCTTTCGGGTATTTCTCTTGAGGATGCTCGTGGAAGACTCTGTACAGAATGTTTTGATAGCCATTACTGTGGTGCGGAAAACTGCCATGTAAAACAGTTTATAGAAAGCGGCAGTCTGAATGTCAAAAAGCTATATCCATCCTGCGTAAAAGAAAACAGTCCGTATGTAGTTGCCCCGCTTGCCCTTCGAGACGATGATGGGTATGGTGTAGGTGTAGTAAATTTCTACATTGAGAATGCGGAGTACACCTTCGCTTTAAGAGAGTACGTTGAACTGTTTGAAGAAGTCCCTGTTGGCATTTGGGAAGCCGACTATTCTGGTTTTAAGCAATACATAGACAAACTGCGAGATTCCGGCGTTGAGAATGTCGAACAGTACCTATCAGACAACATCGACCAATTGAAAGAAGCCTTCCTGTCGATCAAGGCAATCAGGGTCAACAAGCAGTTCTTGAAGCTTGGAGACAACCATAGTATGGAGGATGCTTTCAGAAAGATTAATGAAGGCATGTTGAAAAACGAAGAGGAGCTGAAGGGGCTTTTCCTTTCTAATACTATGGCGCTGATGCATGGACAAACACGTTTTACATATGAACAAAGGATCGAGGTCGATGGACAAGAGGTATTCCAAAGAATACTCATCGCTGTTCCGCCTTCATCACGAAAAACATTCAGCAAAGTGTACTTCGTCTTTTTGGACATAACGACATTGATGCAGACTCAGCGTGAATTGATGAGATTGAAAAACAATCTTGATGATATCGTCACTCAAAGAACAAATCAGCTGATGGCAGAAGTTCGACGCAATCGGGAGATTGCTGAGGAATTAGAACATAGACTTGAAGTTGAGCATAAACTAAGACAGGAACTTGAACAGACGTTTGAGAAACAACAGCTATTTGTGAGAGCACTTATCCATGAAATCAAGACACCATTGACACCAATAATTGCCTTAAGCGATGTGTTAGTTAATAGTTTGACAGGTACAGATCTTGAGTGTGCACAGACAATGAATCAGGGTGTTTTGAATCTTAATCGGAGAATAGACGATTTGACCGATTTAATTCGGTATGACATTAAGCAGTTTATTGTTAAGTTCGGTGAGGTCGATATATCCAAGCTTGTTCGAGATTGCGTGTCTTTCGTGACGCCGAGGATTGAAAAGCGTAGCCAGCAAATAACATCCTGCATCCCGGAAGGTGTGATTGTTCAGGGAGATGAGGACAGACTACGCCAGGTGGTAATAAACATTTTGGATAATGCTATAAAGTTTACCCCCCAGGGAGGCAAAATCGATGTCGCCGTAGAACAGAATCTCTTGGCGGTCATCATCAAGATCACAGATAGCGGTATAGGAATCAAAGAGGAGAAACTGAATAATATTTTTGAGCCATATAGGAGACTCCGGAAAAACGGAGTTAATGCCAGTGGGCTTGGGTTGGGTCTGGCGTTGAGCAAGAGGATTATAGACCTGCACCATGGTTTGATATGGTGTAGGAGTTCTGTAGGCATAGGCAGCACGTTTTTTGTTTCTTTGCCAAAAAAACAGCGTAAGGAGAAGGATGACGCATGAACGTGGTAATCATTGAAGATGATATCAACATCGTTGATTCAGTAAAAATGATATTGCGACTTTGCTGGGAGGATGCAGTGCTTTTAGACTTCTCTTTCGGCTCTGAGGGATTAAAACAGGCCCTGTTGCCATCAACAGATATCGTGATATTAGACATCGGTTTGCCGGACATTAATGGGTTTGATGTTTTGCAAAGCATTCGTCAAAAGTCAGATGTTCCTGTTATCGTTTTGACGGCATTGAGTGATGAGGAGTCTGTCGTTAAAGCGTTAGCACAGGGCGCTGATGACTTTATTAGGAAGCCGTTCCGTCAGCTTGAGTTTATAGCTAGGATCAAAGCTGCGCTTCGAAAGAAAACAACAACGCTTGAACCATCGGCAACGTTGGTATGTCCCTTATTTACGCTTGATGCTGTGAAGAGAACAGCAACAGGTGCTGGGAAAGAAATAAGACTGACCAATATAGAAGCCTTGATCTTACAAACATTAATGACTGCTAATGGTGCGGTCGTTAGCATTCCAGATCTGGCGATAAAGATCTGGGGAAGCGATTATGCGAATGCTTCCGAAGCAATTAGAACACACGTCAAGAATCTTAGACGAAAACTGTATGAGATTACCGAGCTTCCTGTGGTATGCAGTAAGACGGGTATCGGCTACTATTTTGATTCCTCTGCGATAGTTTAATTCAAACCATCCTGGTGTTTTGTGAACTATTTTTCATGCATTTAGGCATGAAAACTCACGTCACAAGGTCTCTTCTGCCCATATAATTTTCCGTATAGAACACTTAATTTGGCTCATCGAGGTCGAAAGAAGGAGGTGGATCAGATAGCAATAATTGTCCCGGCGAAATCTTATGGAGGAGAAAAATGAGTTCAGAGGAAAATAACAAGAAAACATCTGGTTTAACTCGAAGAGAGTTCATTAAAGATGCCGGTATCGTTGTGGGAGGCGCTTCTGTCGCTTCCATGGCTCTGCTTAGTGCCTGCAAGGGCGACACCAAGACCGTGACCCAAACGGTATCGACAACTGTAAACAAAACAGTAACCAAGACCGTGACCGTCGCAGAAGATGGTGTGGAATTAACAGATCTCCATGTAATCCTGAATGGTGAACCTAGAGTGTGCCATATTGAAGCCAACTGGACGCTCAGAGATGCTCTTAAGGAAGGCATGGGAGTTATCTCCTTGAAAGATATGTGCAATGGATGCGGTGCTTGTGGATCATGTTCTGCAATCGTTAATGGTCGACCCATCCTTACTTGTATGGCTCTTGCAGTTGAATGTGATGGAGCCGAAATCGAAACTGCAGAACACCTTGGTGTCATCAACCATCCTTTGGTTAATGCCTATGCCAAGAATTTCTGTGCACAATGTGGTTACTGCACGCCGGGTTTCCTTATCACGGCTAAAGCTCTTCTTGATAGGAAGCCAAATCCTACGGATGAAGACATCATAGATGCTTTGGGTGGCAATATCTGCCGATGTGGGACCTATCCGCAGCATATCATTGCCATCAAAGAAGCAGCAAAGGGGGGTAAATAATGTCAAACGCTCATTATGAACCTTGGAAATGGGAAGTTCCCAAAACTATCATCGGCGAACGAGGACACATCCCTCCTGATGCACATACTAAGGTTGTGGGTACAGCAGAGTTTACGAGTGATGTCGTTCGCCCCAACATGCTTTATGTTAAATACTATATTGCCCAGCGCGGTGCCGGTCGAATTAAGAAGCTTGACACCAGCAAGACCGAGCAGGTCGATGGCGTCGTCAAGGTTTTACGCTATGATGACAAGTCGATCAAATGGGCGTCTGATACCCTGAAGCCAGGCAATATGACCACATTCCTTAACGATAGAGTTTACTGGGCTGGCCATCCGGTTGGTTTTGCTGTCGTTGCAGTCAGTGAATATGCCTGCGACCAGGCTATCAAAAAGGCAGTCATCGAATGGGAAGACCTCCCCTGTGAAGTCGACTACAATAAAGCACTTGCTAGTAAAGACCTCTACCGAGAGGATATTAATCCTCAGAACAACATCATGGATAAGGGTGAAAAAGTTAACAACGCCATCGGTGATGTGGAAGAGGGTTTCAAGCATTGTGATCATATCATCGAGTTCGAATATGAGATTGCTGAAAACACTCCTGTTTCGGCCGAACCTATGACTTGTGTCTGTGAATTCGACAACGATGATAACTGCAAGATTTGGTTCCATGGACAGGCTTTCAACACTATCGAAGAAGTTGTCGGCGAATTTGTTCCTCAGAACAAGATCGATATGCATTCAGCATTCAATGGCGGTACATTCGGTGGCCCCATCTCTCACCAGTGCGAAGGTTGGACAGCTTGGTTAGCTATTATTGCAGCTTACATTACCCGACGACCTTGTAAGAGTGTATGGGAAGATTGCCAGTTTGTTGGTGCTGATGAATGTATGGGTCACCACAAGTGGAAGGTCGGTTATAACAACAATGGCAAGATCATTGCTGTGGATCTTGATACAGTCGCATCTGGTATGATGATTGGCGGTGAGATCTCCAAGATCAAAGCCTCAACTTGTATCCCGAATCTTCGACATACCTATGTCTATCCTCTCTACAACCGAGTAGTCCCCGGCGTGTTCCGCGATGGTGCCGTTGCTGGTACCTGTCAGAACATGTTGTTTGCACATGTTGCAGCGGCACTAAATATGGATCCGACTGAAGTTGCATTGATCAACGACGGCGGTGATGGTAAGACTCTTGCCGAGCTCGAGCCTAAGCGAGTTGAAGAAGGCTTCCCTGCCGGACGAGACAGTCTCAAAGAATGTCTTGAAAAAGGTAAGAAAGCCTTTAACTGGTCATCCAAGTACCATGCTGCAGGTGCAAGAAAGCTGCCAGACGGCAGGATGCATGGCGTAGGTTTTACCTGGACTGAGAGCTGGCAGAACTGGCCTTATCGACGAACTCGTTGCGGTATCAATGTCCGATACGATGGAACCGTCGATGTCATTTATCGACGAAGCTGTACTGGTCCGCTTGTTGCACTTCCTTATGCTCAGGTCGTTGCGGCAGAGATGGGCATGAAACTTGATGACGTTATATATCAGCCTGACCGACACAATGTTGGTTTTGATACTATGTCAGAAGCTAGTTCCTCAGGTGTGGCTACCAACCTTGGTGCATTGGTTCTTGCCGCACGAAAAGCTAAGCAGAACTTACTTGAATATGCTTGTAAAGATGCCGTTACATTCATGTTCGGTATGGAGATCCCCAATCCTGCTCCTTTCACGGGACTTACTCCAGATAAACTGGATATGAAAGACAGTGTTATCTTTGAGAAATCAAACCCGTCGCACACTGCGACAGTCAAGCAGGTAGTTCAGCTTCATGCTGGATGGAACCCAATCTTCCAGCATGAGTACTCCCGATTCTTTACAGAAGCAGAATCAGACATTCCTAATTACATGGATACAGCCCTTGGTCGACAGTGCCACTTCGTTGAAGTTGCAGTTGATACCAACACTGGTAAGGTAGACATCCTTAGTGCCTGCCTTGTAAATGATGTTGGTACAGCAATCAACCCTGATGTTATTAATGGCCAGCAGTATGGCGGTTTCTCAATGGGTATGGGCCGTGGTAATGCACAGGAAGTTGTTTATGATCCTGTCACTGGTGCAAAGCTTAACGACAACATGGTTTTCTATCCCATCCTTGGAATTGGTGATGTTGGTCCTATAAGCTGCGAGATTGTTGAAACCAAGACGGGCTATTCACCTTATGGTGCCGTCGGTCTTGGAGAGTGTGGCTGTGCTGCCACAATGGGTCTGACAGCCGCTGCCGTCTACAATGCAATCGGCAAATGGGTCGATATCCCCACCACTCCGAACAATGTTTTGAAGGCGCTCGGAAAGGCATAGGAGAGAAAAGATGAAAACATTAGAGATTTTCGAACATATCAATGCCAAATCTTTTGAGGATGCCGTTGCTGCACTGCAGAAAGGTAATGCTGAAGTAGTTGCTGGTGGTACCGATCTAATCGGCACTCGCCGATTCAACGTACTTCCATCCAATCCTGCAACGCTGATCAACCTTAAGACTATTCCTAATGCAGACTACATCAAGGAAGAAGGCGGGTTCCTCAAGATCGGCGCACTTGCTAAATTGGAAGATATCGCTGAGAACGATATCGTCAAAAAGAAATATGCCGCTTTGGCCGAAGCCGCGCATAAGACCGCCTCTCCTCATCTGAGAGAGATGGGCACCATCGGCGGCAATATCTGTCAGCTGAACAGATGCTGGTTCTTTAGAAAGGATGACAATTATTATGATTGTCTCCGAAAGGGCAACACCAAGACCTGTTTTGCCCTTACCAGTGACAACAGATACCATTCTATTTTCGGCATGGAAAAGATGTGCGCAGCTGTCAACCCTTCTGATACTGCACCTGCTCTTGTAGCTTTGGATGCATCTATCGTAACCACCAAACGCACAATCAAGGCAGAAGAATTCTGGGCTGTTGCCATTCCTGGTTCCACCGTTCTCGATTCAGATGAAATCGTGAAGGAGATCCAGATTCCCACCCCGGCATCCGGATCCAAATCTGCGTTCAAGAAACTGGCGATTCGAGAGTCAATCGACTTCCCGATCGTTAATTGTGCCGTGCTCATTACCTCCAGCGGCGCTCGTATCTGTATGAATGCAGTTCACAACAAGCCTAGACGAGCAACTGATGCAGAAGCTCTTATTAGTGGCAAGACCATTACTGAAGAGCTTGCTACACAAGCTGGAGAAAAGGCTGTGGAAAAGGCTGTTGCAATGTCCAACAATAAGTGGAAGATTGCAGCGACTGCTGGTATCGTTAAAGAGACGATACTTGCAGCAGCCAATGCGTAAAGCTCAACGGAAACTCATAAACAAAGATTTGCAGGGGGAGCAAGGACGGCTCCCCCTGCGATTAAAAGAGGTCAAGAGATGGATGTAGTGAATAAACTGAAGGCGTATTGCCGAACAACCGTATGGGGATGGGTTGTCAGAATTCTTGCTGCTATCGGAGCTGGCGGTCTTATCTACACCTTCACGCTGCCATGGTGGCAGTGTATCTTCACCAAGAATCTCAAGTGGATCTATATATATGGTTGGGGCCTACGCCATAATCTAGAACTTTTGCAGATGTATATCGTTCAAGATATTACGCCTCCGCATATGACCACGCTTGCCTGGTTTTATTTGGCACTCATGTGTCTCATCTTGATAGTGGGGTCATTTATTAAAAAGTGGTGGGGAACCATCATGGTGGCAGCGGTAGGCATCGTCCATTTTATCTATACTTACGCAGCTGTTCACGTCGTTATACAAGGCAGGCTAGGCTTTTACAATACTCCAATGGAAGGACATGTCCAATTTGAACAGGGACTTGCTGTTACAGCAGCCAATACATCAATAGCTAAAGGGTATTATTATTCGCTTTATGTTGCGGTAGCTATAATCGCGATTGCTTTGATTAAACTGTTCTTAGTTGACCGAATTCTGAGCCGCAAAAAGGACTAGAAAGGAAAGCATTGTCATGGGAAAAAGTCTTGATGCATACAAGGAACTGCTGGAGTTTGTTGACAGTCACAGTGAAATCAGTATCAAGAAAAATGAGATATCTTTGCCATCGGATTCCAGAGATCAGTTTTGGGAATTGTGTGACAATTTGGAAATCTCGTTTTTGAAAGAATACTTTCCTACTCTATATCTGACAGCTCTTGATATGAGTGAGTCATTCATTGAGGCGGAAAAAATTGTTTCGCAAAATACGGGTCTAATGCCCCATGGCCGTCTCACTTCTGTACAAAAATTTTTACATGATCCTACGAGCTGTCTAACTGCAGGCAACAATGCCGATGAAATATTTGAACTGCTCAGAGGTGATGTATCTTGGGAACAGTTCGAAAAAAATAGGCACGCCCAAACACAGTCCACGATAAGAGATTTATGCAAAAAGGCATATCCGTATTGGTTTGCGATGGCGGTCCTTGCAGAACTCGGTGCTACAAAACTGATGCAGATACCCATTCCGCCATATAGGAATACTGATATTTTGTCCTTTGCGCCAAGGAGGATTCCGCCCGCTGTGGAATTGAGTGCATTGGAGTTTCCAAAAGCTCCAGATAGTTTCATTTGTACGCCGGACTTGGTTGCTGTTGTGGGAGAAAGATATATTACATTTAAATTCGAGTACAAGAGCGTTCATCATTCCCGCAGAATGGCTTTCAATAAACCTGATCGCGCATCAACATCGACGTGGAAGATAGCAGAAAGTCGCAATCCGGTTATTATGATGAGTGTCGGAAAATCTTATGATGATATCAATGTTGTTTCTGATCGTGACACATTCTTCTTTCCTGACTTTGTTATTGAAACATTCTGGGACGACGGATGGTTGAATGAATGGTCGTATAAAGACATTTATTTTGATAATGATTCTTTCAGACCTGCGCGGTGTTCCTTTGTAATTTCTAAGGGCCATGCCGATGCTGAAGAGTTTGACGGGTATAATGCCCCAAAAGAAGATACTGCAGAGGAAAAGAAAGACACAGATCCTACCGAAGCAGTAACGGAAGATTCTGAGGCGTTGACGGAAATAACCGACGAAGAACAAATGTTGCCTTATGAACATTGTATCCGCCTGGTCAATGCCGGATTCGACAGAAAAGCGCTTCAGCCCGTTATTGAAGAGTTGTTAACCTGCGAGATCAGATAAAATACCAGATCAGAGGGTATCGTATTTTCTTGACGCCCTGTTGTTCCTGTCTTTCGATAGCCTTCAATTCTCTGAAGAAACGCCTTGTTGTGAATTTTCTGTAGCGGTGTCCAAAATCAAACAGCTTGATACTGAAGGTCCAGTAGATAAAATGCTCAAATAGATATGATCTCCAGCGGTAGCGGGAGACGTTTATAGTGTTTTCTGCCATTCTGACATTGATTAACGATGGTGCTTTCACCGTCTTCCATTTGCCGATCAGGCCCTTTAACAGCTCTGTAACGACCAATGATGCGCCGAGCCAGAAAACGGGGCACAATTGGGGTTCTGGCGCCTGAAGTTGTCTCCACTTGTGAAAATGAGCAACAGACCATTTTCCTCTGGTGATGTGCCAACGTCTTCCGCAGCGATTTAGAGGATTCCTCAAAAAATAATAGAGCTCTTTATATGTCATTGCTTTTGGAGCACCAAAAATCGCAGCTGGGTCGATGACTTTTTTAAGATTTGGCGGATAAATTTCCACGAACGAAGTCATACCAGACGGCATACAGGTGGCTGCCCATTTATGCTTTGCCTCTGCCAGTATTATGGAGTGTACGCTGAAAGCGATATCGTCAGCCTGAGAGATCAAAACGTCATAATCATCAAGCAGTGCGTCCAAAGTTTCCAAAGATAATTTATCTGTTATGACCGACACTGAGCAAGAAGGGGATATCTCCAACAGCTTTTTGCGAACGTGTTCAACTTTCAATTGACCGAGTGATTCCGTTGTACAAAAGTCTTCTCTGTTTATGTCGGAAAGCGTATATACAGTGTTATCAACTAACATGATGTTCATAGCACCGAGACGTACAAGCATCTCGGCAATCACTGAACCGAGCGACATCCCCAAGACCAAAAATCTGGTCTTTCCTATGATTTCCATATCTGATTTAGACAGGATACCAAGATTAATGGCAAAAGGGTCGGATGACATCAAAGAAGTCCTCCGTCAATACATATACACTGGGCAGTGATAAAACCGGCTGATGGTCCAGCCAAAAAGACGGCCAATCCCGCGACGTCTTCGGGTGTTCCTAGACGTTTAATGGCCTGTTTTTCTACAGATGCAGATATGTGCTCTTCGGGAACTGTCGTAAGCATTTCGGTATCGATAAGACCGGGAGCGATAGTATTTACAGTGATATTGTGATTCCCTACTTCTCTTGCAAGAGATTTTGAAAAAGAAATGAGAGCGCCTTTGGCAGCAGCGTAATTTGATTGTCCGTAATTTCCGTGGAGAGCCGAGACGGAAGATATATTTATAATTCTTCCCCAGTTGTTTTTGAGCATGATGGGAAGGGCGTCTCGTGAACAGTAAAAGGCACTCGACAGGTCTGTGTCCAATACATCCTTCCATTTTGATGTTTTCATCCTGAGGAGCATGCCATTATTGACGATGCCTGCGTTGTTGATGAGGATGTCGAGTCGGCCAAAAGTAGTTCTGATTTCTGAGAACATTTTTGCCACTTCATTTTCATCTGTTAGGTTGCATTTGAATATCATGGCGCCAGGGGTTGTCATCATATTCAGAAGTTCTCGTGCGGAATCCTCGTGGGAATTGTAATGGATTCCGACTCTAACACCCTCCTTGTCTAGGGCTAATGCTATGGCTCTCCCTATGCCGCCAGATGCACCGGTCACGAGAGCAGTCTTATTTTTAAAGAAGTCTTTATTATCCATTTTTATACCGCCTGATGATCAAAGAACAATTCTGTCCTCCCAGCCCCGACGAGTTATTAAGGCAGAGATCAATAGTTTTTCTTCTGGCAGTGTTTGGGACGTAATCTAGATCGCACTGAGGGTCAGGTGTTGAGTAATGAATCGTGGGAGGGATGATCCCGTCTCGAATAGCCAAAACACAAAACGCAGTTTCTACTGCTCCTGCGGCACACCCAAGATGACCGGTAGCGGCCTTGGTTGAACTAATCGGAGGAATATCTTCAGTTCCAAACAGTTTTTTTATGGCTTCGGTTTCGATAAAGTCGTTTTGTTTGGTGCCTGTGCCATGCGCGTTGATATAGTCGATGTCTGACGGAGTGATATCAGCGTCTTTGATGGCCCATTTCATACAGCTTATGCGAGGTTCCAATGCAGGGTTAGTCTCACTGAAAGCATCGAATGACCAGCCCGCTCCGGCAATCTCTGCCAGAATAGGGGCTTTTCGTGCTAGCGCATGTGCCTCTGTTTCAAGGACAAGCATACATGCGCCATCGCCATAAACGAAGCCGGATCTTGCAGCGTCGAAAGGCAGGCAGGCAGCCATCGGATCCCTGACTTTTGATAGTGCTCCGATTCGATTGGTTGTTGCTAAAGCTATAGGTGTTATATTGGATCCTGTTCCGCCTGCAATGATGATGTCTGCGGTTCCAAGACGGAGATGGTTCATAGCATTGCCGATGGCGTCATTGCCACTGGAACAGGCACTGTTGATCGAAGTGTTGATTCCATGGACGCCGAGCTCCATTCCTACATGTGAAGGAGCCATACTGGCACGGAATCGGCTGACTACTAACGGATTCACTCGGTTAGGGCCTTTCTCTTTCATGATCATCATTTGCTCTCCGAGCAGTTCTGGCATCCCGCTGGTTCCAATGAGAATGCCGATCCTGTCAGGGTCTTCAGCGGCTAGATCAATGTTTGCCATATTCAGAGCTTGCTTTGTTGCTGCTATAGCAAACTGGGCGCTTCGACCAGTCCTATCCACTTTTTTGATATCCATGTATGCAAGCGGGTCAAAATCTAATATTTCTCCGCCCACTGCGATCGGAAAATCGGTAATGTCGAATGAAGTAATCGTTTTGATTCCGCACGAGCCGTTTAAGAGAGCGGTCCATACCTGTTCTGTTTCACACCCAAGCGGCGTGATCATTCCTATACCGGTAACAACGACTTTGTTGATTTGTCTTGTGGTTGTCATGACTATTTATGCGTTGATTTTTTTCTCAAGCAGGTCGATGAAAGAATGCATATCTGTTATGGCTGCAATATCCTCATCGAGTATCTCGATATCGTGTTTCTCCTCGAGAGCCATGATAATCTGCACCTTGTCTAAAGAATCAGCGCCTATCGATTGCCAGTTATCGCCATCAGATAGAGCTGCAATAGGTTTGTGGGTAATCTGAATGATGATATCTTTAAGTTCATTTGTTATTTCTTCTCTGGTCATAACAGCTCCTCTCAGATTAAATGTTTCCACATGAATGGAATCTTCGGAGTTTTTCCTTCTGCTTCTTCCGCTTCCATTCTGTCCAACTCTTTTGACAGGGTTGTCAGTGTACTCTTTTCAAGCTTTTTTCCGATATTCATGAATTTGATATGAAAAGCCCGATACATAGCTTTATTGAATAACCACGTCCTGCGTCGGTATTTTTGGACTTTTATCTTGTTTTCAGCAAGTGATACAAACCAAATATAGGGGGCGCGTGCCTGTTCCCATTTGCCAATAATGAATTTAATGGCTTCAGTTGCAGCAATTGAAGCACCAGCCCATACAGCAGGACAAAGCTGAGTGAGGCCAACATCCCCTCTGCACCATTTTTTAAACCATGAGATTCTCATCTTCCCGTCGATGATATGCCATCTGCGGCCCATGCGGGTTATCTCGTTAGTTTGGAATTCTTTTAGCTCATCGTATGATAATCCTTTGGGACCGCCCATTAAATCAGTAGGATCATATATCTTGTTTTGGGGCGGAAAGACCATAATAGCACTGCCCATGCCGTACGGCATTAATGAAATCGCCATTTTTCCTGCGGCTTGGCAGCGGATCAGTGTGTCTGTGGAATAAGCAAGATCATCTGCTTCTGAGAAGTAGACATCAGCATTTTCAATGATTTTATTAAAGTCGCTTAGAGGAACTTTTTCGCTTATGGTTTTAATGTCAGCAAGAGGATTTATCTTTAAAATGTCCTCTTTCATCACTTCAACTTTTAATCTGCCCAACGTATCTATTCGGCAGCCAATCTGGCGATTGAGGTTAGATGGAGAATACGTATCAAAATCTACAAGCGTGAAATGTTCGATGCCTGTTCTTGCAAGCATTATCGCTATAGACCCCCCGGCACCACCAACACCTACGATAGTGACCTTGGCATTTTTTATCTTTTCCTGATCACCAGTAGAGATGATGCCTTGGTTGATGCTGAATGCCGTTGCATAATCAAATGCGTTATCCATGCGATACCCCCAAATAACTTGCTTAATTTTATCACGTACGTAGCAGGCACACAGACAGGTTCTCCATGATGTTTTCTTCACAATAGAGCGAAACAGTGAATAAAACTGTAAAATCCTAGGCATGAAAGCACTGATTATGTCATACGGAGCAGGGGGTGGACATGATATGGCCGCAAAAGCCCTGCAGGAAGCGGTTGAGAAAAGAGGCGGATATGCGGAAGCCATCGACCCATTCAGTGTGTTTGGTGGCAGGTTGTTGTCGTTTTTTGGTTCTTTGTACAACAAGGAGATCGTTTATGCTCCTAAAACATTTGGGCTGGTTTATTGGCTAGCTGACAATTATCGCAATCGTTTAAAACGCTCTCCGGTATCTATTCTGACTCGCAGAATGGCTGCACCTGTAGGTGCGTATATCGAAAAAAAGGGTTTTGATGTGATCTTTACTACGCATCCATTGACATGTGAGATAATGACCCGTCTTGAACAGAAAAAAACAATGCAAGTGCCACTGACAGTATTCGTAGCGACTGATTATACCTGCGAGCCGTTTATTGATGACTGCGAGAGTGATGCATTTGTCATAGCGCATGAAGACAATATCGATGAATATGAAAAGCATGGAGTGCCCAAACAAGACATTTACCCATTAGGGATCCCCCTGCGATCAAGTTTTAGTAAAAGCCGGATGATAGAGAAAAATAATAAGGGTTTTAGCATAGTGATTGCTGGAGGATATTTTGGGTCGGGAAAAATAATAAAGGTTTTGGATAGTCTGTTTACAAAGTGCAGTCTTCCCCCTGCTACGGAAATCACAGTGATGACAGGAACCAACTGCAAACTGAAGAAAAAACTGGAAAGAGGGAAATACCGCGGTCGTGTAAACATCTGTGGTTATATCGAAGACCCTGCTCCTGTCATCAGTAATGCAGATGTTTTTATCTCAAAAGCCGGAGGAATCTCGACTACGGAAGCGGCATGTTTAAAAGTACCGATCATCCACATAGATACTATTCCTGGTTGCGAATCGCGAAATGCAAGACTATTTGAACGAATGGGCATGAGTATTTTCGTCCGATCACTGAAGCGTCTCCCAGAGGCGGTTAGGACAGTACAAAGTGATTATCATAGACAAAGCGCAATAAAAGCGATGGAACATAATATAAACCCAAATGCAGCAGAAGATATTGCGGAATTGGCGGAACTTTTACTAAAACGGGATGGAAAACGAGGACAAAACAATGGATGTTAAGCAGGCGATTCGCGACAGAAGAAGTATAAGGCTGTATCAGTCAAAATCTGTAGAAGAACAAAAGCTTTATCAGATTATAGAGGCAGCCAGATTGGCACCATCGGCTAAAAACAGACAACCGTGGAGGTTTATTATTGAAACTGATTCGAGTCGAAAAAAGCAGATCTCGGATATTATGAGGGCTTTTTTTAAAGAAGGCGTGGACTATCCCGACTATGTCAAATCCATTAATCTTTCCGCCAGGATCATTAGCCGTGTACCTGCAATTATTTGGGTGCTAAAAGAAAGAGATCCTAACTGGGACACTAGTGATCTGTTATCGATAGGTGCTGCTATTGAGAATATGTGCCTTGTTGCTGTCGAACTGGGT
>JAEEGF011544609.1_pt1 | contig 16915 bp, 12 predicted proteins | sample 9134171 | NCBI WGS metagenome assembly JAEEGF01 (sample SAMN16246542, study PRJNA631951) | gut metagenome | biome: gut microbiome; feature: rumen; material: AP-attached | host: Bos | place: Iran: Karaj | collected 2018-10 | reverse complement strand
GCTGTAGCGCGGATTGTCGTCCTGCTTGTAGCTCTGGTCGTGCTCTTCGTCGACAACGATGAGACCCAAGTCCCTGACGGGCGCGAAGACCGCGCTGCGAGGTCCGACGACCACCCGCGCGGCTCCGGAGCGGATTCTGTGCCACTCGTCATAGCGCTCACCGTCCGAAAGCGCGGAGTGTAGAACCGCCACCTTCTCTCCGAAGCGCGAGGCGAAGCGCCGCACAGTCTGAGGCGTGAGCGATATCTCCGGGACCATCACGATTGCGCCGCGCCCCGCGTCCAGCTCGCGCGCAATCGCCTGGAGGTACACCTCGGTCTTTCCCGATCCCGTGACGCCGAAGAGGAGGACAGGCTTGTCTGCGGACTCTATCGCGGCGAGTGCCGCTTTCTGCTCGTCGTTGAGCGGAAGGGGCTTCGTGGGAAGGATGCGCCTTAGTCCGCCGAGCGGATCGCGGCGCTTCTGCCGCGGAGCGACGGTGACGAGTCCGAGCCGCCCCAGCTCCTTGAGCGACGCAGGCGTCGTCTTCAGCTCGCGGCAGAGCTGCTGCATCCATCCGCCGCCGAGGCGCGTGATCTGGTCGTAGAGCCACTGCTGGCGCTTGGTGAGCGAGACCGGGAACTCTCCGAGCGCAGGCTCGACGAAGTAGAGTTCCTTAGGGCGCGCATTCGGCTTCACGACCGCGGCCGGAACCGCGGCCTTTAGGACGGACTCCACCGGCGCGGCGGTGTAGGCCGCAAGCGCGCGCACCAGTTCGAGAAGCTTACCGGAGAAGAACGGCTTCTCGTCGACTATAGAGTCGATAGGCTTGAGGGAATAGGGACGATTAGAGTCAATAGCTCCCGCCGCCACCTCCATCGCGAAGCCGCGGGCGGTGCGGTGTCCGAACGGAACGGAAAGAAGCTGGCCGACGGCCAGCTTCTCTCTGAGCGCCTCCGGCACTTCGTAGGTGAAGAGCCGGTCAAGCGCGAGGTCTATCGCTACTTTTACTAGCAAATCAGTCCGGCTTGATGTACTTCATCGTGATTCCCTGCGGAATCGTGAAGCTCTGCTTGTTGTAGATGAGGTAGAGCTTCGAGTACTTCGCCTTGACGACCGTCGCGGCGCCGCCCTTGTGGATGACGATCGCGGCCTTGTTGCCGAAGGGCTGCGGATAGGTCTCGCCGAGCTTGACCGTGTCCTTCTTCGTGGACATGTCCTGCTGGCCAGAGGTCGGGAACTGGTCGGTGTCCATGTTGCGCGAGACGATGACGGGGACGACGTCCTCCATCTCGTCCGTGATGCCCGAGGCGAGCGTCCACGCGACGTTGCGCGACTGTAGCGAGCTGCCCGTGAATGCCGGGACGCCAGAGCCCGAGAGAACCGCGATGTCGACGCCGCTCACGTAGGGAGCCCAGTCCTCCTGGCCGTAGTTGTCGATGTCGAAGAGTTCCTTGAAGTACTCGGTCGAGGAGCTGTACGCACGGCCGGCGATGTCATCCGTATCCTCGGAGTTGAGGCCGTCGTCCTCGGTCTGGTGGGGCCAGACGGACGTGAGGCCCTGCGCCTCGCGCTCGGTGTTGGCCTGCGTGATGCCGACGAACAGGTTGCGGCCGCGCATCGAGGCCGCCGAAGTGTTGGCGGAAAGCATAGCGGACGAGATCGCCGGGAACAGCGCGCCCATGAGAATGCCGAGAATGCCGATTACGACGAGCAGCTCGACGAGAGTAAATCCCTTGTTCAGTTTTTTCATTTTTTTCCCTTCCTGGGTTGTTCTTTGTTTTATTCTGTTTCGTTGAAACGTTGATATTATCTCACAAATTTCATTTTCGTTCAAGTGCCCTTTTTAGGTAGGGCATGTATGCGCGCGTATAGGTGACGAGGCTGACGAGCGTGAGGAAGGCGAGAAAACCCTCTACAAAAAGCACACTTGCGGGCCATACATGCGTCGCCCAAGGGCTTTCGCACGTCACCATCGGAGCCAGCGCGAGGTGGCAGTAAATCCATCCCGCGCCGGGGAACGAGAGAGCCGTGCGCACCTTTCCGAGCCACATCGCGCCAACGTCCGCGCCGTACATCGTGCCGATCGAGCGCATGAACGTCACCCACGTGTCGCGCAGAAGATAGAGGACAGTGAGCCACAGAATGGACTGCTCCATCGCCGTGCCGAGCCCCTGTCGCGCAGTCTGCCACGCAAGCACCGGGAATGCCACGAGGTAGAACACCTTGTCCATCAGCGGATCGGCCATCTTGCCGAGCGTCGAGACGACGTTCCACTTGCGCGCGAGCTTGCCGTCCCAGAGGTCCGTCATCCCGGAGAGGAACATGCTGACGCCCGCCGCGAGGAAGAACGCGAAGCGCCCGCAGCTCCAGCCGCGGGCGGACTCGCCGCCGTACGCCAACTCCCCCCAGACCGCGAACGCGGCCCAGAGGAAGATGAGCGGTACGCGCGCGAAGGTCAGCGCATTTACGAAGATGGACCTGCGGCTCACGCCTCGGCGATCCCCTCGGCGATCACCTGCTGGACGACGCCAAGCGTCTCCTGCAGGGAGACAAGGCGCGCCTTGAGCTTCTGCACCTCCGACTCGGCCTTCTGGTAGTTGCGGCGCGTCGCGAAGAGCTGCTTGAGTATCTCGCCCGGATCCATGTCGAGATCGGTGAGCTCCATCCCGTCGGGGATCGGGACGAGAACGTCCTTCCCGCACTCGGAGCAGCTGATCTGCAGTCCCGCTCCGCGGTAGTCTATCACGAGCGTCTTGCTGCAGTGCGGACAGTCGAACACAATGTCGGTGTCGCGGATGTCTGCGCTGTCGGCGCTCTGGGTTTCGAGGACGTCGTCTCTTTCTTCAGCCATGGCTTGCGTTCCTTTCTGTCGGTAATTATATAATAAAAGTCCGCGATTTGCAACTGGGACGGATGCCGCTCAGTCGCCGAAGGGGTTTCCGGAGGACGGACCGAGCGCGCGCAGGTACACGAAGAAGCCGAAGCTCCAGTCGTGGTCGTAGCGAGAGCCGTCGATGCGTGTGTAGTCGTTCTCGTACGACGCGCTGAAGCGGAAGCCCAGGCAGTCGGTGCGGAAGTCTATCCACGCGCCGACCTCGTCGAACTCCCCTTCGCGGCAGTCCCAGCGGATGTACGGACTCCACACGACGGCGTCGCATATCTCGTGCTCGAATCCGACTTCGACGAACTGGTAGTTCACCCAGTTGAAATCGTCGCGGCGCATCGTGGCGCTGTCGTAAGGCGATGCGGCGTAGTCCCAGCGGCGGTGGTTGCGCCCCCAGTAGGAGACGTAGTAGCTGAACGCGTCCGTAAGCCTGTGGTTCCACCTGAGGCTGCCGTACGCGAGCTCGTCGTTCTCCGTGTCGTACTCGACGCGTCCGGAAAGCACCGTCTCGCGCGTGGGCATCCACCTCACCCTGACGCCCGGCACGAACATCGGATTGTCCTCGCCGTAGTTCGGATCCTCCGCGTCCCTGACGAGGCGGCGGAACCTGTCGCCCGGCGTGTAGTCGGTGTCGTTGAACTGCACGCCGCAGTAGACGTCGAGGTCGAGGAGAGTGCGCGAGACGCCGCGCTCGTCCGTCGTGCGAAGGACGTTCCTGAGTCCCGGCGTCACGCCGTACCAGCTGTAGGGGAGGTTGCGCGAGCGCCCCGCGAACTGGTCGAGCCAGTCGCGGCTCGCGTCCACGCTGTCGAACTCGTAGATGCGTCCGCCGCGCTCGAGCCCGGAGACGTGCGCCTCCTGCGCGAGCACGTCGAAGTACGGCTCGACGACGTGCGTCACTCCGTCCGACACCTCGGCCGTTCCGCGCGCGGAGAACGTCACCCCGCCCTCGACTATCGTGCGCCATGTATCGTCGCCCGACGAACCGGCGCGGCGCTCCGGCTCCGCGCTCGTGCCGGAGTCGCTCCAGAACGTGCCCCTCAAGCCGAAGCGAGGAACGACCGAAAGGACGTCCGCGAACTTCATCGGCAGAGTGAGGCGGTGGTATGTGTCGAAGCGGAACGCGTTGTAGTTCGCCCAAGGACCGGGTGAGTAGCGGTACGGAAGCTCGGTGTACCTGTTGCCGTACTTCGCATAGTCGCGATCGAGATAGCCGACGCGCGTCTGCGACTCGTAGTTCACCGGAAGCGAAAAGACGGGCGAGGGGTTCCAGTCGAGGTAGAACTCGGGAAGGCGCGCGACGCCAGGGTAGAAGTCATTCAGCGGACCCGACACGCTCGCGCCGACGGACCATGCGCTCTCGTTGTGCTCCCACGCCGCCTCGTTCGACTGGTGCGCGGCGAAGATGTTGCCTTCGTTCATCATCGTCTTCCTGAGGAAGTCGTGGTGGAAGTGCGAGTCGCTGTAGTACGCCGCCTTCACCCAGAACGTGTCGCGCTCCGTCAGCTCCGCGCGGTGCTCGAAGCTTAGGCCGTAGCGCTCGTCCGGAACGTCGTTGCCCCAGTGGCTGTAGTTCCACTCCTTGCGGTCGTTCCAGTGGCGGTCGTAGCGGTCGGCGTCCTGGTCCCACGCATAGTAGACCTTGAACTTGCCCTTGCCGTAGTCGCCGAGGCTCCACTTGATCATCTGCCCGAGCGCGACGCCGTTCTCGCTCCTAAGGTCGAAGCGCGTGTTGCCGGCAAGCCCCCACTGTCCGTCCGCCGTGCTGCCGACCAGTCCGTACACGTACTTCGTGAGGAGATACGCACCCCAGCGCGAGGTGTAGCCGGGCATCACGCGCCAGCCGTAGTCGGTGTCCATCGGATAGTACCAGTACGGAAGCCACATGACCGGCACGTCCCACATACGGACCCACGCGTTCTTTATGAGAACGTACTTCTGGTCGCGGAACTTCATCTCGCCCGAGACCCTCCAGTGAAGATGCTCCCAGTCGTTCGTGCACGTCGTGAGATGCGTCGGATCTGAGAGCGAGATCTCGCCGTTCTCGTCGCGCGAGACGTACTCGGAGCGGAGCACGACAGGCGCGGAGACGACCTGGACGTTCCCGGACGCCGCAAGCGCACCCGTCACGTTGTCGCCCGCCACGCTTTTGGCGGTGACCTTCAGTTCCCCCGCAGGGGCGGCGAAAAGCGCGCCCGAGGCAAGCGCAAAAGCCGACGCGAGGACGGCGACATATCCCTTGGCTTCTTTCATATCAGTGTATTATACCAAAATTACGCGGTCCGGCGGCTGGCGTATTCGGCGTAGCCGCGATTGCGGAGCCGGCACGCGGGGCACTTGCCGCACCCGCGTCCGGGGATTCCGTTGTAGCAAGTGAGGGTGTGGTTCTCGATGACGTCGAGTATGCCGAGCTTGTCCGCGAGCGCCCATTCTTCCGCCTTGTTCATGTGCATGAACGGCGTCACGAACTTCACCGGCCAGTCGAGCGCGAGACGCGTCGCCTTCTCGTGCGCGCGGATGAACGCCTCGCGGCAGTCCGGGTAGCCGGAGAAGTCCGCCTCCGAAACCCCGGTCCAGACCTCCTTCGCGCCGAGCGACTTCGCCCAGACGGACGCGAGCGTGAGAAACACGGCGTTGCGACCCTCGACAACGGTGTTCGGACACTTCGAGCCCTTCTTGCGCCCGATCGCGACGTCCTTCGAGAGGAGCGCGTTGTCCGTTATGTCCGCGTAGAACGAAAGCGGGACGCGCTTCCACGCGCCGATCGAGAAAATCCTCTTCGCCAGCGCACGCGCGTACTTCGTCTCAAGCGCGTGGCGCTGTCCGTACGCAAACGTAATCGCCGCGACGTTCTCCGCTCCGTGCCTCTTCGCGCACATCGCGAGCGCGGTGGCGGAGTCCTGTCCGCCGGAAAGTACGACAACCGCCTTCATGCAATACCCCATTCCTTCAAGGGCTCCACAGGAAGCCCCATTATGTTTTCGTAACTGCCTGTGTACGACTCGACGATGAGGTCTCCCGACTCGTCGATGTCGTAAGCGCCTGCGCGGTCCGTCGGCCTCACCTTCGCGACATACTCGTCGATCGCAGCGTCCGTCAGTTCGCGGAACTTCACGTCGCTGCGCGCGACCTTGACGTCTCCGTCGAACGCAACGCCGGTGAACACAGTGTGGACGTTCCCGGAAAGTTCGCGCAGGAACTCCTTCGCCTCCTCAAGGTCGCGCGGCTTGCCGTAGATGCGCCCGTCGAACCAGACGATCGTGTCCGCGGAGAGCACGCGCCTGCGCGGCGCAGCCGCCGCGCCCTTGGCGAGCGCGTTCTCGCGCACCGTGCGCTCCGGGTCGTGCGGATACGACACCTCCGGCGCGTCCGTTTTCACAACGTCGAACTCGGCGCCGAGGTCTTTGAGAATCTTCGCCCTTCTCGGGCTTCCGCTGGCAAGTGTGATCTTCATGACGCGATGTATGCGAGTGCAGGTCTGTCGGACGTTATAGTCACGCGCGACGCAGAGGCGCGGTTCAGAGTCGCGCAGTAGAGATTGGCGTACTTCACTCCGTCAAGCGGCCACTCAAGCCCCTTCGACGTCATGCGCGTCGCGCGGTCCGGGGCGAATACGCTCACCGGCGTCCCCTTCGCGACGCGGAACGACACCCTGCCGAGAAAAGGGACGAAGCGCCCGAAGTCCGAGACCATTTCGATGCCAAGGTCGAGCGCACGGAAGACGTTGCCTATCAAGTGGTCCTCGCGCCTTCCCGACGCCCCCACTGCGACGAGCCTCTTCCATCCGCGGGAACGGCACCAGCGCGCCGCCTTTTCGAGGTCGTTCGTGTCCTGATCCGGAATCCGCACCGCCTCGACGCCTACGGGGACGCGCCCCATGGAATCCATGTCGCCGACAACAGCCGTCGGCCATCTCCCGAACCGGCGGCGGAAAGTCTTCGCCGCACCGTCGCACGCGACGACGCGCTTCGCATCGGCGAGAAGCTCCCACGCCGCTCCGGCTCTCTTCGGGAATTCGCCGTTCGCGAGTATCACCGCATCAAATGACATAATGCTTAAGGTTCTCGCCGTCGTAGTATCCGAACGAACGGCTGGAGCCGCCTTTCGGAAGCGACACCGAGCCCGGGTTGAATATCGTCATCCCGCACTCGAGCGTCTTGAGTTCAGGCACATGGGTATGTCCATGGACAAGCACGTCGGCGATGCCGATCGGCGGAAGCTTCCACTCGTTCCAGAGGTGCCCGTGTGTGAGGAAGAATTTTTTGTTGCCCGCGTCGAGGACCTGGTAGTCCGCAGTGATCGGGAACTCCACCATCATCTGGTCCACTTCCGCGTCGCAGTTGCCGCGCACTGCGACTATCTTGTCCTTCAGACCATTCAGCATCGACGCGACCTTTACGGGATCGTAGAAGTTCGGCACGCCGTTGCGGGGTCCGTGGTAGAGGAGATCGCCCAGGAGCGCGATCTTGTCGTAGCCGAGAGTGTCGGCCGCCGCGAGCGCGGCTTCAAGCGCCGAAGGCACGCCGTGTATGTCGCTGAGAAAAAGTATTCGCATGCGGTTATTATATCATTTCAGAAGGCACTCCGCGACGGCGGAGTCAATCGCCTCGGGAATCATTATCGGCAGCGCGTGCTCCGCGCCTGGCACCATGTCGACGCGCGAGCCGGGGAAGACGGACTCGAGGAACTTCGCGTTCTCGGGGCGGACGATCCCGTCGCGCTCGCTCTGGAATATCCGCACGGGGCACTTCAGGCGTCCGCTCGCCATAAGGTCTATGAGCGGAAGCCTCAGGTCCGTCTCACGCAGGTAGACGAGTCCGCGCGAGAGATTCTCCTCGCTGTCGGTCATGTAGGGGTTCGGCTTGCCCTCGGGGATTCCGAAGAAGCCCTCGCCCTTCGTCATCTTGAGCCCCATCTCGAGCGCGGCGAGGCGGCGCTCGGACATTCCGTTCCAGTTCGGCGCCTTCATCATGCGCGCCGTCGCCGCTACGAGGACGAGTCCGCGGATCTTCTCGGGGTACTTCAACGCAAGCCTCAGCGCGCCGCTTCCGCCCATGGACCAACCGACGAGCACCGCTCCATCCGGCGCCGCCTCGAGCGCGCGCTCGGGTTCGCCGTCGAGCTGCTCGACGTATCCAAACACGCGCTCGCGCGGAAACATGCAAAGGTCCCACGCGTGCGGACTCGCCGCCCATCCGTTCAGAACGAAAACAGGCATGGCGCAGACGTCGTCATTCCTTGGGTTCGGTGTCGCCTTCGGACGGCGCGGGAGCCTCGGAATTCTCCGCAGGCGGCTCCGCAACGCCTTCGGCGGGAGCGGCGGGCTGATCGACGCCATCGGAAACCGGAGCCTTCTCGGCCTCCTCCTCGCCTTCGCAGACGGAGACGGATACGAGCGTCGCGCCCTCGGAGAGCCTCACGAGCTTTACGCCCTGCGCCATTCGTCCCTGGACGCTGAAGTCGGAGACTGCGCTGCGCACCATCTGCTGGTCGCTCGTGATCGAGATCACGCTCTCGTCGTCCGAAACAGCGTGCGCCGCCACGACCGCTCCGTTGCGGTCCGCGCCCTTGATGCCGATCATGCCCTGTCCGCCGCGTCCGTGGCGCGTGAAGTCCTTGAACTCGCAGCGCTTGCCGTATCCGTTCGCCGTCGCGATGAAGAGCGTCTTCGCGTCGTCGACGGCGTCGAGCGACACGACGCGGTCTCCATCGAGGAGCCTCACGCCCCTCACGCCGGTCGCGGTGCGGCCCATGCGCCTGACGTCGGTCGCGGCGAAGCGCATGGCGCGTCCGTTCTTCGTGAGCATGATGACGTCGTCGTCGGGCTTCACAAGCCTGACGTCGACGAGCGAGTCGCCCTCTTCGATGTTGATGGCGCGGATTCCAGCCTTGTTGACGTTCTTGAAGTCGCCGAGGAGCGTCTTCTTGACCGTTCCGTTGACGGTCGCGAAGAAGACGTCGATGTCTCCCTCGAAGGATCGGATCGGCAGGAGGTTGAGGACCTGCTCGCCCTCCTGGAGGTTGAGGAGGTTGATGAGCGGACGCCCGAAGCTCGTCCGAGGCGCCTCGGGGATCTGGTACGCGTCCTTGAGGAAGAGCCTACCGGTGTTCGTGAAGAACATGAGCGAGTCGTGCGTCTGCGCGACGAAGACGAGGCGGATGAAGTCCTCCTCCTTGACCTGCGCGCCGCGGACGCCGTGTCCGCCGCGCTTCTGCTCGCGGTACTCGGTGAGCGGCACGCGCTTGACGTAGCCGCGGTTGGAGAGCGTGATAACGCACGGCGCGTCGGGGATGAGGTCCTTCATCGAGACCTCGTTCTCGTCCGCGACGATCTCGGTGCGGCGCTTCGAATCCTCCTTCGTGCAGTACTTCGCCTTGAGCTCGGCGAGGTCGTCGCGGATTATCGCGTAGACCTTCTCGGGGTCTGCGAGGATCGCCTCGAGCTCGGCGATGGTGGCGACGAGCTTGGCGAGTTCCTCCTGCAGCGCCTCGCGGGCGAGCCCGACGAGCTGGTAGAGGCGCATCTCGAGGATCGCGTTCACCTGGAGGTCGGTGAAGCCGAAGCGCTCCTGGAGGCGCGTCTTCGCCTCCTCGCGCGTCTTGGAGGAGCGGATGATCGAGACGACCTCGTCGAGGTTGTCGATCGCGAGGAGGAGTCCGTCGACGATGTGCTTCCTCGCCTGCGCCTTCTTGAGCTCGAAGCGCGTGCGGCGGGTGATGACGTCGAAGCGGTGGTCCACGTAGCAAGCGAAGTACTCCTTGAGGTTGAGGATCTTCGGACGCCCCCCGACGATCGCGAGCATGATCGCGCCGAAGGTGGTCTGGAGCTGCGTGTGCTTGTAGAGGTGGTTGAGGACTATCTCGCCGACGGCGTCGCGCTTGAGGTCCACGACAATGCAGATCTCGTCCTTCTTGGTGTCCTTCTTGACCTTGCCCTTGGAGTCCTTGGTGTGCCCGCCGGAGAGGTCGCGTATGTCGCTTACGCCCTCGATGACCTTGTCCTTGACGAGCTCGGCCATGTGCTCGATCATCTCGCGCTTGTTGACGCCGTAGGGGATCTCGTGGATTATGATCTTCGAGCGCCCGCCCTTCTCCTCGACGACCTCCGCCTTGCCGCGCACGCAGAGCTGTCCGCGCCCGAGCTTGTACATCGCGGCGATCCCGTTGTAGCCGCATATCTGCGCGCCGGTCGGAAAGTCCGGGCCCTTTACGAACTGCATGAGCTCCTCGACGGTGCAGGTGTCGCGGTGCTGGACGTAGTAGTCGAGCCCGTCGCAGAGCTCTCCGAGGTTGTGCGGCGGGATGTTCGTCGCCATGCCGACGGCGATTCCGGACGAGCCGTTGAGGAAGAGGTTGGGGAGCTTCGCGGGGAGGACAGTCGGCTCCTGGAGCGTCTCGTCGAAGTTCGGCATCATGTCGACGGTGTCCTTCTCGAGGTCGCCGAGAAGCTCGTCCGCCACCTTCTGCATCCTCACCTCGGTGTAACGCATCGCGGCCGCGCCGTCGCCGTCAATCGAGCCGAAGTTGCCGTGTCCGTCCACAAGCGGGACCCTGAGCGAGAACGGCTGCGCCATGCGGACGATCGTGTCGTAGACGGAGGAGTCGCCGTGCGGATGGTACTTGCCGATCACCTCGCCGACGACGCGCGCGGACTTCACGTGCTTGACGCTGTACGTCGTGCCGAGCTCGTGCATGGCGAAGAGGCAGCGCCTGTGGACGGGCTTCATGCCGTCGCGCGCGTCGGGAAGCGCACGCCCCACTATCACGCTCATGGAGTAGTCGATGTAGTCGCGGGACATCGACTCCTCGATGTTGATGTCCTCAAGCGCGGCCGCCGCTGCAATGTCTTCCGAAACTGCCGTATCTTCCCTGTTCTCGTTCTCTTCGCTCATAATGGTATATTATACCAAATTTCGCGTCGCGCGTGCGCGCGTATGCGTATGCGCGTGGGAAAGCACAAAATGATTTTCCCCTGTCAGAACTACGCGGCGGCTTCGCCTACCTTGACGTAAGCGGGAGATTGGCTCCTGCGCAACAACGAAAAAAGAAAGTCGAAAGAGGTGTGTTATGGACAACAGGAACTACATGAAGCTGATGCTCGCGGGCCTTGCATGCATGGCCCTCTGCGGAACGACCCTCGCCGCGCCGAAAGGCGGACACGGAGGCCCCGCGCCGAAGGGCCCGGCGGTCCACCAGAAGGCCCCGGCCGGCCGCGCGCCCGCCAGGGGACCGCAGGTCGCGCACCGCGCACCCAAAGCTGAGCATCATGCACCGCACCACGGAGCGCGCCACGGAGCGCCTATGCGCCACCATGCGCACCACCCGGCACCCCCGCCGCCTCCTCCGCCGCCGCCCGTCGTCGTGAGGCCGCTGCCTCCGCCTCCCCCGCCTCCGCCGCCGCCTGCGCGCACGGTCGTGGTCCATCACGAGGAGACTGGCGTAGGAGCCCTCCTCGGCGCCCTTGTGGGCGGCCTCATCGGCGCCGCACTGTGACGGGCGGCTAAGGATTGGAGGATTGGGAGATTGTGAAGGGAGGGTGGTGAGCGCGGACACTCCGCTCGCTGCGCTCCCTTCGCGTCCGCCGACGCCAACGCAACTCCCGTTCCATGTCGACTCACAAGAGAGCAGAGCTATGAATCAAGCGGAGGGCGCGAGGCGCGGGGTCGCACGAGAGGAGACTGTGGCCGCAGACGTATGTAGTCATTTACTGGTATTATATCAAAAAGAGGGTTTGAGGTTTTTGGGGGAGTACATGCCGCGCATAGGTCGACCGTCACGTCTCCGAACCAGCCTCCCGCGCCAGCATCAACGTGCCGCAGTGGACAAAGCACTGAACGACGCGTTGGACGCAGGGGATATCTCGAAGGAAGCGCTAACTGGACCGGGTTTGAGGAAATACTTGTCCATCGGCCGCGGCCCGCAGCTCGCCCCGCCGAGCCCCATCTGCCCGACATCGATGTCAAGCAGCGTGTCGACCTGCGCTCGCAGAGGCTGGCTGCGCCTGCGCTCGCCATTGACGTGGCGCGCGAACTCCAGATCCTCCCAGTCGTAGTGCAGCGCCTTGAAGATGAACGGCGTCCTCCCGGAAATCCTTACGCCGCGCCCACTTCCGTCGGTCACCTCCAGCCACCTTGTGCCGGTCTTCGATCCGCACTCCTGTGGACGCGCATAGTCTACATACTGTTCCGAAACTGTGGACCGGTACACTCCGAAGAAGGCAGACGTGCAGCGGTCGACGTAGTTCTCATGAGGCCCCCTTCCGTACCACTCGAGGTTCTCAAGCGCCTGGTCGAGGCACATGCTCAAGCCTAGCCTCGGCAGAAAGCCGGGGAAGTCGCCGAACGGGACGGCGTCCGTCTCCAGCTTCATCCGTCCGCCCGCCAAGAACGTCCAAATGAACTTATGCATGAATCCAGCCGACTTTCCCGAGGTGACCTTCACCAGCGAAGAAACCTTGACCAGTCCGCCTTCAAGCTTCGACACCTCGATTCCGCGGCAGTGGTACGCAAGGCGCGAAAGCCCTGATGCGTACATGTCCCTGCGCATCCATGCATCATTGTCGGTAAAGGCCCGCATGCATGTGAGGCGAGGTCCCTTGGGCATCCCGTTCCGCGACACGGAATGCGACTCGCCAATTATCCTCCGCCCCGACATCTCCAGGTACTCGAGCGTTCCACTCCCGCGGCTGAACACCGCAGAAACCCCTTCGCCGGAGACGGAAACCGCGTCTTCCGTCTCCGCGATGGCGTAAACGCCGGGCTCCTCGTTCGACAGCGCATCCGCCGCTGCGTTCCGCCACGGTATCTGGTCTCGCGCCACGACATGGCCCTTCCCTGCCCAGGGCTCGTCCCGCTTCAGGGAAAACGCCACGTTGTAGAAATACTCGGCTTCTGGTTTTGCACAGAAGTGGTCAGGCCTCGGCAACGCGATTTCGCCGCACGCGCCCGGCGGCACGGGCGGAACGGTGAGCGCTCCATCCGCTATTCGCCGCCCGTTTTCGAGGAGCTCCCACTTCCCGTCGTATTCGTCTGCGCGCGTGAACGCGAACCTGTTGCGCAGCGTCGCCCTGCCTGTCGCAGCGTCCGCACCTGGCACTATCGCGAGCGGACGGTGCACATGCGCGACCTCCAGCAGCTTAGGCGTCACCCTTCCGTCTGAGCCGACAAGCCCATTGCAGCAGAACGGGCCGTCGTTGGGCGTCTCGTCGAAGTCGCCGCCGTAGGCAAGGATGCGCTCCCCCCTTCCGTCACGGCCCAGTCGGCCTGACTCCTTCCATATCGACTGGTCGATCCAGTCCCAGATGCAGCCGCCCGCCATGCATTCGTAGGCGTCATATATGTCCCAGTACTCCTGGAAGTTGCCCAGAGCATTACCCATGGCATGTGCGTATTCGCTCGCGAAGAACGGCTTCGACGCGGTGTGGCCGCGTCCGGGCGCGCCTTTGTACGACTGTTCGCACGAACGGACCCGTCCGGCCCCGAACTCCGCGCGCGACTTCGTCCACGCCACCGAGCCGTACATGCGCGCATCGATGTCCATCGCCTCGTTGAACCCCTCGTAGTGGACGGGACGCGTCGGGTCGACCTCTTTGACGGCCGCCTTGGCCGCGACGAAGTTCTCGCCCGCGCCCGACTCGTTTCCGAGAGACCATGCGAACACGCTCGGGTTGTTCCTCCAATTGAGGGCATTTCTCACATTGCGCTCGACGATCGCCTGGCGCCACTCCGGCCTGTATCCCAGGATCCTGCCCGTGTCCCTGTAGCTCGCGTCGATTCCATGCGACTCGACGTTTGCCTCCGCCATCACATAGATGCCATACCTGTCGCAGAGCGCGTACCACAGGCGGTGGTCCGGGTAATGGCACGTGCGGACCGTGTCGATATTGAAGCGCTTGAACATGAGGACGTCGCGCAGCATCTCTTCCCGGCTGACGGTGCGCCCGTTGAACGGATTCGTCTCGTGGCGGTTCACGCCATGGAACTTCACGGGGCGTCCGTTCACCTTGATAACGCCGCCGTCTATCTTCACCTCGCGGATGCCGACTTTCACCGACCGGATGTCACCCCCCGCCCGCACGACGAGCGTGTAGAGATACGGGTGCTCCGCGGACCACAGGCGTGGATTCGGCACGACAAGGGGACGCGAGCCGAAAAGCGTCCCCACCGCATGGCCCGCAGCGTCGTAAAGCGTCGCAGACCAATCCCCGTCAATCCCCTCCACCGACACCTCCGCGGAAGAAAAGTCCGCGGCAATCTTCGTCGCCACCCGGAAGTCCCAAATGCCGCCGCGCGGCATGGACCAGATAGACACGTCGCGGAATATACCGTAGAAGCGGAAGAAGTCCTGGTCCTCAAGGTAGCTCCCGTCACAGTACTGCATCACCTGCACGGCCAGGCAGTTTGTCGGTGCGATGTATCGCGTGATATTGAACTCCGCCGGGGTGTACGAATCCTCGGTATACCCGACCTTCCGACCGTTGAGCCATACCGTGGCCGCAGAGCCCACGCCTTCGAACCGAAGAAACACCTCGCGTCCACCCCAGCCCTCCGGCACTACGAACGTCGTCCGGTAGGAGCAGACAGCGTTCGTCGTCTCGGGGACAAACGGCGGCCGGGCCGGGAAAGGATACCGGATGTTCGTGTACTGCGGAGCTCCCCAACCCCGCATTTCCGGACATGACGGTACGTCGATCTCCGACCAGCAGGAGTCGTCGAAGCCAACGTCCTCGAACCCCTCCGGCTTCAACGCAACGGATCCGCACCAGTCAAAACGCCATACGCCGTTGAGCGACTTCACATACGGACTCGGCGGCTCCAACTCGTCGGCAAGCGCGTCTTTCTCGTCTGCCAGCGGAACAGTATACGTCCTGGACGGCTCACGGTTTTCCGAGTTCAGCCCAGGGTCGAGCCAAGGCTGCGCCGCAGCTGCAGCGATGGGCAATATCAGGGAGGAGAGAAGCGCAGTCATGGACAGCAAAGCTCCTTTACCAGTCAATCGCCGATTCGTCGCGAATCAGGTAAAACTCCGATGGCGCCGACCCGCGCGGCAGCCTGGTCGTCATCTCGCCGTCGACGCCCACTATTGCGGCTCCCAGCGGCTTGAACGTGGAAAGCTCCAGCGTCCCGGAATGGTACACGCGGTACATGCGCCCGGCCAGACCCTCCCACGATATCGCTATATCCACCGTGTCAGACGCGTCGATGCCGGATAGGCGCGGAGGGAGGGCGGCGTCGTTCGGGTTGCTCCCCGCGCGATACTCCTCCAAGTTCGAGCGTCCGTCGCCGTCGGGGTCGGCGTCGGGGTCTGTCCCCGTAGTCTGCAGGAAGTGCCTGCGCTCCCATTCGTCCGGCAATCCGTTGCCGTCGCTGTCTTCGCCAGGAGACGCCTCCTCGACAACCGCGAACTTCACCGCGTCGGCGATGACGGTCAGGTTCTTCTGCCCTGCGGTCATGATGCGGACCGAACCGGAAGAGCCCTTCCTGAACGGCCAGCTGCCGATCGGGTTCCACGTATCGGAAAGAACCTTCATATTGACACGGTTCGTGACGACTCCGCCATCATAGACTATCTCAACCGGAACGGAGCCGCTGCGCGAGTCTCCTCCGTTCCAGAAGAGGGAAACCACGTACGTGGCGTTTGAGGGAAGGCTGGGCGTGAATCGCACCCAGAGGTCGTCCGATGCGGCCTTGTTGCTGTGGAGGTAGTCGTCGCCGTGACGGTCGGCGTTGTACGAGCTGGAGGGCCACGTTCCAGATATGGTGACACCAGAGGGGTCGGCGTTATCCACGACGACAGCCGAGACTTCCCTGTAGGGGAGTTCCTGTTCGGGCCACACGTACTCCCCCCTCTTGTTGATGAGAGACTGCAGCTCCGCCGTCTTCGCGGCGTCGCGGTATATCTCGCGCGGACGGCAGCCGTACTTCAGACAGAGCGCGGCCGCGTATCCCGCCGCCACGCCCTGCTGGCCGCCCGCGTGCATCACGCGGCTGGAGCCAAACGCGACGTGCGTGTAGCTCGCGCACCTGCCCGCCATGAAGAGGTTCGGCACGTCGCGGCAGCATAGCGAGCGATATGGCATCCACCACGGTCCGTACCGATAGTGGGTCGTCGCCGCGATGAAGCCCGAGTCGCCGTCGGGACGGTGCAAATCGACGGACCACGTCGCTATCCCTATGGCATCCTCGAACTTGCGCTTGCGAATGACGTCGCTCTCGCGGACGACGTAGTCGCCCACGATGCGACGGCTCTCGCGCTTGCCCGCGATGTAGTGCAGGAAGTCCAGCTCCAGGTTCTCGTTCCCCGGTCTCGCCTTGGCGTTGGAGAAGCTGCCGTAGATGGCGCGGAAGAGCCTGTCGCGCAGCATCTCTGCGTCGTAGATCGTATCCTCGTCAGGGTCGAGCCCCGCCTCCCACTGCCAGCCGCCGGCCGTGTCCGCCCGCGCTCCGCTGACCTTCGTCGCCCACGGAACGGAGGGGAAGATGGACGGCGCGGCGGCGGTCCGGGTGGTCCAAAGGAGCGAGTTGCCCATCGTGCTCGCGTCGGCCGCGTCCCGCCCGTGCGTCGTCTCGCCAAACTCGGACTTCGCCTCGCGCCCCAGCATGTAGGACGCCCCCGCCCAGTAGCCGATCCACCCGTCGCCCGTCGCGTCGCAGTAGAGTGGGGCGACGAACCTGCGCCGCGCCCCGGTCTCGACGTGCCGCGCGTCGACGGCGACTATTCGGCGCACGGCGTTAGTGGCAACGCCGTACACACGCCAGAGGGTGTGCACCGATATGTTCGTGTAGCCCGCGACGAACGACATGCGCTTCGCGTCGTCGGCCGCCATCGAGCCTCCGTTGGGCACGCTGTTCCGGACCGCCTTGACTATCCAGTGGAACTCGTCGCCCTCGTTCTCAGTCCGCACACGCACCTCGTCGCTCGCGTTGCCGCCGAGCATGGGACGGTCCTGCACGAGCGCGACCTTGAGTCCGGCGTCCGCCGCCGCGACGGCCGCGCACGTTCCCGCGATGCCGCCGCCCACGACGACGAAATCCGTCTCGACGACATCCT
>JAEEGF012122326.1_pt1 | contig 16917 bp, 12 predicted proteins | sample 9134171 | NCBI WGS metagenome assembly JAEEGF01 (sample SAMN16246542, study PRJNA631951) | gut metagenome | biome: gut microbiome; feature: rumen; material: AP-attached | host: Bos | place: Iran: Karaj | collected 2018-10 | reverse complement strand
TTGTATCAGTTGCGGTGCCTGTGAAGGTGAATGCCCTACCAAGGCTATTTTTGAGGGTGATGAACATTATATGATCGATCCTGCAAAATGCACTGAATGCAAGGGCTTCTTTGATAAGCCCCAGTGTGCAGATATCTGCCCTGTCGGTGCTCCCTGCAAAGCTGAATAGTTTTTTTCTCTCAGTACCTGTCAAATAGGTCTATTACAAGGGCACTTAACAGGACTATTAAAAGATAAAAATGGCGTCCATTTGGACGCCATTTTTGTATCAAAATTTTGATTGTTAAATGATGAAGAAGTCTTTGACTATACGTAGGTTATCCGGCAGTAAAACAACTACAAAGGGAATTACCTGCAGTATCAGTTTGGCACATATCGAGTTGGCAATGACAGAGCTTTCAGGCTGGATATGCAGGAACAGAGTCAAGATTGTTCCGATGAGCAGCATCGCTGAGATTGCGAAAACAAGACCGCCAATAAGTCGGTCGACCCATCTGATTTCCAGCTTTTCCAGCATCTTATTGATGATGATTCCAACGATGGATACCGCAACGATCACTAGGATCAAGACGGCTGCAAAACCGGCTACCTGTGCCCATCTTTCATCTCTGATGAAGTAGAACCAGGAGGCTGTCGTCTCATAGGTCCTGCCGGCAAGGAAAATACCGAGCCCGAGACCGACCAGAACGGTCAGACTCTTGATGATACCGTTGAAACATCCCAATGCGAATGTTCCAAGGATCATGATCAGTATTACGATGTCTAGCCAATTGATGCTCATGGCCTAATTATAGCTCATGTATTTTACTTAACAACTATGTTGAGTAATTTTCCAGGGACATAGATCTTTTTGATGATTTCTTTGCCCGCGAGGAACGTATTGACTTTATCGCTCTTTTCAGCAGCCAGGATCGCATCGTCTTCAGAGATATTGGGTTCGACCATGATCTTGTCACGGATCTTGCCGTTGACCTGAATGATGAGAGGGATCTCATCGTCTTTGGCCAGCTCTGCATCATATGTCGGCCAGTCCTGCTGATGGATGGAATAACCATAGCCCAGTCGGCTCCACAGCTCTTCAGTGATGTGAGGAGCAAGAGGCGCTGTCATAAGCAAGAGATCGCGCAGACTGGTATCGAAGATCGACTTGGATACAGTTCCTGCATCTCTGATCTTGGTGATGGCATTGGTGTATTCCATCAGTGTTGCAATGGCAGTATTGAATCTAAGCTTATCGATGTCGCCGGTAACTTTGGCGATGCTCTTGTTGACCAGTCTGAGATAGTCAGCCTCTGCATCCTTGCTGACGGCTTTTTCTTCATAAGGAGTGAGTGCTACGTTCCAAATCCTTCCGAGCCATCGGCTGAGACCGTAGATACCGGAATCATCCCAGTCGCCGCCCTGTTCCCAGGGACCGAGGAACATCAGGTATGTCCTGACTGTGTCAGCGCCAATTGTGTTTACATAATCATCAGGGTTCACGACATTGCCACGTGATTTGCTCATCTTGTCGTGGTCTTTGGTGACTGTGCCCTGGTTGAAGAGGCGGGTGAAAGGTTCATCATAATCAACGATGCCCATATCGCGCAGTGCCTTGATGAAGAAACGGGAATAGAACAGGTGCATTACGGCATGCTCGGCACCGCCGGTATAGATATCGACAGGCATCCACTTCTTGAGCTGTTCCTTGCTGAACGCTTCTTTGCTGTTGTGAGGATCACAGTAGCGGAGGAAATACCAGGATGAACACATGAATGTATCCATGGTATCGATCTCACGCTTGCCGGGACCGCCGCATTTAGGACAGGTGGTATTGATGAATTCTTCGCAGTATTTCAGCGGGGATTCACCGGTGGGCCTGAATTCGATATTATCGGGAAGTAGTACTGGGAGGTCCTTTTCGGGAACGGGTACGATACCGCATTTCTCGCAGTAGATCATGGGAATGGGAGCGCCCCAGTAGCGCTGACGGGAGATGAGCCAGTCTCGGAGCTTGTATCGGACTGTTCGTTTGCCCCACCCCTGTTCTTCGATGTACTGAGCGATAGCCGAGATAGCAGATGTGCTCTCCATGCCGTTGAACTTGCCGGAATTGATAAGTTTGCCTGGTTCCGGATGGCATTCGGCCTGCTTTACAGCAGGATCATATCCGTCATATGTGATGACGGTCCTGATCGGCAGTTCATATCGGGTGGCAAAGGCCCAGTCTCGTTCATCGTGGGCAGCGACACCCATGACAGCACCGGTGCCATATGAATTAAGGACATAATCGGCGACCCATACAGGTACTTTTTCACCAGTCAGACGATTGATCACGTATGAACCTGTGAAAGCACCATCCTGGACCTTTTCAGTCGAAAGACGATCTATCTCGGTCTGTTTGCGGGTCTTTTCGATATAAGCATCGATCTCGGCTCTGTGTTCAGGAGTGGTGAGTTTATCGACGAGAGGGTTCTCGGGGGCAAGTACCAGGAAACTGACACCGAAAATAGTATCGGGTCGGGTGGTATAAACAACGATCTCTTTTTCGTCGAGGTCTTTTCTTTCGATCTCAAAGGATACTTCTACGCCTTCACTGCGGCCGACCCAATTGGTCTGCATGGTCTTGATCCTTTCAGGCCAATCGATGTCCTTATGAACCATGAGTTCATCGGCATACTTGGTGATCCTAAAGAACCACTGTTCCAGATCACGGTGAGTCGTTACTGTTCCGCATCGCCAGCATTTGCCCTGTTCGACCTGTTCGTTGGCAAGTACGGCCTGACACTGGGGACACCAGTTGACGGGGGCTTTGGCTCGATAGGCAAGACCGGCTTCATAAAGCTTCAGGAACAGCCATTCTGTCCATTTATAGTACTCGGGAAGACAAGTGACAACTACACGGTCCCAGTCATACATGGGTCCCATGCTCTTAAGCTGTTTAGTCATGTTCTCGACATTGGAAAGGGTCCAGTCACGGGGATGGATATTTCTTTTGATTGCAGCGTTCTCGGCGGGAAGACCGAAAGAATCGAAACCGACCGGGTGAAGGACGTTGTATCCCTGCATCCTCTTGAAACGGGCATAAGCATCAGAGGGTGCCATGGCGAACCAATGTCCGACATGGAGATCTCCGGAAGTATATGGGAACATCGTGAGAGCGTACCATTTGGGTTTGGGGCTGTTCTCATCGACCTTATAGATCTTGGTCTCTTCCCATTTCTTTTGCCATTTGGATTCGATTGCTACTGCATCATATTTATCGATCATAATGTGTGTCCTTGTCTGTGATTAGAAAATTGTATCACACTTATTGGGTACTGATTCTAAGCTGTCGTATCTGTAGTTATGTCGGCAATCTGGAATCGGATGACCTTGGACAGCGCATCGAGTGTGAGCTCGATCTGTCTTCCCAGTGCACCGGCTGAAACTGTGATCGTCGGTACGTTCTGACATGAACTGTCGATCGTCGTCGTAAAAGACTTTTTCATGCCGATAGGAGAACATCCGCCGTGGATGTAACCAGTGAGCGGAAGCAGATCTTTCGATTTGATCATCTCGATAGATTTCTCATTGACGCTCTTAGCAGCTTTTTTCAGGTCTAGTTCAGTGCCTGCAGGCAGGATAAAGACATAATTAGTACCGCTCTTTCCGACGGTGACCAGTGTCTTGAATATTTCACAGTTCCTTTTTCCCAGTTTAAGTGCCAGTTCTTCGGCGCTGAGTGCGGTGGGGCAGTCAAAGACATAAGGGGTATACTCGATACCCCTCTTATCCAAAAGCTTCATTACAACAGTTTTATCAAGTTTCATTTTCTTCAGTCTTTTCTTCGGGTGTTTCAAATGGCTTTTTACCAGCCAGCACGTCGAGATTGTCGATGGAGACATTCATCTGGTTGAACGGGATCTCGATGCCTTGTTCATCGAAAGCGATCTTCAGTCTTCTGCGGAATTCGCCGCCGAGAGCCCATTGCTGGCCGGGTATTGTGTCACCGCTGACCAGGATATCGATGCAAGACTCCTTGAAATCGTTGACTCGTACGAACTTGATCGGAGTCACGAAGAGCTTCTTCAGTTTACGGTCGGATGCCATGGAAGCACCGACTTTATTGATGGTTTCTTCTACTAAGCTGAGGTTGGCATCATATGCGACCGGGACAGTGAAGTAGACTTTTGAGATCTCGCTGGTAGCGTTGGCAGAGATGGTGATGTTGCCGTTGGGGATCGAATAACGTACACCATCGGTGGCTCTCAGTGTAGTCCTGCGGAAATTGATATCGATCACGGTGCCTGTGACACCTGCAATAGTCACGACATCGCCGACGTTGTACTGACCTTCGAGCAGGATAAAGAAACCTGCGATGACGTCTTTGATGAGGTTCTGAGCGCCGAGAGAGATTGCGATACCGGCAACACCGGCACTGGCAAGGAGAGGTGTGATGTTGATGCCGATGTTGGAAAGCATGATGAGGACAGCCATGACCCATACAACAGCATTGAGAGTGCTGACAAGGACCTTGGACATGGTCTTGCTGCGCTTCTCAAATTCCTGAGGAGTCGACATGTTTTCAGCCCGTGCATTTCTTCTTTCCATGAACTGAAGGATCAGTTTAGGTACGAAGATGTTGAGCATATTTGTCAGGATATAAGCTACGAAGAGAACCAGTACTATAGCGAGGCCATGAGTCTTGAACCATTCACTGATCACTGAACCCGTAACATCTTCCCCTCCGTTGTAATCCTGCCATATGAAGATCATAGAGATAACCATCAGCGTGATGCTGAGGAAACTCATAATAGCGAACGGTGAGGTAAGCAGTGTCTTGTAATTAGAGATTGCAGACTTATGTTTTTTTTCAATTTCAGCAGCTGAAGCATCAGGATGCTTGGTTTTATAAGCTGCAACTTTCTTATCGCCGTGCTTGATTGCTTCCTGTTCCAGATGGTCTTCGATCCTCAATCGTCTAAGGATCAAGAGGAGCACCAAGATGATACCCGTCACAACAAGAATGGTAGTGCTGTATGTTTCAAACCAAGCAATAATCGTATTCATAAATCAAAATCCTAGTCTATTATGCAGACTTCTTTGAAGCTGTAATGAGATCTTCCAGTTTATCGTCCGGACCGGCAGTTACAAGGACATCGCCCAGTTTTATGATTTCGGCATCGGACGGATTGTTGATTACAGTCTCCTGTCCTTGAGATTTTCTCATGATCATCAGGAGGTTTACGGCATCTTTGATATCACCCTTGCCGAAACCTGCCTGGCCAACAGTGCTGTTGATCATACTGGCAGGAGCTGTGATCTGGGTGATGCCGTATTTATAAGAGAGAGGAATATAGTCAGTTGCGGTCCTAAGGGTGAGGATGTGGGCCCAGCGGTTACCCATCTGTTTTTCAGGATAGACGATCTGATCAGCGCCGATCTTGTTGAGGATGACATGATGGGAGGTGTTCTCAGCTCGTGCGACTACGTAGGGTACGCCGAGATTTTTAAGAAGGAGCGTACAGAGGACGCTGCTTTCGATGCTGTTACCGATCGCAACCACGGCTGCGTTCATACTGGCGACATCGAGACCTTTAAGAAAGTTCTCATCTCTCACATCGCCCTGAACAGCACGCGATACCTTGTCAGCGATGTTCTGGACTCTCTCCATATCACTGTCAATTGCGAGGACATCATATCCGATAGCGGACAGACTCTCTGCCAAACTGGCTCCGAATCGTCCAATACCGATAACTGCAACTTGTTTACGCATTTTTTACCTCCTAGCCCATTCGAATGAATTCGACGGGATATCGGAATTGTGAATATTTGTTTCGGGACATAAGGATGGACGCGATCGTCATAGGACCAAGTCTACCCGAGAACATAACGACCATGATGATAAATTTGCCTGGAACGGAAAGTGCGGCTGTGATACCCATCGACGCGCCGACTGTGCCCAGTGCCGAATAGCTTTCAAAGAACAGTTCTGAAAAAGACATGTTTCCGTCGGTGAGCATCAGCAGCACTGTGGTTATCAATCCTGCTATGAAATAGATTAGCGTGATAGCCATTGCCTTATAGACCTGGCTTGAGGACAGTTCTTTACCAAAAGCATGGGGATGTTCATGGCCTTTCAGTGTGCTGATGGTGGCATAGAGAAGGAGACCGATATTGTTGATCTTAATGCCACCACATGTCGATCCTGCTACGCCGCCGAAACTCATGAGGACTGCAAAAACCAGGATTGTCAGACTCCTTATTCCTCCGAAGTCTATGGCACTGAGACCGGCCGTTCTGGTTGCTGCTGAATGGAAGAACGACAAAAGCAGTTTTTCTCCCAACGGATAAGGGCCAAGGGTGGCCGGGTTGTTGCCCTCTACAAAAAAGAACAACAAAGTGCCAATGAAGATCAGGAGAACTGTCATTACCAGTACGATCTTAGTGTCGATATGCATGCGCTTTCCTCGTCCACGCAGGAAGCAGTCTGCAACAACGATGAAGCTTATGGCTCCTAAGATGGCGACGATAGTAATCGTAATAAGGATCAACGGATCATTGTAGAAGGCAGCCAGACTGTCTCCAGTCCCAAATATATCCATACCGCCATTAGTGAAAGCGGATACTGAAAGAAAACCGGCGTACCAGAGAGCTTTGCCAGTTGCAAAGTATCTGCTGAATCCGATGAAAAGCAGGAGCATACCGGCTGCTTCTGAAAAAGCGGTAAAGATAAGGATCTGATACATGATACTGGAAAGGCTCTGGTCCTCAGTCATATCTAAAGACTGGCGTGTGAGTGTTCGTTCACGTATACCGATCCGTTTTCCCAAGAGGATCAACAGTAATGAAGAAGAACACATAAAGCCAAAGGCGCCAAGCTGTAGAAGTATCATGATGATTACTTGACCGGCGGCCGACCAGTATTCTCCGGTTTCTACGATCGCAAGCCCAGTTCCGCTGATGGCGGACGTTGATGTGAACAATGCAGTCAGGAAGGGTGCTCCGCCTTCTTCCGCTCTTGCAAACGGAAGTGAAAGCAAAATTGCTCCGACGAGTATGAGGGCAACGAAACCAAATGCGATCGTCAGGAAAGGAGGAATCTGAGGGAACCTGAACCGATTCGTAGGCAGTTCGACCTTGATAGTCTTCGTGCTTCCCGGTCTGAAGACCTCATGTGTTCGGATGCCATCTTGTGTATAGTCTTTAGCCATTTCTTTTAAATCTAAAAAGCTATTTCTTAAGCCCTTACTTTATTTGCTACATGCCTAAAAGTCAATCATTAGGTTCATTTGCATATCATCTACATCGAGATAATCAGAGATGAATTGCTTTCTTAGCAGAGACATTGGGACGAACCTGTTGTATTTATCTGTCATTAGCGGTTGGATATTGGAAGGTATTGCAAAAGTGTTTTTATCGATCTTCTCGGAGCGGATCTCATCCAATATCTCTACCAGTTCTTCTTTGGGCAGACATTCATCCATGCTGATAGTCGCTTCGTTTGAAATCGAATTCGATACGTGGTGTTGCTGCAGGGCGTAGGAAAGCGCAAAGAGGGCTTTCGTTCCAAGCCAGGGAAGAACGAACAGGTCGCCGTTTTCGTCCTCGACGATGGTTTTCGTATCTGCTCCATATCTTCTGGCGACTGTCCTGAAATCTTTTAATCTAGATCTGGCATTGCCGGTCAGGTATCCGTACTCTTCGTCAGAAGCCAACACTTCCCGCATTTTCTTCAGGATCTTAGTATGTAAAGTGATAGACATAAAACCATTCCAGTGATTGTCTGCCATGCCTGATGAAGGACTGACAAATATGCTCCTTGTATCTTCATCTACAGAATCGACGTTCCAGGTCTTTCCTGCCAGGACGAAACGCATGTTAGGTTCGAATTGTGTCGTTACGGTGCCGATCTCTTCGCTGCCGTAACGTACTTTGTATTCTGATCGGCTCTTAAATACCGAATAAAAGTCATAATTGTTGACGGTCCGTTCTCCTTTCAGTCCGATGAGGAGTCCTCCTCGTTCGCTCTTCTCTATCATTTCATTTTTGATCATCTGCAGCAGTAATTCTTTAAAATCTGCCTGGTCTATCGACTTGAAAGGTGTCAGCGTAAGCATATCTTGAGCCAGCCTCGCAGGGCTTATATCGGGATGGGAGTACAAGTGCGAGAGAGTCTGGTGAAACAGGAGACTGAAGGGATAGATCTTGTTGTTGCTGGGTTCGAGCCATTGTTCCTTAAGATACAGTTCGATGATCGCGATGGTCCTGATAAACGGCCAGTTTATCTCTTTGAAGAAGCTCTGTGGCACACCTTTGGCATGTTCCAAAAAAGTAAACGCCATTTCAGGGTGGTTGTTCCTGCGTCCGCTCCTGCCGAGACGTTGTACGAAACTGGCTACGGAATAGGGGGCGCCGGTCTGCACGATACGGTCGACAGAGCCCAGGTCGATGCCGAGTTCCAGCGTGAGAGTGGCTCCGGTGACGATATTGGAATCGCTGTCCTTCATGAGTCTTTCAGTAGATTCACGCAGGTCGGCAGAGATGCTTCCGTGGTGGACGTTATAGATATCTGGAGTGTTGTTGATTCTGGCCAGTTCTTTGAGTCGGGTTATGTTCGTCTCGACCTCTGCTTTGGAATTCGAGAAGATGATACAACGATGCCCTTTTGTTATGTCATATAGATGTTTGAAATATGTGTTCTCGTTCCTGGCATTGATGGTAGGGTCGTCTGACAGCGGGAATGTCAGATAATAGCTTGCTGAAAGGCTCACAGAGCGGCTGGATTCTTCAGCACATATTGTCGAACAGGCACGTCCGGTTCCGGAATTCAGCCATTTTTCTGAATATGAATAATCGCCTAGTGTGGCTGAGAGCCCGATCCTTCTGGGAATGTTCTCGGTTATCTTTTGGATCCTTTCGAGCGTACAGCGAAGCTGGTCTCCTCTGTCATCATTCATGAAATGATGCACTTCGTCGATGATGATGAAACGCAGATCGCTGAACAGCTTGCGCACTACATCCACGTTGCGCATAGTCGTTGCCTCGAGTGATTCTGGGGTGGTCTGAAGTATGCCAGAAGGAGCTTTTATAAGCTTATCTTTGATGTATTGACCGACATCGCCGTGCCATTTAGTGACTTTGATCCCTCCGTCGGCACAGATATCGTTGATTCGTACGAATTGATCATTGATGAGGGCCTTCAGAGGGCTGATATAAAGGATCCCGACTGATGATGGGTTGTCGTTATAGATCTTGGTTATGGTCGGCAGGAAAGCAGCCTCTGTCTTGCCGGATGCAGTCGATGCAGCCAGCAGGATATTTTTGTCAGTATCAAAGACTTCATCGCAAGTCCTGATCTGAATATCTCTTAAAGATTCCCAGCGTTTGCTGTAGATGAAGTCCTGAATGAAAGGCGCCAGCCTGTCGAAATTGTTCATGCTTATAATGTGAAATCCTTAAATTCATCCTGCAGTTCTTCGGTGCTGTCGTCATCCGCTTTAGCAAAGCTGAACGCTTCGTTTCCCAGGACCTGCTGAATGGTGAGAGCAGGGTTCTGATAAAGGACGTTGAGGACTTCGATGAAATCTCGGATGATCTCTCGCGGAGTGATATATACGTTGGTACCGACGCGTCCGAATTCTATCTTGAGGAATCCGACAAGATCCTCTTCAGTAAGTTTCATGGGATAGTCATAAAGACTGGCATGGATCATGGCGAGTTTTTCGATGAGAACTGTCAGTTCTTCATATGTGAGAGGATTCAGTTTGATGACCGGAGCCAGCATATCTTTGATCTCATCGGATGAGAACTTTCCTTTTTCCAGTCTTGAACGGAGTGCTTCGTAGGAATAAAGACCTCTGCGGGGATCTTCGATGGTCTGCGGAGTACCGCACATGATTATGCCCAGATTGTGTACTTTGCCCTGCAGTGCATCGTTGTAGATGGTCAGGATCTTTTCATAATTGGTCTGACGGGTGACGGTATTGGGAAGCTTATAAAGGTTGATCAATTCATCGAGCATGACGAGGACGCCTTTGTAGCCGGCCTGATGAAGGAATGCTGACATGAGTTTGATATATTCATACCAGTTGTCGTCGGTAATGATGACATTGACGCCGAGCTCTCTCTTGGATTCGCCTTTGGTCGAGTACTCTCCGCGCAGCCATTTGAGTGCGTGATTCTTACCTTCGACATCCTGAGCCTTGTATGAGTCCCAGTAGTGTGTAATGACCTTTGCAAATTCGAATCCATGGACCATATCCTGGATGTTTTCGATCGCTTCAAAGATCTTTTGAGAAACAGCTTGCTGAAGGGCAGGGTCATCCACGGAGTATTTGCCAGACGCCACCAGTTCCATTTGTAGACTTGAAATCCACTTTTCCAGTACAGACGGCAGCGCGCCGCCTTCGGGGCGTGCTTTGGTCGACATGTTTTGGATAAGCTCTCTGTATGTTGCAAGACCCTGTCCCTTGTTTCCGACTAATCTTCGGTCCGGAGAAAGATCTGCATCCAGAACTACGAAACCTCTTTTGAGTACATGCGTCCTGATGATCTGGATCATGAAGCTCTTTCCTGATCCATACTTACCCATGATGAAACGGAATGCGGCCCCTCCGTCTTCGATTATCTCAACATCATGCAGGATGGCTTTGATCTCGATATCACGTCCGACGGCGATATATTCAAGTCCTTCCCTGGGAACTACACCGCCCTTGAGCGAGTTCATGATGGTGGTTGCTATACGTTTTGGTGGTAAATTTTTGTCAGCCAATTCTATTCTCCGTATCTTTTCGCTTCTTCAACGTAATCTTCGTATATGTATGGTTCATCAGCGTCTGTGACGATGATATTGTCTGAGAAGACGTCTTGTAATGCTTCATTGATGCTTTCCAGAAGTGTTTCCGGTAGCATTCCGCCGGCTTCTGCTGCCAGTTTTGATATGTCTGCCATCTTAGAATCACTGTTCAGGAGGACAGTGATGCATCTGCGCTGGATGGAGGTTAGCTGTACGTCAGATGATTCCTCTGGGACAGGTTCTGCTGCTGCGATAGATGTTTTCATAGGTGTTTCGATGATGGATTCATCATCCTGATCATCTATTACTAATTTCTCCTGGATCTCATTGGCAGCATTTCTGATATGATCCAGTTTAGAGAAGTCCACATCTACGGGAGCCATCGTGGCAATATCGATGTTATATTCGGATGGTGCATCAAAATAATTCTTGAGGGATGGATGTGAGATGCAGTACTTATCGACAGCATCGTATATCGCATCAGTGAAGTTTTCCGAGAGTATGTATTGTTCAAATACCGGATGCAGGACCAGGAATTTTCGCAGGCTGTCACGATCGCTTTTAAGCGGCGTCGTGAAGTGAGTATATCTCCTCAGACGCGATTCAATGGTCCTCATGATGTATCCGATGATCCTGTAAGCGTTCTTATTGAGTTCGGTGGTCACGCTTGACCAGATACCGTTGTTAAACCTGAACCATGCATGCGGCGTTATCATGATCTCGCGATCATTGCCAAATCTGGTGATCTCAACGACACCATTCTTGAAAGGTTTCCAGCAGCTTTCCGTGACACCATCCTGAAAAAGAAGTGTGTTCATATCCAATCCGTGCATCTTTAGGTATTCCCTGATATTCTGAAACACTGAAGGAATGCATTCATCGATTGTGAAAAGCAGGCTCCTCGAATACGGACTATTGAGAAAATGGTAGCTGGAGTTCGTGTCAAAGAAATCTGTCTTATTCGTGTAGTTGCCGGTAAGTATTTCCTCGATGGCCGTCGAAGAATCTTTGGGGGCATCTTCTAATTCGTGAAGTATTGATGAGTAATCACCTTTGATATCATAGACAAGATAAAAATCCCTGATCCAGTCTGGGAGCACTTTATCGACTGATCTGTCGAGCGTCCTATACTTGAGCCAGAAGTCGATGATCTTATCGAGAGCGGAACGGGGATCTTTTTCTTCGATCAGATTCAGCAGTTCAGAGATATAGATCAGTACATATGGGTAGCTGGTCTTTCGATAGACTCTGTGACGGATATCTTTTCTCCAGGAAAAATATGTGTGCAGCTGATCGTCGGTTAGATCTGTATACAACGGGGCCATCTCGGAATCATAGGGTTCTGTGTGTGAATGATTCTCTTCATATTCAGTCATAAAACGTGCCTGATTGACGAATCGGATAGCCCGGTAATCGAAGTACACTTCGTTATCTGCTCTGGAAAAAGTATTTGCCGGCATGATAAGTGATCTCAGTTTGGAGAAAACGCTGTTGTCCTTGGGGGCGTTTTCTGACTGTATGGAACGCTTGATTATCTGAGCGTGGACAGTTCGTCTGACCTGGTCATAATAGATATCGCTGTTCAGGATGTCTACGACCGGTGAATGCTCAGTGGTCACCAGACTGAGTCTTGCCTTATGGACTGGTTGAGCGTGCATTATAAGGCGGATCTCATCTTCGATAATCTGCTGGATGCTCTCGATGATGAATACAGATACAGTCGTGGGCGTTGATTCTGTAATGGTCCAGACTTTGTTCATGCACTGATATGTGTTTGCTTCGTTTATTCTTACGACCTTTTTCTCGTTATCTATTCCGGTAAGCGATACCAGCATGTTTTGGAAGGGGTGCCAATTCTTGTTGGTCAGTATCCTTCCGACTAAGAGTGACGGAAGGTTGAAGCCTTTTTTCTTGAAAAAGCTGTTCAGTCCGTTCAATGACGCTACGAAACAGTCGTCGAATAGGAGCCGGTTGGATCTGAATACCGCAGAACGGGATGTATTGGAGGATGACAGCGAATATAGATATCTGATGGCATCATCAAATTTTTCTTTTAGCAGATTGTTGATGGCTAAATCTTTATCGATGTAATCGTCCGGGAATAAGGGCACTATATCTTTTATGTAATCTTTTGTGCACGGATGAGTTACATAGAAATCTTTTATGAACTGATGGAATATTGGGTTAAGAGACGGTTCCAAAACGCATACCATCTTCCAGAAGTCGATCATAGCTGAGATGGTCTCATCAGCGCCGGAGATGCCGATACCATTTGCCAATTCTTCGAGATAGATGGTGACAAAGGCAGAGGGTGCATAGCTTATGATCCCGTTCCGTACATTCTTGCGCCAGGTGAAGTATGTCCTCAGCTCATCGTCGGAAAGTGCCTGGTAGGAGTTAGCTGGTGAAGGTATGTACTGGAACTCGAAAATATCATCGAACTTAGCCATGAACCGGGCCTGTTGGATGAACTGTGCCACATGTGAAGGTTCGTTCTCTATTTGCGAACCGTCCAGTAGGCGCATGCGTTCGATTGCTAAGTAGTTTGCCCGTGAAGCATTCTTAAAGGTCTGCTTGCTTTCGCTAGCTTTAGTATTCTTTTGTTTCTTGTTCAGAGATGTCTTGTCGTTATCAAAGTATGCTAACCAGTTAACCAATTCATCACTCACTAAAAACACTTCATTGACTGAAAAATATCAATCATTTCATGCTAGCAAATTAGACAAAAATGAGCAATGCGAAAAAGGATTTATCAAAAATAGGAGTGGATCTAAAGATTTTCGTTGTAATACTTGACCATAGAGGTCAAAGCCTGGTTCAGGAGCTTGTCGATATGCGGTACGGCATCTGTGACATCTTCCAAAGCAACATTCCTGTGGTCGAGTATTTCCATAACATTTGAAAGGATAGGGGTCCTGTGTGCTACGAATGATAAGACGGCATTCGGTAATGAAAGTTCCGCTTTCATTAGAATAATTCCGTAATCAGTGCCGATTTCATCTGCGACTGCCAGCAGCTTTTCGTATTCATCAGGATTTTTGACATAGTCGCTGACCATGCCAAGTGTCCGTTGCCCCAGCTTACCCAGATCCTTGATGATCTCGGGGGAGAAATTCTTGTAATTTGGGAATGACTTGATGAAACTAAGGCCGATCTCTTTGTGAGAATTCTTGTCTTGACTGATGATTTCGGCGATTTCTTCAGAACCCAGTTTATTCTCGTGGGATTTGACGAACGATTGGATTTCTTCGATGTTATAGCGTCGATGACCGCCGGGAGTGATGAATACCTTTATGAAGCCGTTATCCGACCACTGTCGAAGGGTCACCTCCGTAACCCCTATGATACGGCTAGCTTCTCCAATCGATATCCAATTGCTCTTGTCGTCGGTCTTCATTCCGCCTTGATTATACATAAAATCGGGACTTCGCGTCTAGAATTTTTTGATTTGAATAAATAGAAATATATGCTATATTATGAGCATATGCCCATAATGAAAGGCTAAGAAGTGGTCAGACCGATAAAAGAACGACAAGTCGAAGGATTGCCTGATGCCAGTTATTTCAAACCGGCGGGCATCCCAGTGCGTCTGCTTGAAGAGTCCGTCATGACGATCGAGGAAGCAGAAGCTCTTAGACTGAGTGACTACGATAAACTTTCACAAATAGATGCAGCTGAGAAGATGAAAGTCTCGAGAGCAACTTATCAAAGGATACTCGGGAACGCTCATTTCAAGGTTGCTGATGCTCTTTTCAACGGAAAGGCTATTCGTATTAATGGCGGTAATTATGGCATCCGGAGCGGTTTTAATCCGGAAAACATCTTAGAAGGAGAAAACAAAGAAATGAAGTTTGCAATCCCTGTATATGAAGGCAGACTGAACCCTCATTTTGGTCAGTCCCGTGAATTTGCCTTCATCGATGCCGAACCCGGCAAGATCATTAAGCATGAAGTAGTCAATCCTATCGCATCTGGCTGCGGTTCGCTGCCTGCTCTTCTTATGAGCAATCATATCCAGGTCGTCTTAGTCGGCGGTATCGGTGTTCCCCCGCGACAGATACTTGAAAACAACGGTATCAAAGTCATTGCCGGTGTTACTGAAGCTGACCCTGAGAAAGCTGTTTTAGCATATCTTGCAGGAACCTTAGTCGCTGGCCAGAGCACCTGCCATGAGGGTCCTGATCATGCAGCGGGTCATGGCTGCTGTCATGGTGATGATCACCATGAAGAAAACCATCAGCACTGCTGTCATTAGAAAGTACTTGATGATAATGAAAAGTCCGATTCACCGAATCGGACTTTTTTGTTTTTATTAGATCTCACAGTCGCTGTCATCATCGAATTCGGGACCGAAATCGAATTCTGACTCGGGAATGGAAAGGATGTCGTATTCTTTATTGGCTATTGGCTCGTTCATGGTTTCTTCCTGCCTTTCTTCATTCGATTCTATTTCTGCAGATGCTTCTTCGATCAGATCATCATCTTTGTAATTAAGTTTGAAATCGAATCCCAGCTGATCGATGGTCAGAGCAAGTACGATCAAGCTGATCGGGATCGAAATATAGAGCTTGTCGGGAGAAAGTACGCAGAATGCGACCAAGTGTCCGACAATGAGTACCATGAGAATGATCTTTTCGATCAATCGTTTAGCCTTGGAAGGAGTCTTGTTCATATGCTTGATCAGGTCCTCGATGATGAGGGCGCCGATCAGACAGCAGGCACCGACAGTGGGCAGGAAGTAGAACAGGAAGCTGGAACGGTCTGTCATGATGCTGATGGGGATCCAAACAGCCCATGTGCCGATCATCCAGCAGACGGCAAAGATAAATGCCGATCCCTTTGTCTTTATCCATTTGTATATGCCGTATGGCAAAAGTGCCATTGAATATATCCAGGTCGTCGGATTCAGCATACAGGTATAATCAGGATCCGAAGTATAGCCGAGGACACATATCGTGTATTTTTCCGGATTGAAGAGCCAACCATAGAAGTAGAACGCACCGGTAGGAGACAGTATCCATTCCCAGGGACGTGTCGGGATAGGGGCATTATACAGACCTGTTTCAGGATTCAGATAAGCATCGAATCCGATTGCCTTGGTCATGGAGCCCATGTTGGCTATCTGTGCGACGGGATCGATCCAATGTCCCCAGATGATCCAGTCGAAGAGCGGCATCATCAGGACAAACGAGAGCGGAGCCAGGAACATTGACAGGATGAATCGAGCAGTCTCTCCGTATTTGATTACCAATCTCTTGAACAAAGGATAATTGGTGCCTTCGGGAATCTTGGCGATACTCTGGCGGAATCCGGTGAAGAGCCAGTGGAATACGATCGGAAATCCGGTCAGTACGCCGCTGATCTTGGCCAGGCCTGACAATGCGATTGCGACGGCGCAGAGTTCATACCATCCCTTGAGGTAGAGCCAGAAGGCCACGAACGAGAAGAATACCATGAAGATATCCAGCATAGCGATGCTGGAATGGAGGAAGAACGTGGTCTCAAACGCAAGGAGCATCGTTGCCAAAAAGGCGTACTTATGCTTCATGTTCAGTCGCCGGCAGATGTCGTAGAAAAGTACGAGCATCAATGTGCCTACTATGATGGACGGCAGACGCCAGCCGATGGGGTTATTCCCGAAAGCCATGATACCGGCAGCTATGAACAGCTTGCCGACAGGTGTATGCTCTACACGTTCGGTCCCCATATTCTGGGTGATGTTATATGAGTCTGCGGTGTAATAATATTCGTCAAATACTGTATCGGTAGGATTGTTTATGGTAGCGATATGTAATGCCAAACTTAAGAAGATGAGGATGAACAGTGCCAAGTTCTGCCATCTGGTGTTGTTCCAAGAGAACTTCTTCTTTTTATTCGCTACTTCTTCCATGTCCACCAACTGTTAGAGAAGTAATTCCAGATCACTGCGATGCCGATACCGATGAGATTGGCGATGGTGTCGAACGGGGGAGCGGACATTCCGGCAACCCTTGTGAGCAGCATATATACGCCGTACTGTATCAAGGCTCCGATGATGCTGAAGATGTTATATCTTACGAGTTTTGAAGCGAAAGAGGGCAGAGTGCTTGCCTTCTTATCACTGAAAGTGAAGAAGTTATTCAAAGTGAAATTGGTAATGATGGAGATCTCGATACCGA
>JAEEGF011561867.1_pt1 | contig 16918 bp, 11 predicted proteins | sample 9134171 | NCBI WGS metagenome assembly JAEEGF01 (sample SAMN16246542, study PRJNA631951) | gut metagenome | biome: gut microbiome; feature: rumen; material: AP-attached | host: Bos | place: Iran: Karaj | collected 2018-10 | reverse complement strand
ATCGAGCTGAAGGAAGTGGAAAGCGTGATCCGGGAGTTCCCCGGCATGGCGGACGTGACGGTCCAGGCCTTCGACGAAGAAGGGGAGGGCGGCGGCAAGTTCCTGGCGGCGTATGTCGTCAGCGACGTCCCGGTGGACATCGACGCCCTGAATGCGTTCATCCTGGAGCGCAAGCCCCCTTACATGGTTCCGGCCGTGACGATGCAGATCGAGGCCATCCCTCTGAACGTGAACCAGAAAGTGGACCGGAAGGCCCTCCCGAAGCCCGAGGTCCGCAAGGCGGAAAAAACCGCCGTGGAGGCGCCGCTCAATATCCTGGAGCAGGACATCGCCGCGCTGATCAAGGAATCCGCGCACATCGACGGGTTCTCCCTGACGGAACCGCTCGTCTATGCCGGTCTGACCTCCCTGTCGGCCTTGCGGCTGGCCGTGGAACTGCACAAGAAATATGGAATCTCGGTGGACATGCACACCTTCGTCAAGACGGCCACTCTGCAGAGCATCGAGAATGAGATCCTCACGTCCCTTATTTCCGGTCAGGCCGGTCACGGGGCGGGCGGCGCCTCGCACGGGACCGGCCCGCAGCCGCTGACCTTCCAGCAGGAAGGCCTCTACTTCGAGTGCATGAAGGCTCCGGCCGAAACGGTCTATAACCTGCCGCAGATATGGACTCTTCCGGGCTCCCTGGATCCGGAGAAAGTCCGGGATGCCGTCCTGAAAGTGATCCGTTGCCATCCGGTCCTGAATTCCCGCTTTGAAATGCGGGAGGGGAAGGTGATGCTCGTCCCGTGCGAAAAAGAACCGGAGGTGGGCATTTCGACCATCCCGGAGGAGAATCTCGCGGACTGCAAGGCCCATTTCGTGGAACCGTTCAATCTCAGCGAAGGCCCCCTGTACCGCGCTGAAATCGTGAAGGCGGGCGAGGGTCTGTACCTGCTCACCGATTTCCATCACCTGGTCTTCGACGGCCGTTCCATGGACATATTCATGACGGAGCTCTGCGCCGCCGTGGACGGGGTCGATCCGACCCCGGAGGAATACACCTATTTCGATTACGCCGCGGATCAGAAAGCCGCGGAGGAAGGCGAAGAGTTCGCCGCCGCGGCCGCTTTCTTCCAGGAGAAGATGGCCGGTTGCGAAGGCGCCAGCGCCATTCTGCCGGATCGGGAGAAGGGCGATGCCGCCGGTGTGACGGCCTCTGTGGAGATTCCCGTGGACGGGAAGATCGCCGGACGCTGTCTTGCGCTGGGCATTTCTCCCGCCAGCTATTTCCTGTCCGCCGCATTCCTTGCCGTGGGCGCGTTCTGCGGCAACAAGAAGGTCTATATCTGTACGGTCAGCAACGGCCGCTCGGACCTGAAGGTTTCCGACACGCTGGGCATGTTCGTGAATACCCTGGCCCTCGCCGGCGATACGGGCGTGGATCAGGTGGCGGATTATCTTAAGGATACGGACAGTCTCTTCGCCGAAACCCGTTCGCACGAATACTATCCTTTCGCCAAGGTCTCTTCCGACTACGGTTTCCAGCCGCAGGTGATGATGGCCTACCAGGTGGGCCTGCTGGAAGACTACCGGATGGGTGGCGCCGGAATCACCGCCGAGGATCTCACCACTGAGACGCCGATGTTCCCCGTGAGCATCTTCGTCAACGGCGGGGAAGCGGCCGAAAGCATCCTCATCCAGTACGACGAAACCCTGTACAGCAAGGAGCTCATGCAGAGTTTTGCCGATACGATGGCGCAGGTGCTGCGCGGGATGCTTGCGGACGGTCCGCTGGACGGCATCGCGCTCATTGACAAGAAACAGGAGAAACTTCTGGACGGTTTCAATGCCTATACCCTCCCGGTGGACACCACGCAGACCATCGTGTCCCTGTTCCGGGCCCAGGCCGCCCAGCGGCCGGACGCCCCGGCGGTGTGCTACGGCGGCAAAACGCTTACATACAAAGAACTGGACGAGGTCTCCGACCGGATTGCCGCGCACATCGCTTCGCTCGGGCTCGGCCGGGAAGATGTCGTCTCCGTCCTGATCGGCCGCAGTGAAAACATGGCCGTGGCCTCCCTCGGCGCCCTCAAGGCGGGCTGCGCCTACCAGCCGCTGGATCCTTCGTATCCCGAGGAACGCCTGAACTTCATGATCGGGGACGCTTCCGCGAAACTGCTCATCGCCGACGCGCAGTACAGGCCCCTGATCACTTCCTATGACGGTCCCGTCCTGGATACCGCCGACATCGCCGCGCTGCCTGCGGGCTCCGTCCCGGAAGGCCCAGCCCCTGAGAATCTGTTCATCCTCCTGTATACCTCAGGCTCCACCGGCGTTCCGAAGGGCTGCATGCTGGAGCACCGCAACCTGGTGAACTTCTGCGCCTGGTACCGGAACTATTACGGCCTCACCCCGGAAAGCCGGGTGGCGGCCTATGCCAGCTACGGCTTCGACGCCTGCATGATGGACATGTATCCCGCCCTGACGACCGGCGCCTCCGTGTACATCATTCCGGAGGAAACCCGGCATGACATGTCCGAACTGGACCGCTTCGTCACGGAGAACGGCGTCACCCACAGTTTCATGACCACGCAGGTGGGCGTGATGTTCGCCGCCAACTTCCCGGAGAATCCTTCCTTGAAGCATCTGTCCGTGGGCGGCGAGAAACTCGTGTCGATGGACCCGCCTTCCTATGCCTTCCACAACGGCTACGGACCGACGGAATGCACCATCTTCTCGACGATCTTCGACGTGCGGAAGAAGGAACCGAACATCCCCATCGGCCATCCGCTGGACAACCTGCGGCTGTACGTGACGGACACCGCCGGCCGCAGGCTCCCCGCCGGAGCCGTCGGCGAGCTCTGGATTTCCGGCCCGCAGGTGAGCCGGGGGTACCTGAACCGTCCGGAAAAGACGGCGGAGACCTTCATCGCCAATCCGTTCGCCGCGGAGTATCCCTATGACCGGGCGTACCGGACCGGAGACATCGTCCGGTATCGGCTGGACGGCAATATCGAGTTCGTGGGCCGCAATGACGGCCAGGTCAAGATCCGCGGCTTCCGGGTGGAGACCAAGGAAGTGGAGGCTGTCATCCGGGAATTCCCGGGTGTGAAAGACGTGACTGTCCAGCCTTTCGACAACCCTTCCAGCGGCAAGTTCATCGCCGCCTACGTCGTGTGCGAGGGGGACCTGGACACCAAAGCCCTTTCCGCCTTCATCCTGGAGCGGAAACCGCCGTACATGGTTCCGGCCGCTTTCGCGAAGCTGGACAAGATTCCGCTGAATGTGAACCAGAAAGTGGACCGCAAGGCCCTGCCGGCGCCCGTGATGACGTCGGGCGGCGACTATGTCCGGCCCGAGGGTCCGACCGAGACCGCCCTGTGCGAAGTCTTCGCCGAAATCCTCGGCATGGAGCGTGTGGGCGCCACCGACAGTTTCTTCGACCTGGGCGGCTCCTCGCTCATGGTGACGAGCGTGCTGGTGAGCGCTGAAAAGCGCGGCTTGAAGTTCTCCTACGGCGATGTGTTCAACAACCCTACGCCCCGTGCCCTGGCGGCCTTCCTGACCGGAGGCGCCGAAGCGCCGGCCGCAGACAGGGACGATGTCACCGCCTACGATTATTCCGCCATTGAAAAGCTGCTCGCGGGCAATACCTTGGAGGCCTTCCTGGCCGGAGAACGCCGCGAGCCCGGGAAGAACATCCTGCTGACGGGAGCGACCGGTTTCCTGGGCATCCATGTCCTGCGTGAACTGATTGAGCAGACGGGGAAGGACACCGTCATCTGGTGCCTCCTCCGGGGCAAGGGCTCCATCACCGCGCAGCGCCGCCTGACGGAGATGCTGGTGTACTATTTCGAAAAGAATTACCGCCCGCTCGTGGGCCGGAGGATCCGGCTGATCGAAGGCGACATCACGGGAGCGGATGTTTTCGACTCCCTGCTCGTCTCCGGCACCCCGTTCGACCTGGTGGTGAACTGCGCGGCCAACGTCAAGCACTTCTCCCGCGGCGACGATATCCTGAAAGTCAATTATGTCGGCGTACAGAACCTGGTCGGCTTCTGCATGGCCGCGAACGCCCGGCTGGTCCAGGTGTCCACCATCAGCGTGGGAGGCATGACCGAGGGCTCCGTGCCGGTCGCCATGGACGAGCGGATGCTGTTCTTCGGACAGAATACGGACAACCAGTACGTCGTGTCCAAGTTCCTGGCCGAGCGTTATATCCTGGAGAAGGTCGCGGAAGGCCGCCTGGACGCCAAGATCATCCGGGTGGGCAACCTGTCCCCGCGCGCCGAGGACGGCGAGTTCCAGATCAACTTCAACTCGAACGCCTCGATGGGGCGCCTGAAGGCGTACCGGATGCTGGGCGGATGCCCGTATCCGCTGCTGGAGGATCGGATGGAATTCTCGCCGATCGACCAGACCGCCCGCGCCGTCGTCCTGCTGGCCGGAACGCCCGCCGCGAACGTGGTTTTCCACGTTCAGAATGACCATATGCTGCCGATGGACGATATTCTTTCCCGGCTCCGCAAGGATGACGGAAGCCCCCTGGACTATCTGGAGGTGGAGGAATTCGTCCGCCGGATGGACGAAGCCAAGGCGGATCCGGAGAAAGCCCGGATTCTTTCGAGCATCATCGCCTATACGCAGGCGGAAGGCCAGGTCCAGATGGTGGAGAACGTGGCTTCGAGCGTCTTCTCCATGCAGGTGCTGCACCGGCTGGGATTCCGCTGGAGCGAGACTTCCAGCACGTATGTGGACATGATCTTCCGCCTTCTGGACTCTTTCCGTTTCTTTGAAGACTGATCGGAATGGCCTCTTTCATCGACAGGATCCGCACTTTTTTCTTGGAGAGGAAAGGCTCCCGCCTGGTCCTCATCCTCCTGTTCGCCCTCCTGCTGGTGCTGGTGGGCGTCGCGCAGTATTTCTATACCAGGAAACTGCTCGAGGACGGGGAGGAACGGATGTCCTGGATGGAACTCACGAGCCATACGGACCTGGTCCTGAACACGCTGAAGAATGTGGAATCGTCGATGCGGGACAATACCTGGAGCATCCAGCAGAGCCTGGACCGTCCTGATTCCCTGTTCGGAGCGACCCGGCGCATCCTGGCAACCAATCCGCTGCTGGACGGCGCTTGCATCGCCGTCATTCCGGATTATTTCCCGGAGAAAGGGCGCCTGTTCGAAACCTATGCCCACTGGGAAAAGGACGAGCTCGTGGTGGAACAGATTGCGGGGCGCACCCACGATTACACGCAAGCCCCGGGCTTTATCCGGGCCGTCCGGGAAGGGAAGGACTTCTGGAGCGATCCTTATGAATACGGCCATGAACCGGTCAGGGACCTGACCACCTACTCTTATCCGGTCATCGACAAGCACGGCCGCCTGGCCGCCGTCTGCGGCCTGGACCTGGACCTGACCTGGCTCAGCGACACCCTGAACATCGCCCCGTTCTATCGGTCTTCCTTCGGCTTCATGGTTACCGGAAGCGGGGAGCTGGTGGGGGAGCCCTCGTCGGGCCGGGTATCCCCGAAGACGCTGGAATACGTGATCGGCCTGATGGCCGACAGCACGGTCGTCCGCAGCATCAAGGGACGCGACAGGTACACGGTCATCAACTTCCGGGATCCGGTGACGAAACGGGACGCCTTTGTCAATTACAAGCCCCTGTCCCGGGAGCCCGGCTGGACCATCGCCCAGGTCTCCTATTGGGACGAAGTGCTCTTTCCGGTGCGGAAGATGATGCGCCGGATTCTCCTGATGACCCTCGCGGGACTGCTGTTCCTTCTGCTCATTCTCCACCGTTTCGCCCGGAATGGGAAACGGCTCTGGGAGGCGAGTGTGCGGCAGGCCCGCATCGGGAGCGAACTCCGGATCGCCCGGCGCATCCAGGAGGAAATGCTGCCGAAGTCCTCCCCGGACCGGGATGACCTGACTGTGCGGGGCTTCCTGACTCCGGCCAAGGAGGTGGGTGGAGACCTCTTCGATTACTTCGTCCGGGAAGGGAAACTGTTCTTCTGCATCGGAGACGTGTGCGGGAAAGGCGTTCCGGCCGCTATGGTGATGGCCGTCGCCCATACGCTCCTGCAGATGCTTTCCGAACAGGAGGACGCTCCGGCCCGGATCGTCACCGAACTCAACCGTGAAGCGTGCCGGAACAATGCGTCGGGGACGTTCCTGACGCTCTTCCTGGGGGTGCTGGACTTGTCCACGGGCCGCTTGCGGTACTGCAACGCCGGCCATGACCGTCCGTTCCTCGTCGGTGACTCCGTGGAGGAGTTGCCGGCCCTGGCGAACGTGCCCGTGGGCGTGTTCGACGATGTTACGTACCGGGAGCAGGAAGCCGTGGTCGCTTCCGGAGACCTCCTGTTCCTCTATACGGACGGTGTGACCGAATCGAAGGATGTCGACCGTCGGCAGTATGGCCGGGAGAGGCTCCTCCGAGTCTTGTCGGCCTGTCCCCGGCAGCCGGAAGCCCTGGTCCGTGCGGTCGAAGCCGACGTCCGGGCCTTCGCCGGTGCGGCCGAGCAGAGCGACGACATCACGATGCTGGCCGTCCGCTATCATCCGAAAGAAAACACAACAGGCTGATTTAGAATTCTATAAACTTTTTCAGAGATATGAAAACAACTGTACAAGAACTGGATGGAAGGATGGTCGCCGTCTTCTCCGGCGAACTGGACACCGTCGCGGCGGCGGAGACGGAAGCCGCGCTCAAACCCTTGTTCGACAGCACCGGAAAGGATCTCGTTCTCGACTGCACCGATCTGCAGTACATCGCTTCGAGCGGCATTCGCATTCTGGTGAATCTGCTTAAGTCGGCGAAGGCGAAGGGGGACCGGGTCATTCTCAAGAATGTCAATGAGGTGATCCGGGATGTGCTGGAACTCACCGGCTTCGTCTCTTATTTCGTATTCGAATGAGACGGCTTGCCCTGCTTTTCCTCGCCGCCCTGCCGCTTTGCGCGCGGGCCCAGGAGAACACCTTCTCGGTCGATGCCGACTATCTTTCGCGCGGTGAGATCCGGCAAGGCGGCATTTTCGTCACGGAAGACGGGGATGCGCTCAACTCGCGTTTCATCCTCAGCAGGACCCGTCTGGGAGCTTCCTATTCCCGCGACTGGCTCACGGCGCGGCTGACCGCCCAGCACGCCGACACCTGGGGAAGTTCGGCCGGAAACAGCCTGTCAATGAACGAGGCCTGGGTGAAAGCGCAGTTTTCGGTGGGCTTCTTCGCCCAGCTTGGCCGCCAGCGTCTCTCCTATGACGATCAGCGTATCTTTGGCGCGGATGACTGGTCCATGACCGGCTACTCCCACGACGGATTGAAACTGGGATTCGAACGTGCCGGACATAAAGTCCATTTGTTTGGCGCCTATAACCAGGATGTGGCCAACATCGACCAGGGCGGCACCCATTTTTCCGGTGGCATCCAACCTTACAAGTCCCTGGCTTCCCTGTGGTATCACTACGATATTCCGAAGACCCATCTCGGCGCCTCCCTTCTTTTTGTCAATATGGGTCTCGATTACATGAATGTCGGAGAAGATGATGTCTATGGGACGTGTTTCCAGCAACTTGCCGGCACTTTTCTCTCCTGGAATCCGACGCATTTCGGGCTGGAGGCGTCCTATTATCACCAGTGGGGAAAGGCCTATGGGAACATCCCCCTGAATGCCTGGATGGCCAGCGCCAAAGCCACGGCCACGCCGTCGGAACACTGGTCTTTCCGGGCCGGCTATGATTATCTGAGCGGCGAAGAGGATTTCCCCATACCGGGAGGGGGAAACATCGGCCTGGTGCGCCACGAAATCGTCCGGGGTTTCAATTCCCTGTACGGTTCGAACCACAAGTTTTACGGGGCGATGGATTTCTTCTATGTGTCGACCTATGTGAACGGATTCACGCCCGGCCTCCAGAATATCTTTACCGGCATTACCTGGAACCCGGTCAAGCCCTTGTCGGCGGATGCCGCCATCCATTTCTTCTCCACGGCCGCCCCGGTCCAGGATGTCAGGAAAGCCCTGGGACATGAGGTGGAGCTGGAGGTGACCTGGACCATCGCTCCTTCCGTGTCGCTCAGTGCCGGATATTCATTCATGCAGGGCACCGAGACCATGTCCATCCTCAAACGAAGCGCCGACAACAACCGGCTGCACTGGGGCTGGCTGATGCTGAACGTGACCCCGACCTTCTTCAAGACCAGATGGTAAGCTGAAAGATGACCCTGATCGAGACCATTGAGATCTTCGCCCTGGTGACCGGTGTCGCCTATGTCGTCCTGGAGATCCTCCAGAAGAATGCGATGTGGGTAGTGGGCATCCTTACCGGCGCGGCCTGCGCCTACAGCTTCGCGGTGCAGCGGAGCTGGGGGATGATGGGCCTGAACCTTTACTATATCGTGATGTCCGTCATCGGCCTCGTGCAGTGGCGGAAGGACGGAGCCGCCTTGGGGGAGGATGTGATCCATCTCCGGCCCCTTCCCCAGAAAACGGCCCTGTGGAGCGCCGTGGGCTTTGTCCTGGGCTCCTTGGTCCTGATCTGGGTGTTCCGCGCCCTGGGGGACGGGGTGTCCGAATTGGACGCCCCCGCAACGGTGCTGAGCGTCATCGCCACCTGGTGGCTGACCCGCTCGTACATCCAGCAATGGATGCTGTGGGTGGTGGCTGACGCCCTCACGACCATGCTTTGCGTGGTGAACGGCCAGTATTGGATGGCCGTCTTGTATCTCGCCTATATCGCCTCGGCTGTGTACGGCTATTACCATTGGAAAAAGAAAGGAGTCGAAATATGATCCTGATTGTCGAAAGCGGAGCCACCAAGACCGACTGGTGCCTCGTGGACGCGGGAAAGCCGGTCCAACGGTTGCAGACCCCGGGAATGAACTTGTCGACGATTGCGGCGGAGGCCAACGCTTCCGTTTTCGCGGACGCGGTAGAGGCCTTCTCGGACGTGGATGAGGTCCATTTCTACGCGGCCGGCCTGCTGGAATTCCCCGCCGAACTGGACCGCATCTTCAAGGATCGTTTCCCGGGAGTCCGGTGCGAATATGCCTCCGACCTGCTGGCGGCTGCCCGCGCGGCCTGCGGCCACGCGGCGGGCCTCGCCGCCATCCTCGGCACCGGTTCCAATACCTGCCATTATGACGGAGAAAAGATCGTGCGGAACATCCACGGCGGCGGCTTCATCATCGGCGATGAAGGCAGCGCCGCCGCCCTCGGCCGGCTGTTCCTCGCCGATCTGGTGAAGGATCTGGTCCCGGAGGACCTGGTGGAGGCGTTCTCCGCCTTCCACGAGGCGGACTATGCTTCTGTCGTCCGGAACGTCTATAAAAGCCCGGCGCCTTCCCGCTATCTCGGGAGCCTGGCTCCCTTCATCCTGGAGCACCGGGGGGAACCTTATGTGGACGCTCTGGTGGAAAGGAACTTCCGCGACCTGTTCGATCGCACGCTCTCGCGTTACGACCGTTTCCCCGTGGGCGTGGTCGGCGGTTTCGGCTGCGCCTGCCGTACGGAGCTGGAGCGCCTGGGCGCCGGGTACGGACTGACCTTCTCCCGTTTCATCCCCTCCCCGATGGAAGGACTTGTCGAATACCATGGCCTATAAAGAGAAATATCCTTCCGAACTCCTGACCGACGCGGTCGAAGCCATCGGCACCCTTCCCGGAGTAGGCCGCCGCAGCGCGCTCCGGCTGGCGCTGCACCTGCTCCGGCAGCCGCAGGAGAACGTCCATCATTTCACGGAGGCGATCAACCGCCTGCGGGACGAGGTCCGTTACTGCCGGGAGTGCCGGATGATCTCCGACGACGAGGTCTGTTCGCTCTGCGCGGACCGCTCCCGCGACCACAGCGCCATCTGCGTGGTCGAAAGCGTCCGGGACGTGATGAGCATCGAGAATACCGGTCAGTATCACGGTGTGTACCATGTACTAGGCGGCATCATCTCCCCGATTGCCGGCATCGGCCCGTCCGACCTTTCCATCGGTGAGCTTGTCGCTCGCGTGGAGTCCCTTCCGGATCCGACGGCCGCGGAAGTCATCTTCGCCCTCAGCGGCGACGTGGAAGGGGAGTCCACCGCTTTCTACATCTACCGAAAGATCGCCCATACGGGAGTCCGCGTCTCCACGCTGGCGCGCGGACTCGGTTTCGGCGACGACCTGGAGTACGCCGACGAACTCACCCTGGGCCGTTCCATTGTCAACCGTCAGGCATTCAAGCCGTGAGCATCTGGATCAACGCCATTATCGTGGGGCTTTCGCTCTGTGCCGACTGTTTCGCCGTCTCTCACTGCTCTTCCTTCCTGATGAGCCGGGAGGAACTGAGGAAGAAAGTCTGGACGGTCGCCGCCGTCTTTGCCGTCATCCAGACGGGGCTGCTCCTGGGCGGATGGGCGCTCGGCGCCTTCGCTACGGAACTGATTGCCGGACATGTGGGCCATTTCGAGAAGGTGGCCCATGTCATCGGCTTCCTGCTCCTTTTGTATGTGGGCGGCGCGATGTTTCTGGACGGTGTCCGGAGCAAGTCGGAGCACCTGAACCTGAGCGGCTTCAAGAGCATTGTCATCGGCGGCGTCGCCACTTCCATCGATGCGACGGTCGTGGGCCTGTCGATGGCGATGGACGCGGCAAAATGGGCGGACATCGCTCCGCTTGCGCTGTCCGTCCTGTTTTTCACGGCGCTTTCCGTTGTCGCGGGCATGTTCTCCGGCGGATTTGTCGGCCGGAAGCTCGGCTATTCCGCCCGCATTGTCGGCGGGCTCGTCCTTATCGGGCTGGGCGTCAACATCCTGTTGTAGTTTTTTCCGTTTTTTCGTATTTTTGAATCCAGAAGAGAAGAAGACGATGGCTAACAAACCTTACCAGGAAATCTCCGATATCGCCCTGCTCCCCGCGCCGGACGAGACGGGATTCATCTCCCGTTATGCATTTCAGTACATAGACTTCGACGAAGTCCCCCAATATGTGGCCGCGGGACACCGGTTCTCCGACTGCTGTTTCCTCGGCTGTGAGATTCCCCTCGAGATGGAGGGGCACATCGGCAGCACCTGCCTGGTGTTTCCCCGGCTGGGGCGTATTTACAACACCTTCAGAGGCAGGCTGTACAACGGGGAAAGCCTGTACGACGGCTACGATCCCGAGAATGAGGAATCCTATGCGACCTGTTTCGATTCCAGGGTCTATGCCGACTATAAGGAAAAGGGAGTCAACTGCGACGATATCCGGGAGACCCTGGGCCGGACGATGCACGACCGGGCCATCGGCGACGCGATGCGGGAATTCCTGAGCCGGTTCGACCAGCACCAGGTGGTCGCCATCATGGGCGGTCACGCGCAACTTCGTACGGATGCGTCTTACCGCCGTGTGGCCCTCATCGCGAAAGCGCTTACCGAACGGGGGAAGCTGATGGCATCCGGCGGCGGCCCCGGCGCCATGGAGGCGACGCATCTCGGCGCCTGGATGGCGGGAAGGTCGATGGAAGAGTTCGAAGACGCCCTGGAAGTCCTGTCCGTCGCGCCCACGTTCCGGGACGAGGGATGGCTCCGCACGGCCTTCGAAGTCCGGAAAAAGTATCCGCAGAACAAGTATCGCAGCCTGGGCATTCCGACCTGGTTCTATGGGCACGAACCCGCCACGCCGTTCGCGACACACATCGCCAAGTATTTCTTCAACAGCTTGCGGGAGGATGTCCTGCTGTCCATCGCCAAGGGCGGCATCATCTATTCGCCCGGGTCGGCGGGCACCATCCAGGAAATCTTCCAGGACGCGGCGCAGAACCATTACGAAACCTTCGGCGCCCCCAGTCCGATGGTTTTCCTGGACAAGGAGTTCTTCACGAAGGAAGTGCCCATCTACCCGCTGCTGGACGACCTGCTCTCCCGCGGGAAATACAAGGGGCTGTTGATTTCGGTCACGGACGACCCGCAGGAGGTCATCGACACGTTGATGTCTTTCCCGAAATAAGGGTGGCGAAAACATGAACGCCAGGTTGTTCGAACAACCTGGCGTTCATTTGATTACAGCCTTCCCGGAAGCCTACTTGAACAGCAGCTGGGCGAACTGATACAAGGCGCGGCGCCAGCTCTGCCATTCGTGGGCCGTGCCCGGAGAGACGTAGAAGTGCGCGTTCACGCCGCTCTTGGCAAGCTCTTCGGTCTCGACCCTGGGATCGGTGCCGTCACCGAAGCCCTGCACGCGGTTCTCGAGCTCGCGGCTGCCGAAGCTCACGAACACGAGCTGGAGGCCTTTGGCGAATTCGGGGTTGTTCTTCGTGTCATCCACGGTGATGGTGCCGCCGCTGAAGATGCCCTGGGAGGAGAACACCTCCGGGTGCGCGACGGTGATGGACTTGGTCTGCATGCCGCCCATGGAGAGGCCGGCCATCGCACGGTGCTTGTTGTCGGCGATCGTGCGGAAGTGGCTGTCAATATAGGGGATGCAATCCTTGATCAGGGTGTTCGCAAAGCCGTCGGCCCAGCCGGAAGGCATGCCGAAACCGCCCCGCGGACGCTGGCCGCCCTGCGGAGCCCCCTGCGGGCGCTGGCCCATGCCCTGCGGAGGACGCTGGCCCATCGGCGGGCGCTGGCCCTGGGGACCGCCCTGGCCCATGGCCGGACGCGGCATCGTCCAGGAGCCGTTCTCCATCACGATGATGAACGGGAGGGCCTTGCCTTCTGCGATGAGGTTGTCCATGATCTGGGCGGTATGGCCCTGCTGCGGCCAGCCGTACTCGTTCTCGCCGCCGCCGTGCTGCAGATAGAGTACCGGATAGCGCTTGGCGGGGTTCTGGTCATACTCGGCCGGGGTGTAGACGAAACAGTGGCGCATGGCCTGGTTCACCTCGGACCAGTAGTAGATTTCGCGCATCTGGCCCTGCGGAACGTTCTTCACGGCATAGAAGTCCTGGTCCGCGGCGGGCACGTCGATGCCGCTGCCCCAGCGGCTGGCGCCGTAATAGTAGAGGCTGGACGGATCCGGGACGTTGGCGCCGTCGATGTTCAGCTGATAGTAGTGGAAGCCTTCATCCTGCGGGGCGGATTCGCCGATCCAGGCGCCGTCCTCTCCTTTGACGAGGTCGTATTTGACGCCGCCGATGTCCAGTTTCACGGACTGGGCGTCGGGCGCTTCCACGCGCACGCGGACGCAGCGTTCGGAGTTGACCATCGGATACTGTTTTCCGGGCTGGTTGTTGGGAGAGGGGACGAAATCCTCCTTCACCTGGGCGTTCGCGCTCATGCAAAGCGCGGCCGCCATAAAGAACAGGAATTTCTTCATAATATGAATCATGGGTTATGTGTCACTTGTCGATTATGCGGCGTCCGCGTGGGCCCAGGGAGCGGCGGCCTTTTCACACAGACGGAGGAAATGGGCCTTCAGGTCCTCCCAGCGGTAGTAGGGGCCGGAGACGGGCTGGAGGCCGGGGATGAGGACCTCCTGCTCGTTGTAGAGGACCTTCGTGAGGACTTCGCCTTTCTTGTTCTGGTAGAAGATCATCTGGCAGTTGGTCGCCATCGGGATCTGGAAGAAGGCGTACCAGCCTTTTTCGTGGGCCTCCTTGTAGGGGAAGACGCGGTTCTGCGGGTCGTCGATGCCCATCAGGGCGAAGAGCGGCAGGACGGAGGTGTCATGGCCGAAACGAAGGTCGGCGGTCCGGTGGCTGCCGGGCTGCATGGCGGCGTCGGCCTTCTCGATGAAGTCCATCATCAGCGGCCGGATCGCGAAGCGGACGACATCGCCGTTCTCGACAGAGCCGCCCCACATGCGGTAGATGGAATCATTGCCGCTGGACCAGAAATAGACCAGCTCCTCCGGGGTGAAATACTTCCGGTAGATGTCAATGCCCAGGAAGTCGATGTCCTGGCAGAGTCCGCCGGCGGAATAGATGGCGCGGACGAAGGACTCGGGATTGCCGAGTTCCTTCAGGGCGGCGTCGTAATCCTTGAACAGGGGCGTCAGGAAGCGGGTGAAGTCATAGCCCGGCGTTCCGGGAGCGGGGGAGAACTTCTGGTTTTCCTGGGAGGCGCGCATCCGGGCCATCTGCTCCGGAGAGAAGCTCGGCCGCTGCGCCGGGCGCTCGCCGGGCCTCGGGACGCGGAGGCTGGGATTGATGTAACGCATGAAACGTTCCGCGCTCGTGTAGGTGAACTCCTGCCGGGGGCTCAGCTCCTTGAGCTTGTTGGTGAAGTTGCACATGGACACGATGCAGCGGAAGTTGGTGCTGGAGAAGCTGTTCACCTCCCAGCGGTCCTTGTTCTTGAACACGGCGGGGAATCTTTCCGCCATCCGGGTGGCCAGGGTCTGATGCTCGCGGGCGCCGCGGGGCGTCAGGGATCCTTCCATGCCCTTGTGGGCCTCGACGACCGCATTCACATCGGCATACAGGGCCTTTCCGGCCTCCGTAAGCAGGCCGAGGGAGTCCAGGTGGTGGAAGCCGTCCATCGCGGCGCGGGCGAAGGTGGAGTTCTGCTCATAACGGGAACCGTGACGTCCGTAATGGGAGATGTAGAACGGCTTGAAGCCTTTGGGGGCTTTCGTGTCCACGATCGGGTGGAACTCGTACGAGTGCATGTTGTTCGCCGCCCGGTCCGGGTTCTCGGCGATGAGCCGAACGGCGGCTTCCTGGGCGTTGAGGCACAGGCAGGCGACCGTCAGCAGCAGGGAGGAAACCAGTTTCTTCATCAGTGTTATTGTTTGTTTTACAAATATAGTAAATTGCTGATGAAAGAACAAGTTTTCTTTCAGGGACTTGTCGCTCAGTGTCTTACAGCAGCGCCAGCAGCATGCCCTGGATCCGGGCGTACTCCGCTTCGAAGTTCGGAGTCAGGATGTTTTTGCCGATGGCGGCGCTCAGTTCCTCCTGCGTCCACCATCGGCCTTCGGTCACTTCCTCGTTGTCCGGGGCCAGGTCGGGATGGCCCACATGGGCGAAGATGAACACGAATTCCCGGTCCCGCTCCGTCTCCCAGACATTGGTTTCCAGAAAGACGGGATTGAACGCGGTGAGCCCCAGTTCCTCGGCGGCTTCGCGGTACAAGGCCTCCTGCGCCAGTTCGCCGTAGGTGACATGCCCACCGACCGCCGTGTCCCAGTAGCCCGGGAGGAGGTCCTTGGTCATCGACCGCTTCTGCAGATAAATCCGCCCCAGGCGGTCGATCAGATGGAGGTGGACCACCGGATGAAGGGGTTTGGCGCCGCTGTGGCACCATGCCCGGGTCGCCTGGCCGTAGACGAGCCCGCTGGGTTCGATGAGCGGCAGCATCTCTTCCGACGAGACGGACGGAAGGCCGGGGGAGTCCACCGTCGGCCGGGGATAGACCGGCGCGGGTACCAGAGGGTAGACAAGCTCGAACATCAGGCGAAGGAGATGAGAATGAGCAACTGGGCGACCAGCACGCGCAGGAACATGGAGAGTGGATAGACCGTCGCGTAATTCACGGAAGTGTAGTCGCTTCCGTACATTCCCTGCGCGAAGGCCAGGGCCGGCGGATTGCAGCAGGAGCCGGCGATGAGACCGCAGATCTGGTAGAAATTCAGGCGGGCGAGCAGGCGGGCGATGACGAAGGTCAGGAACACCGGGATGATCGTGATGAGCGCGCCGTACAGAATCCACCAGTAACCGCCGTTCACGATGGAGCTGACGAAGTTCTCGCCGGCGCCGAGGCCCACGGCGGCCAGGAACAGCGAAATGCCGATTTCCCGGATCATCAGGTTGGCGCTCATCGTGGTGAAGGTCGTGATCTTGTACTTCGGGCCGAAATGGCCCAGGAGAATGGCGATGATGAGCGGACCGCCGGCCAGGCCCAGCTTGATGGGCTGCGGGATGCCCGGAAAGCGGATGGGCAGGGAGCCGAAGATGATACCGACCACGATGCCCAGGAAGATGGGCACGAGGTTCGGCTTGTCGAGGGCGCCGCTGGAGTTACCCACCTGCTCGGCCACGCGCTTGATGTTCTGTTCGGCGCCGATGCAGATCAGGGCGTCGCCCATCTGGAGATACAGGTCCGGGCGGGCGACCAGTTCGACGCCGGAGCGGATGACGCGCGTCACGCTCACTTCATATGCCTCGCGGAAATGCAGGTCTTTCAGTTTCTTGCCGGTCAGGGACGATTTCGTGACCGTCAGGCGGCGGGTCACCAGGTGATGATCCATCCGGTCCCAGTCCTCCAGATGCAGGGGGACTTCCTGGCCGAAAAGGATGCGGAGTTTCTCCACCTCCTGCTGGGAGGTGACGATCAGGACCTTGTCGCCCTCCTCGAGCACGATGTCACCGGTCGCGAAGAGGATTTCCTTCCCCTTCATGATGCGGGAGACGACAAATTCACCGCTGAATTCATGCAGGATGTCGGACAGTTTCTTGCCGAAGATGGCCGGATTCTCGACGGCCACATGCATCCGGCGGGGATGCGGGCCGCTGTCGTCCCGGGCTTCCAGTTCCGCCAGCTCTTTGGCCGTATTGACCTTGAAGAGGCTCTTGCCCACGATCAGGACCAGGATGACGCCGATGATGCCGATCGGATAGGTCACGGCATAGCCGGAGGCCAGTTCGGAAGCCGCCTTGGAGGCGATGACCGGATCCATCCCGCCGGCCGAAGCCACATCGATATAGGTCTGCTGGGCGGCGCCGAGGCCCGGGGTGTTGGTCACCGCGCCGGACATGACGCCCACCATCGTCTTGAGGTCCACGCCCGTCACCACGGAGATGCCCCAAGTGACGGCGACCGCGAGCAGGACGTTCACAAGGGCCAGAAGATTCATCTTCACGCCCCCGGACTTGAGGGAATGGAAGAAGCCGGGGCCCACCTGCAGGCCGATGGAGAAGACGAACAGGATGAGGCCGAACTCCTTGATGAAATGGAGCATCTCCGGATCGGCCCGGAAGCCGAAATGGCTCATGATGATGCCCATGAACAGGATCCAGGTGGCGCCGATCGAGACACCCTTGA
>JAEEGF010170905.1_pt1 | contig 16918 bp, 30 predicted proteins | sample 9134171 | NCBI WGS metagenome assembly JAEEGF01 (sample SAMN16246542, study PRJNA631951) | gut metagenome | biome: gut microbiome; feature: rumen; material: AP-attached | host: Bos | place: Iran: Karaj | collected 2018-10 | reverse complement strand
CCCGCAAGCGCGGCGGCAAGACCATGGCTGACAAGCTGGCTGCCGAAATCATCGACGCATACAACGAGCAGGGTGGAGCCTTCAAGCGCAAAGAGGACATGCACCGCATGGCCGAGGCTAACCGCGCATTTGCTCACTTCAGATTCTGATACTAATAAAAGACACGGACCAAAACCTGACAATGACTGACGAGCAGCTCAAATATACACGCAACATCGGCATCATGGCTCACATCGACGCCGGCAAGACGACCACGTCCGAGCGAATCCTGTACTACACCGGACTGACACACAAGATCGGTGAAGTGCATGACGGCGCTGCTACCATGGACTGGATGGAGCAGGAGCAGGAGAGGGGTATCACCATCACCAGCGCTGCCACCACAGCCCATTGGAAGTATGACGGCGAGACCTACAAGGTCAACCTGATCGACACGCCGGGACACGTCGACTTTACCGTCGAGGTCGAGCGTTCGCTGAGGGTGCTGGACGGGGCAATCGCAACGTTCTGTGCCGTCGGTGGCGTTGAGCCGCAGTCCGAGACAGTGTGGCGTCAGGCCGACAAGTACAACGTGCCACGCATCGCCTATGTCAACAAGATGGACCGCTCGGGCGCCAACTTCTTGGAGGTTGCACGACAGATGCAGACCATCTTGGGAGCAAACCCGTGCCCCGTTAACCTGCCCATCGGCGCAGAGGAGAACTTCAAGGGAGTGGTCGACTTGATCACGATGAAGGCACTCTACTGGCACGATGAGACTATGGGAGCCGAGTACTCGGTCGAGGACATACCCGACGAGATGCTTGACGAGGCTCAGGAGTATCGCGATAAGATGCTGGAGATGGTCGCCGAGCATGACGACGATCTCATGACCAAGTACTTTGACGACCCCGACACCATCGAGCCTGGCGAGATTAAGCGCGCGCTGCGCAACGCCACCCTCAAGATGGACATCGTGCCCATGCTGTGTGGCAGCTCGTTCAAGAACAAGGGTGTACAGCCGTTGCTTGACGCTGTGTGCGCCTATCTGCCTAGCCCCACCGATGCTGCCGAGGTCTCGGGCCATGCCCTCAATGACCCTGACAAGGTGGAGCGCCGCCGACCACTGGTCGAGGAGCCGATGTGTGCGCTGGTGTTTAAGATCGCTACCGACCCCTATGTGGGACGACTGGTGTTCTTCCGCGTCTACTCGGGACAAATCGAAGCTGGCAGCTACGTCTTCAACAGCCGCTCGGGAAAGAAAGAGCGCATTTCGCGCTTGTTCCAGATGCACAGCAACCATCAGAACCCTATGGAGGTGATTGGATGCGGTGACATTGGTGCAGGAGTAGGCTTTAAGGATGTTCGCACGGGCGATACCTTGTGCAGCGAGAAGCACCCCATCGTGCTTGAGGCCATGGATTTCCCTGACCCAGTGCTGGGTATCGCTGTCGAGCCAAAGACTCAGAAGGACTTGGATCGCCTGGGTGTGGGCTTGCAAAAGCTAGCCGAGGAAGATCCGACCTTCCAGGTCGAGAGCAACGAGGAGACTGGCCAGACCATTATCCGAGGCATGGGCGAACTTCACCTGGATATCATTCTTGATCGCTTGCGTCGTGAGTTCAAGGTCGAGTGCAACCAGGGACGACCTCAGGTCGCTTACAAGGAGACCATCAGCCAGGCCGTGGAGCTGCGTGAAGTGTTCAAGAAGCAGACTGGCGGTCGCGGAAAGTTTGCCGATATCATCTGCCGTGTCGAACCGGTCGACCCCGACTTCGAGGGCTCGCTCCAGTTTGTCGATGAGGTCAAGGGTGGCGACATCCCCAAGGAGTACATTCCCGCCATTCAGAAGGGCTTCCAGAATGCTATGCGCAGCGGCGTGCTTGCCGGCTACCCGGTCGAACAGCTGAAGGTGACAGTGCTTGATGGCTCATACCACCCGGTTGATAGCGATCAACTGTCGTTCGAGCTGTGCGCCATGCAGGCCTTCCGCAATGCATGTGTCAAGGCCAAGCCAGTGCTGCTGGAGCCCATCATGAAGGTCGAGGTGGTTACACCCGAGGAGAATATGGGTGATGTAATCGGTGACCTGAACAAGCGTCGGGCCCAGGTCGAGGGCATGGAAAGCAGTCGTAGCGGAGCTCGCATCGTTAAGGCGAAGGCACCCCTTGCCGAAATGTTCGGCTATGTGACGGCACTGCGTACCATCACTAGCGGCCGTGCCACCAGCACAATGTCGTTCTCGCACTATGCCGAGGTCTCCCGACCCATCGCCGAGAAGGTGCTGGCCGAAAACTTTGGACGTGTCGATTTATTGAAATAAAGTTTTACAATTAAAAATATGAGCCAAAAAATTAGAATTAAACTGAAATCCTACGATCACAATCTGGTTGACAAGTCGGCCGAGAAGATCGTCAGGACCGTGAAGGCTACCGGCGCCGTGGTAAGCGGACCCATCCCCCTGCCCACCCACAAGCGCATCTTCACAGTGAACCGTTCGACTTTTGTCAACAAGAAGTCTCGTGAGCAATTCCAGCTGTCGGCCTACAAGCGCCTGATCGACATCTACAGCAGCACTGCCAAGACCGTCGACGCGCTGATGAAGCTCGAGCTGCCCAGCGGAGTTGAGGTAGAGATCAAGGTGTAATAACCGTGCAGAAGTTAATAACGATTCAAACAAGAGAGTTTTAAAAAACAAATCGTGTTTCAAACAATTCAAAGTAAAGAGAAATGCCAGGATTAATTGGAAAGAAAATCGGAATGACATCCGTTTTCAGTGCCGACGGCAAGAACGTGCCGTGCACTGTTATCGAAGTAGGTCCTTGTGTCGTTACTCAGGTCAAGACCGTTGAGACTGATGGTTATGAGGCTCTTCAGATCGGCTTTGTCGAGAAGAAGGACAAGCACACCACCAAGCCCGAGGCAGGTCATTTCAAGAAGGCCGGAGTGAAGCCGCAAAGATACTTGGCCGAGTTCAAAGGTTTTGAAGGTGAGCACAAGGCTGGTGAGACCATCACCGTTGAGTTCTTCAATGACGCCAACTTTGTTGACGTTGCTGGTGTGAGCAAGGGTAAGGGCTTCCAAGGTGTTGTCAAGCGTCATGGTTTCGGTGGCGTGGGACAGCGCACTCATGGTCAGCACAACCGCCTGCGCGCTCCCGGTTCGATTGGTGCCTGCTCTTATCCCGCACAGGTGTTCAAGGGCATGCGCATGGCCGGCCAGATGGGCAACAAGCGTTGCACCGTTCAAAATCTTCAAGTGATCAAAGTATTGCCCGAGAACAACCTGCTCATGGTTAAAGGCTCAATTCCGGGCAGCAAAGGTTCAATCGTTTTAATTGAGAAGTAATGGAACTCGCAGTTTATAACATTCAAGGACAGGACACTGGCCGCAAGGTGACCCTCAATGACGAAATCTTCGCCATCGAGAACCCCAGCGAGCACGCAGTGTACCTCGCCGTTAAGCAGTACCTGGCCAACCAGCGTCAGGGTACGCACAAGGCTAAAGAGAGAAGTGAAGTTTCGGGCTCGACCAAGAAGCTCGGTCGCCAGAAGGGTGGCGGCGGCGCTCGCCATGGCGATATCAACTCGCCTCTGCTGGTCGGTGGTGGCCGCGTCTTTGGACCTCGCCCCCGCAACTATAGCTTCAAACTGAACAAGAAGGTGAAGAACTTGGCCCGTCGTTCGGCCCTCACTTTCAAGGCACAGAACAACCAGATCATGGTCGTCGAGGATTTCAATTTTGATGCACCAAAGACCAAAGATTTCGTAAATATTGTTAAAAATCTGAAATTGGACGGTCAGAAAATCCTTCTCGTTTTGCCAGGTCAAAATGTTAATGTATTTTTGTCGGCTCGAAATTTGCCCGAGGCAAAAATCGTAACTGCTAGCGATATCAACACCTATCGTGTCCTGGACAATAAGATGGTTGTTGTTACCGAGAGCAGCGTTGATGTGCTTAATAATTTAAATTAATAAGGAGGAAATACAGATATGGCATACATGATCAAACCCGTTGTGACCGAGAAGGCCAACGGCATCAGCGAGAAGGGTAACCGTTACACCTTCAAGGTTTCCCCCCAATTAGGCAAGGCACAGATCGTCGCCCTCATCGAGGAGCTCTACGACGTGAAGGTGACTGGCATCAGCACAATGAACTATGACGGCAAGAAAAAGCAGCGCTACACCAAGAGTGGGCTGCTCCGTGGCAAGGTGGCTGCCTTCAAGAAGGCCATCGTGACCATTGCCGAAGGTCAAACTATCGATTTCTATAGCAATCTTTAATAAACTAAAATGGCAGTAAGAAAATTGAAGCCCACAACACCGGGGCAAAGACACAAGATTATTGGTACATTTGAGGAAATCACTGCCCGTGTACCAGAAAAGTCTCTTACGGTCGGTATGCGCTCAACCGGCGGTCGCAACAATCAAGGCCGCATGACCATGCGCTATCTGGGTGGCGGTCACAAGCGCCGTTACCGTTTCATCGACTTCAAGAGAAATAAGGACGGTGTGCCAGCTCGTGTAAAGAGCATCGAATACGACCCGAACCGTTCGGCTCGCATCGCCCTGCTCTACTACGCAGATGGCTATAAAGCTTACATCATTGCACCCAACGGCTTGCAGGTTGGCTCTACAGTTGAAAGCGGTGAGAACGTAGCCCCCGAAGTGGGAAACGCGCTTCCACTCAGTAACATTCCTGTTGGTACTTTAATTCACAACATCGAATTGCGCCCGGGACAGGGTGCAGCGATGGCTCGCAGCGCAGGAACCTTCGCACAGCTCACATCGCGTGAGGGTGACTACTGCATCGTCAAATTACCTTCGGGCGAGACCCGCAAGATCCTCTCGGCTTGCCGTGCTACTGTTGGAGTCGTTGGCAACAGCGACCACGCACTTGAGCAGTCGGGTAAGGCTGGACGCTCGCGTTGGTTGGGAAGACGCCCACACAACCGTGGTGTGGTGATGAATCCCCACGACCATCCCATGGGTGGTGGTGAAGGCCGTCAGAGTGGTGGACATCCCCGCTCACGCACTGGCCTCTACGCTAAGGGCTTGAAGACTCGCGCACCGAAGAAGCAGTCTTCGAAGTACATCATTGAGAGAAGAAAGAAGTAATTTGATTAAAGTTTTTACCGAACTATGAGTCGTTCATTAAAAAAAGGCCCGTACATCAGCGTGAAGCTCGAGAAGAAGGTCGACGCTATGAATGAGAGCGGAAAGAAGTCGGTGATCAAGACCTGGTCGCGCGCTTCGATGATCTCGCCCGACTTCGTGGGACACACCTTCGCCGTTCACAATGGTAACAAGTTCATCCCCGTTTACGTCACCGAGAACATGGTCGGTCACAAGCTGGGCGAGTTCGCCCCGACGCGCACCTTCCGTGGTCACAGTGGTAACAACAAGTAATTGGGCCCGGGGACATTAGTTCACTGACTAAAAGAATTAAAGAATACAATGGGAAAAAGAAAACATGAAGCAGCACAGGCGCACAAGGAAGCACGCAAGGACGTGTGCAGCGCCAAGCTGCGCAACATCCCCAGCTCGCCTCGCAAGATGCGCCTCGTGGCCGACATGGTGCGCGGTGTAGAGGTCTTCAAGGCACTGGGTCTGCTGCACTTCTCGAACAAGGCCGCTGCTGCCGATATCGAGAAACTGCTCAAGTCGGCCATCAGCAACTGGGAGCAGAAGAACGATGCTAAGGCCGAGAGCGGACAGCTCTACATCAAGGCCATTACCGTCGATCCAGCTCCGATGCTGAAGCGACTCCGCCCGGCTCCGCAGGGACGCGGCTACAGAATTCGCAAGCGTTCTAATCACGTGACGTTGTTTATCGACACTATTAACACCGAAAACGATTAAGATATGGGACAGAAAGTAAATCCAATCAGCAACCGCCTGGGTATCATCCGCGGTTGGGACTCCAACTGGTTCGGCGGCAGCAACTACGGTGACACGCTGCTCGAGGACTCCAAGATCCGCAAGTATCTTAACGTTCGTCTGGCAAAGGCTAGCGTTTCGCGCATCGTCATCGAGCGCACGCTCAAGCTGGTCACTGTGACCATCTGCACCGCCCGTCCAGGCCTGATCATCGGCAAGGGTGGACAAGACGTCGACAAGCTCAAGGAAGAGCTCAAGAAACTCACCGACAAGGATGTTCAAATCAACATCTACGAGGTGAAGCGCCCCGAGCTTGACGCACAAATCGTCGCCACCAACATCGCCCGTCAGATCGAGGGCAAGATTGCCTACCGTCGCGCTGTCAAGATGGCCGTCGCTTCGACCATGCGCATGGGCGCCGAGGGCATCAAGGTGCTGGTGTCGGGTCGCCTCAATGGCGCCGAGATGGCACGCAATGAGATGTTCAAGGAAGGCCGCACACCGCTGCACACGCTGCGCGCCGATATCGACTATGCACTTGTGCCCGCCTTGACCAAGGTCGGACTCATTGGTGTCAAGGTCTGGATCTGCCGCGGTGAGGTCTACGGTAAGAAGGACTTGGCCCCCAATTTCACCAACAGCGGCGAGCGCCGTTCGGGTGGTGGTGAGCGCCGCGAGCGCCGTGGAGGCTTCCGCAACAAGAAGAACAATCGTTAAATCACCTAACAACGAACAACAATGTTACAACCCAAGAGATTAAGATACAGAAGACCGTCTGACGGACATCCCCGTCAGTACAGCAAGCGCGGCAACCAGCTCGCCTTCGGTTCCTTCGGAATCAAGACGCTCGAGAGCAAGTGGATCACCGCCCGCCAAATCGAGGCTGCCCGTGTCGCTGTGACACGCTACATGAACCGTGAAGGTCAGGTGTGGCTGCGCATCTTCCCCGACAAGCCCTACACCCGCAAGCCCGCCGACGTGCGTATGGGTAAAGGTAAGGGTGATGTCGCTGGTTATGTCGCTCCCGTCCATCCCGGACGCATCCTCATCGAGGTCGACGGCGTGAGCTTTGACATCGCTAAGGAGGCACTCCGCCTGGCTGCGCAGAAGCTCCCCGTGACCACCAAGTTTGTCGTCCGTCGTGACTATGACCCGACGCAGAATGTGTAACCTTTACAACATTAGAGCATTATGAAGAAAGAAGCTATTAAGGAAATGAGCGACAAGGAGTTGCTCGACCGTCTCGATGCTGCAGAGAAGGAGTATGTGCAGGAGCGCATCCAGCACCAGATTGCCCCGCTCGACAACCCTGCAAAGATTACACTCGACCGCAAGCTCATCGCACGTCTCAAGACCGAGATTCGTGCACGTGAACTCAACAAACAATAACCTCGACCGACATGGAAAAGAGAAATTTAAGAAAAGAAAGAATTGGGGTTGTCTCGAGCAACAAGGGTGACAAGACCATTACCGTCACCATCAAGTGGAAAGAGAAACACCCAATCTATGGGAAGTTCGTCAACAAGACGAAGAAGTACCACGCCCATGACGAGAAGAACGAATGCCAGGTGGGCGACACCGTGCGCCTGATGGAGACTCGTCCGCTGAGCAAGACCAAGAGATGGAGATTAGTTGAAATCATCGAAAAAGCGAAGTAATTAAGTTATGATACAGACCGAAAGCAGGCTCTCAGTAGCCGACAACAGTGGCGCAAAGGAAGTGCTCTGCATCCGCGTGCTGGGTGGCACTCGTCGCCGCTATGCTACGGTGGGCGACATTATCGTTGTCACCGTCAAGAATGCAATCCCCGCTTCGGAGGTGAAGAAGGGTACCGTCTCGAAGGCTGTCGTGGTTCGCACCAAGAAGGAAATCCGCCGTGCCGATGGCTCGTACATCCGCTTCGACGACAATGCTTGTGTGCTGCTCAACAATGCTGGCGAGATTCGTGGTACACGTATCTTCGGCCCGGTTGCCCGTGAGCTCCGTGCCACCAACATGAAGATTGTCTCACTTGCACCCGAGGTTCTTTAATCATTCAAGTTAACAACAAGAAAATTCTTAATAACAACTATGTTACACATTAAGAAAGACGATACCGTCTACGTGCTCTCGGGCAACGATAAGGGTAAGACCGGACGCGTGCTGAGCATCGACCCCAAGAAGGGACGTGCCATTGTGGAAGGTGTCAACAAGGTGAAGAAGAGCACCAAGCCCACCGCCCAGCACCCGCAAGGCGGCATCATTGAGAAGGAAGCCCCCATCGCCCTGTGCAAGCTCGCCGTGCTTGACCCTAAGACGGGCAAGCCCACTCGCGTTGGCTTCAAGGTCAATGAGGACGGAAAGAAAGTACGTGTTTCTAAAAAGTCAGGAGAGGAGATTAAGTAATGACAACGCTGAAAAAACAATACGACGAGGTGATTGCTCCAGCTCTGATGAAGCAATTCAACTACAGCTCGCCCATGCAGATTCCCCGTCTGGTCAAGATCGTCCTCAACGAGGGACTTGGCGACGCTACTCAGGACAAGAAAATCATCGACACCGCTATCAACGAGCTCACGGCCATCACTGGCCAGAAGGCTGTCATGACGCTCTCGAAGAAGGATATCTCTAACTTCAAGGTGCGTAAGAAGATGCCCATCGGCGCCCGCGTCACCCTGCGTCGCGACCGCATGTATGAGTTCATGGAGCGCTTTATCCGCATCGCCCTGCCGCGTATCCGCGACTTCAAGGGCATCGAGGGTAAGCTCGACGGACGCGGTAACTACACCGTAGGCGTCACTGAGCAGATTATCTTCCCCGAGATTAACATCGACACCGTGCAGAAGATGACTGGTATGAACATCACGTTCGTTACCACCGCACGCACCGACGAGGAGGGTTATGCGCTGCTCAAGGAGTTTGGACTACCGTTCAAGAAATAATCATTAAACAGCACTAACACATGGCAAAAGAATCTATGAAGGCCCGTCAGGCCAAGCGTGAGCGCCTCGTGGCAAAGTACGCCGCCAAGCGTGCCGCCCTCAAGAAGGCCGGTGACTATGAGGCTCTGCAGGCTCTGCCCCACAACGCATCGCCCGTGCGTCTGCACAACATTTGCAAGCTATCGGGACGTCCCAAGGGATATATGCGTCAGTTCGGCATCTCGCGCATCGACTTCCGCGAGCTCGCTTCGGCAGGACTCATCCCGGGCGTGAAGAAGGCTAGCTGGTAACATACCGGCACAAATCACTATTTTTTAAGTATTAAATATTGTTCGGATCCCAACCGTGTCGGGATTCCGGATCAATTTAAAACAAAAAAACAATGACTGATCCAATTGCAGATTATTTGACCAGATTGAGGAATGCGATCAAGGCACAGCACCGTGTCGTTGAAATCCCTTCCTCGAAGATGAAAAAGGAGATCACTAAGATCCTCTTTGACCAGGGATACATCTTGAACTATAAGTTCGTCGAGGATGGAACTCCCGCAGGCACCATCAAGATCGCGCTCAAGTACGACCCCGTCGACAAGGTGAACGCTATCAAGTGCCTCACACGCGTATCTCGTCCAGGACTGCGCCAGTATACTGGCTACAAGGACATGCCTCGCGTGCTCAATGGTTTAGGTATCGCCATCATCAGCACCAGCAAGGGTGTGATGACCAACAAGCAGGCTAAGGCCGAGAAGATTGGTGGCGAAGTTTTGTGTTACGTTTATTAATTTTAGGAGGGTTACATTATGTCAAGAATAGGTAAACTGCCCATCGAAGTGCCCGCCGGCGTAACTGTTGATATCAAAGATAATATCATCACCGTTAAGGGTCCCAAGGGAGAGCTCAAGCAGACGCTCAATCCCAATATTAAAGTCGAGATCGAAGGCAACGAGATCAAGGTGTCTCGCCCCAACGACGAGCGTGAGAACCGCGCACAGCACGGACTGTACCGCGCACTCATTCACAACATGGTTGTGGGCGTGAGCACTGGTTTCAAGAAGGAGCTGGAAATCGTCGGTGTCGGTTACCGTGCCACCAGCCAGGGTCAAGTCCTGGAGCTGGCTCTCGGTTACTCGCACGCCATCTACCTGAAGATGCCGCCCGAGGTTAAGGTTGAGGCCAAGACCGAGCGCAACAAGAACCCGCTCATCACGCTCGAGTCGTGCGACAAGCAACTGCTCGGACAGATTTGCGCAAAGATTCGCTCGTTCCGCAAGCCCGAACCCTACAAGGGCAAAGGTGTTAAGTTTGTTGGCGAAATTATTCGTCGTAAGAGTGGTAAAACGGCTGCGGCCAAATAATTAAGACATCATGATATCGAAGAAAGAACGCAGAGTTAAAATCAAGGCACGCATCCGTGGCCGCATCTCTGGCACGCCCGAGCGCCCCCGTCTGAGTGTCTTCCGTAGCAATAAGCAAATCTACGCACAGGTCATCGACGACCTGGCAGGAAGTACCCTCGTTTCGGCTTCCAGCAAGGGAATCACCGAAGGAACTAAGAGTGAAATCGCCGAGAAGGTGGGCGAGGCTATCGCCAAGAAGGCCATCGAGGCCGGAATCACCACGGTCGTGTTTGACCGCAACGGCTTCCTGTTCCATGGGAGAGTTAAATCACTGGCCGACGGAGCCCGTAAAGGTGGACTTAAATTTTAAACAATCATGGTTAAGAAAAATAACAGAGTTAAGACTAGCGATATCGAACTGAAGGATCGTCTCGTCGCCATCAACCGCACGACCAAGGTCACCAAGGGTGGACGCACGTTCACGTTTGCTGCCATCGTTGTCGTCGGTGACGGAAACGGCGTCATCGGTTACGGACTCGGCAAGGCCAACGAGGTCACTGCCGCCATCGCCAAGGGCGTTGAGGTGGCCAAGAAGAACCTCATTAAGGTCCCCGTCCACAACGGTACCATTCCCCACGAGCAGGTGGCCAAGTTCGGCGGCTCGCGCGTGATCATGAAACCCGCTACCCCGGGTACGGGTGTGAAGGCTGGTGGTGCTATGCGTGCCGTGTTCGAGAGCATCGGCGTGACCGATGTCATCTGCAAGAGCAAGGGCTCGTCCAACCCCCACAACCTGGTTAAGGCTACTATCAAGGGCCTGGACGAGATGCGCAGCCCGCAGACTGTGGCACACTATCGTGGTGTCACCCTGGACAAAGTGTTTAACGGTTAATTCAGTTCCTAGACTATGGCTAAGATTCAAATCAAGCAAGTGAAAAGTCGCATTGGCCGTCCCGAGCGCCAGAAACGTACGCTCGACGCACTGGGCCTGCGCAAGCTCAACCATCAGGTGGTCCTTGAGGACACACCCGACGTGATGGGCATGGTGAACGCCGTCCGTCACCTGGTTGTCGTGACCAAGGTAGAGGAGTGATAAACTTAAAACTTACAAGACAGATATGGAATTACATAATTTACAACCCGCAGTTGGTTCCAACAAGAAGAAACGTCGCATTGGCCGCGGTCCCGGTTCGGGCAAGGGCGGAACATCGACCCGTGGTCACAAGGGTGCAAAGTCGCGCTCGGGCTACAAGCAGAAGGTAGGTTTTGAGGGTGGCCAGATGCCACTGCAGCGCCGTCTTCCCAAGTTCGGTTTCAAGAACATCAACCGCGTCGACTACAAGGCAATTAACATCTCGGTGCTCGAGGAGCTCGCTCAGAAGAACAACCTCGACAAGATTACTGTCGCTGACCTCATTCAGGCCGGTCTGGTGCGCAAGCGTCAGTTGGTCAAGATCCTGGGTGTTGGCACGTTGACCCGCAAGCTCGATGTGGAGGCCAACGCTTTCTCAAAGAAGGCTGAAGAGGCTATCACTTCGGCTGGTGGTTCAATCACTAAAGCATAATAAAAACTGATGAAACTCATTCAAACAATCAAGAACATCTGGAAGATTGAGGACCTGCGCCGTCGTCTGACCATCACGTTCATGTTCATCCTGATTTATCGTCTGGGATGTTTCGTGGTGTTGCCGGGTATTAGCCCCCAAGACTTGGAGGCCATGCGCAGCTTCACTGACAGTGGTCTGATGCAGCTGCTCGATATGTTCTCGGGTGGTGCATTCTCGCAGGCTTCGATCTTTGCGTTGGGTATCATGCCCTATATCACCGCGTCGATCGTCATCCAGCTGCTTGGCATGGTTTTGCCCAGCTTCCAGAAGATGCAGCGCGAGGGTGAGAGTGGCCGCATGAAGCTCAACCAGTACACGCGCTATCTCACTGTGATCATCCTGCTGGTTCAGGCTCCGGCCTATCTCATCAACCTGCAGTATCAGGTCAATGCAGCTGGCGGACATGCGCATATGAGTGGGTTGACGATGTTCTACTTGTCGATTGTCCTCACCGCAGGCGCCATGTTCATCATGTGGCTGGGTGAGAAAATTACCGACAAGGGTATTGGTAATGGTATCTCAATGATCATCCTTGTGGGCATCATTGCCCGTTTCCCGGGTGCCATCATGCAGGAGTTTACTAGCCGTCTGAGCACTGCTCAGGGTGGTCTGGTGATGTTCCTGGTTGAGATTATCATCCTGTTCGCCGTCACTGCTGGTGCTGTGATGCTGGTGCAGGGCACGCGCAAGGTGCCTGTGCAGTATGCCAAGCGCATCGTGGGTAACAAGCAGTATGGTGGAGCTCGCCAGTACATCCCTCTGAAGGTGAATGCGGCAAACGTGATGCCCATCATCTTCGCTCAGGCTCTGATGTTCATCCCCATTACGCTCGCCGGATTTGGTGCTCATGCACAAGAGAGCGGTGTGCTGGGATGGATCTCTCGTACGTTCAGTGACATGAACGGTTTCTGGTACAATGCTGTCTACTTCTTGATGATCCTCGCGTTCACCTACTTCTATACTGCCATCACGGTGCGTCCCACCGACATGGCCGAGCAGATGAAGAAGAACAGCGGCTTCATCCCTGGTGTCAAGCCTGGCAAGAAGACTGCCGAGTATCTCGATTCTATCATGTCGCGCATCACCCTGCCGGGTTCAATCTTCCTGGGCATCGTGGCAATCCTGCCCGCATTTGCCCGCTACTTCGGTGTCAACCAGCAGTTCGCACAGTTCTTCGGCGGCACATCGTTGCTGATTACTGTGGGTGTTGTTCTCGACACGCTGCAGCAGATTGAGACTCACTTGATGATGCACCATTACGATGGTCTGATGAAGTCTGGTAAAATCAAGGGTCGCGCACATTAATTGACGCTACTCCACCACTTCAATGGTTTAGATTAAGTAATGATTATTCTCAAGACTGATGAAGAGATAGAGTTGCTGCGTGAAGCTAATCTCGTGGTGGCACGCACCCTGGGCGAGGTAGCCCGGTGGGTGGCACCCGGGATTACGACACGCCGACTCAACCAGATTGCCGACGAGTATATCCGCTCACAGGGATGCATCCCTGGCTTCTTGGGCCTGTATGGATTTCCTGGTAGCGTTTGCATCTCGGTCAACGAGAACGTGGTTCACGGCATTCCGTCGAACTATGCCCTAGAAGAGGGCGATATCGTCTCGGTCGACTGTGGAGCGGTGACTCCAGCCGGATACAACGGTGACTCGACCTATACCTTTTGTGTAGGCGAGGTCAACGAGGAGGTAAAGCAGTTGCTGCGCACCACTAAGGAAGCCCTCTATCTGGGCATCGAGAAGGCTGTACCGGGTAACCGCATCGGTGATATTGGCAATGCCATACAGACCTATTGCGAGAAGCGAGGTTATGGAGTTGTCAGGGAGTTTGTCGGTCACGGTGTAGGCAAGAAGTTGCACGAGGACCCTGAGGTTCCCAACTATGGCCGCCGCGGTACTGGGCCGCTCATCAAGAACGGTATGACCATCGCCATCGAGCCGATGATCAACATGGGCAGCAAAAATGTCTTTCAGGAAGCTGACGGATGGACCTGCCGCACCAAGGACCGTAAGCCCAGTGCGCACTTTGAGCACTCAATTGCCGTTCATCACGGCAAACCGGACATCCTCTCGTCGTTCGACTATGTGAAGGAGGTACTGGGAGATCGATTCATCTAACATCGAAGTATAATCATTAACGCTTGAAACATTGATTTATGGCTAAGCAAACCGCAATAGAACTGGACGGTACAATCGTCGAATCGTTGAGCAATGCTATGTTTCGTGTCGAGTTGGAAAATGGGCATCAAATCATCGCCCACATCTCTGGCAAGATGCGCATGCACTACATCAAGATTCTGCCCGGCGATCGAGTCAAGGTGGAGATGTCCCCATACGACCTGACAAAGGGAAGGATTTCATTCAGATACAAATAATAAACAACTATTCTTACAGCTAACATAACGACACTATGAAAGTAAGAGCTTCTATCAAAAAGCGTACCCCCGACTGCAAAATCGTCCGTCGCAAGGGCCGTCTTTACGTGATTAACAAAAAGAACCCTAAGTTTAAGATGCGTCAGGGTTGATATATCAATTTTTTTGACTAATTTTGCACAAAATTTTTTTAAAAGAATATGGCAATTCGTATAGTGGGCGTTGACTTGCCCCAAAACAAGCGCGGCGTGATCGCTCTGACCTACATCTTCGGTATCGGTCGCAGCTCGGCCGCTAAGATTCTCGAGAAGGCTGGCGTGAGCGAGGACACCAAGGTTAAGGATTGGACCGACGCCGAGGCTGCCAAGGTTCGTGAGGTCATCACCGAGGACTACAAGGTCGAGGGTGACCTGCGCAGTGAGGTGCAGATGAATATCAAGCGCCTGATGGACATCGGTTGCTATCGTGGCATCCGTCACCGCAATGGCTTGCCCGTGCGTGGCCAGAGCACCAAGAATAACGCTCGTACACGCAAGGGTCGCAAGAAAACCGTCGCAAACAAGAAAAAAGCTACTAAATAATATTAAAGTATGGCAAAAAAGACAGTCGCAGCAAAGAAGAGAGTTGTTAAGGTTGACGGCGTAGGTCAACTGCATGTACATTCTTCTTTCAACAACATCATTGTGTGCCTCACCAACGGTGAGGGACAAGTTATCTCATGGTCTTCGGCCGGCAAGATGGGCTTCCGTGGTTCTAAAAAGAACACTCCCTACGCTGCCCAAATGGCTGCCCAAGACTGTGCAAAGGTCGCATATGACCTGGGCCTGCGCAAGGTCAAGGCATATGTCAAAGGACCGGGTAATGGTCGTGAATCGGCAATCCGCACCATCCATGGAGCCGGCATCAGTGTCATCGAGATCATCGACGTCACCCCGCTGCCTCACAATGGTTGCCGTCCTCCCAAGCGTCGTCGCGTCTAATTTAAATTAGAGTGCATCTGCACGCTTACTTATTATCTTTTTATAATCACATTTACAAGCGAATTACTCACAGTGATTTTGATTGCATCTCTTAACACGACCTCTCTGCAATCGCGGCTGCACTGTGATGATTCTGTATCACATCTTTAATAATTTTAGAAACAATGGCTAGATATACCGGTCCTAAAACTAAAATCGCTCGCAAGCTGGGTGAACCCATCTTTGGTGAAGACAAGGTGCTCGCAAAGAAGAATTATCCTCCCGGCCAGCATGGGCAGAACAGAAGAAGAAAACAGTCTGAGTATGGCACTCAGCTTCGTGAGAAGCAGAAAGCTAAATACACCTATGGCGTGCTCGAGCGTCAGTTCCGCAACCTCTTCAAGAAGGCTTCGGCCATGAAGGGCGTCACGGGTGAGGTGCTCCTGCAGTTGCTGGAGCAGCGTCTCGACAACATGGTCTATCGCCTGGGTATCGCTCCCTCGCGTGCTGCCGCACGTCAGCTGGTGCTTCACCGCCACATTGTTGTCGACGGTGGCGTGGTCAACATCCCGTCTTATCGCGTCGAGCCAGGCCAGGTGGTCGCAGTGCGCGAGAAGTCTAAGTCGCTTGAGGTCGTCCAGGACGCACTCGCCGGCTTTAACCACAGCAAGTATCCTTGGATTGAGTGGGACGAGAATGTAAAGGGTGGCAAGTTGCTGCACCTGCCTCAGCGTGAGGACATCCCCGAGAACATCAAGGAACAGCTGATCGTCGAGTTGTATTCAAAACAGTAAAAATTAACATCCATGGCTATTTTAGCATTTCAGAAACCCGACAAGGTGTTGATGCTCGAAGCAAACAACACCTTTGGCAAGTTCGAATTCCGACCGCTCGAGCCAGGCTACGGCGTGACTGTCGGAAACGCCTTGCGCCGAATCCTCCTGTCGGGACTCGAGGGGTACGCCATCTGCAACATCCGCATCGACGGTGTGCAGCATGAGTTCGCTACCATCCCCGGAGTCAAGGAGGACGTCACCAATGTCATCCTCAACCTCAAGAAGGTCAGGCTCAAACGCATTGTCGAGGACACTGAGTCGGAAAAGGCCACTGTCAAGGTTTCGGGCCAGGATGTTTTCAAGGCTGGCGACATCGGTAACGTGCTCAGCGGATTCGAGGTGCTCAACCCCGAACTCGTCATCTGCCACGTTGACCCGACTACCGGCTTCCAAATCGAACTTTCCATTAACAAGGGACGTGGTTATGTGCCGGCTGATGAGAACCAGTCGCCAAATGACCCGATTGATGTCATTGCTATCGACTCAATCTACACGCCCATTCTTAATGTCAAGTATGATATCGAGAACTACCGTGTCGAGCAAAAGACCGACTACGAGAAGCTCTTGCTCGAAATCACTACTGATGGCTCCATTCACCCCAAGGAGGCACTCAAGGAGGCTGCAAAGATCCTGATCCAGCACTTCATGCTCTTCAGCGACGAGAAGATTGCTCTTGACACCGAGCAGACTCCCGAAAACGAAGAGTTTGACGAGGAAGTGCTCCACATGCGCCAGCAACTCAAGCAGAAGCTGGTCGACATGGATCTCTCGGTGCGCGCACTCAACTGCCTCAAGTCGGCAGAGGTCGAGACGCTGGGCGAGCTGGTGCAGTACAACAAGACCGACCTGCTCAAGTTCCGCAACTTCGGAAAGAAGTCGCTCAGCGAGCTTGAGGAGCTACTCGCAAGCCTCGGACTCTCGTTCGGCATGGATATTTCAAAGTATAAATTAGATAAAGACTGATAAACGATGAGACACAATAAGAAATTCAATCACTTAAGCCGTAAGAAAGCG
>JAEEGF010319808.1_pt1 | contig 16922 bp, 16 predicted proteins | sample 9134171 | NCBI WGS metagenome assembly JAEEGF01 (sample SAMN16246542, study PRJNA631951) | gut metagenome | biome: gut microbiome; feature: rumen; material: AP-attached | host: Bos | place: Iran: Karaj | collected 2018-10 | reverse complement strand
CTTGCCGTTCCATTTTTCATGATGGAACTCAGCAAGATTCTTAGCTTCGTGAAGGTACTGTTACCTAGGTACCGTCTGCATCGCCTGCTCGATAATATCACGCCCCGCTATCGTATGCGTCTTCATGATCTCGTATTCGTCATCATCAAGCTTTCCATTCTTGTTGAGAATCCTGTCAGGAATCTTGATATTACCGATATCATGAAGCGGTGCCGAGTTCTCCACATCGTACATGAACTGCTCAGTCAGTTGTTCCTTATAGTAGCCCTTCTCACGAAGCTTATTCATGATGATACGAGTATAAGCAGCAGTCTTCTTGACATGCTCTCCAGTCGACTCATCCCTGCTCTCAACTATATCAGCCAGCACCATGATAAGCGCATTCTGCATCTTAGAGATTGTCTCGTTCTTAGTATTGAGGTCATTCGCATATCGAACATTATCCTCAGTTGTCTTAGAGAACGCCTGATACATACTCTCTATCTCGTCGCCCGTATGAATATCGAGGTGCTTAATCCTGTCCACGTTGTGCTCAAGAGCCATCTCATCATCATATACAAATGCATTGGCGCTCATAGACATCGTGTTGATAGGGAAGATTATGTTATACTCGCTAACCCACAGACCAATAGCCATTATAAGCATGATAAATCCAAGGAAAATCGAAGAAAGCTTCGCCACAAAGCGGATCATAATACTACGAACATGCTCCATAGATATATCTGTCGCCACATAACACTGACATACACCATTATCATCATACAGCGGTTTATATACAGTAATCAGATATCCGTAAGTATCATCCGTTACGATAGGGTCAATCTCCTTGCCGGCAAGCAAGTCGTCAATCAGATGCTCAAATGACTTATCGAATTCTATAACTTCTCCAGGTTCGCCGCCCTCTTCATCCTCAGTATCCAGATCGAATATCACATGGCAACCGTCTTCCATGATCTTATATACATAGAGATACTCAACTTCGCTGTTCGCATCCCTGATATCATACAGAATCTTCTCGATTTCTCGATATTCCGGCAGCGCATCGCCCTCTTCCATGTATAACTCAACCTTGTTCGGATCTATGAAAGAAGCCGCAACCTTAGAAACCGCATCAGCCTTATTAAAATGCTCCCTCATGGCATACTGCTTATACAATAGCGTACTTATGACCATAGCCGCAACTCCTATGGCAAATGTAGCGCCAAGAAGAAGCACTAATATCTTAGTCCGAAGGGACATTGTACGATTTCTACGCTTCTTCGCGACAAATATCTCTTCTCTCGTAAGTGGGGTTTGTCTCCAGCCTTCAATCCTGAACCAGTTAAGCCACTTCTCAGGAAAAAGCGACATCACAAGAGCAAGAATAAACACAGTTATAAGCTTATCAACAAAATCCCACACAATACTCTTAGCAACGAAAGAAAAGAAACTTGCAACAGTCCATGAAGAATAATTAATAAGCCATGAGAAGAAGTAACCTACGCCTCCACCAATCAAAGTCAAAAGGACAGCAAGCAGAAGAAATCCTCTCTTCTTCTTCAAAAAGCCCTTATTGTAGACCCAGTATGATATAACAGCGATAGTAACATTGCTTATCGTATAATATATAGCTTCTGAATCATATGTACTCTTAAGGATATTCGTCGCCAGACCTACCACGATACCCGGAACATAGCCACTCAAAACCGATGAAAGAACAGTTCCTATAACATCAAGGTATAAGTCCACAGGCACAAAGCCTGAGAGCACACTACCAAGCATATTGATAGCGATACCTATAACAATAACCAAAAACATCCTGCCATAACGCTTTTTCTCATCCATAGGTCAAGTCTCCTATTCCAAAATCCTATAGATATTTTATAACATTTTGCCCGATTTAACAAGTGATATTATGCCACTACAACCCGCTACGACATCCTCATAAGTCTTCACGAAATTCCCGGTATACCAAGGATCCGCAACATCTCGTCCAGTAAGCCTGACATCCTTAACATCCTCGCATTCCTCATCAATATCAGCAAAATCCATAAGCTTATATATCTTATCGAACCAATCCTGCCCTATAACCCGCTCACAATTACGAATATTCATACCATCCATGCACACTATATAGTCATACATGTCATAATCGCTTCTTTCTATCTGCCTCGCACGCCTTCTCCTGTGGGCAATCCCATGCTTATCAAGGATATCTCTAGTCCCCCAGTGAATATCGTTGCCGATTTCTTCGCGACTTGTAGCTGCGGAGGCGACCTCAACCACCCCCTCAAGCCCATTCTTCTTAATCATATCTTCCAACACATATTCTGCCATAGGAGAACGGCATATATTGCCGTGGCAAATAAATAACACTTTTATCATCAATTTTTGCTCCTGATTTTTGTCTAACGATCCGCTCAGCTGCACTTGCGAAGCATAATCACCGAATGCCCATTAAACATCGTCTCCTTTCTATTTGGGAGAGCCATGTTCATCTATGCTATTTGTAGACTACATAGTATGTATCCGACTACGTATCAATAGCATACCACAGACATGGCTCTTTTACCACAACAATTTGAAAAAGTTTTCCGGTCAGATCACATTCATCTGGCTGTCCATGTATTTCTCGAACTGCTCCTCATTCAGTGTTAATGTATATTTTTGCCACCAGGGCAGTTCTTTTTTCATCTCTGTGCTCATCTCAGGCACCGCCCTTCTATCTTCCTAAGCGCCTTTTGACGAGATAATTCTGGTAAAAGCCGAAAAAAGACAAAAAAAGACGGCCAACAGAGAACTCAATCTCCACTGACCGCAAGCATTACTTCAGTTTTATTTCTTCTCGGGAATGTATTCTCCCATCATCGCCCGGTTGCTGACTTCATCCAATTCTGATAATTGCTCCAGCTATCCATTCACGAGTTTCAGGAACTTTTTATCGTTCATCTGCTCATTCGTAATATATTCTCCATCATGGAACATCGCATAGTTTGTAATCGGAGTCGGAGCGTTCTGTGCTTTCTCTTTGCTATCGATATGGATCGCATGGAACGATATATCATTTTCTCTGGCAGTCTGCTCTAGCACTGGAACATACTTCGCATTGAACGGACATTGGCTGGTGTAATACAGCACATATCCTCGTTCCTCTATGTGAGGATGCTTTGCACATTCTTTGAACTTCGGCATTTCTGCTTCCTCTCCAAATGGCAAGAACCACAACTGAATGCCATTGTCCGCCTCATCGCTCACGCTAAAACCTTTATATTTCAGGAACTTTGGATCAGCAAGGAACGGCTTCTTCTTCGCCGCTGCCAGTATACACAGCCCCTTCTTTCCCTTATCTTTACTGTCTTCGATACAGGCATCCAATAATTCCGTTGAATACCCATGTCCCTTGAAGGATCCGGACACCCACAGACAGTCAATATACATATATCCATCGGCATTGATCGGAACCCACGCATTCTCAGCCGGAATATACTCAATAAAGCACTTGCCCCGTTCCACACTCTTCAGAAAAACAAGTCCCTCATCAAATCTGTCTGCCAGCCAGGCCTTCTTAGAAGAAACCTGTACGTCCTTATTATTGGAAATAGCACAGCAGATGTGCTCCTTTTCCAGATTATCGTTTGTAACTCTGATGTACTCCATACAATCACCCCTTCACTTTTATTGGATGCCTGATAACAGTTTTCAACTTCTCCGGTGCAACCTTTCTGGCATCGCTCAGATATATTATAACGGAGATCCACTGAAAAGGTGGAACAAAAAAGACGGCCAACAGAGAACTCAATCTCCACCAGCCGTCATTCTTAAATCCTACGGACGAAATCCAACGAGATCCATCCGATCCCGCTCTTCAGCCTGCCCCATCCGGCAGAGCTGCCTTTTCCGCTCTGGACTTCCATGATCGTGTACACACCAAGTGCCTCATTTCCTAATCCTCCGGAATGCGGTAAAATCTGCCCGCCACTCTCTCTGACTTGAATACATTCACAAAGGCGGCGGGATCTATTTCGCGCACAGCGTTTACAACCTTGCTGACCTGGGTAGCAGTAACGACGGAGTATACGACAGATTTGGTGCTCTCTTCTTCATGTGAGCCCCTGCCGTATATGATCGTGGCGCCGTGTCTGGTCATGTCATAGATAAGCGAGCTGACCTCATCAGCTGCCGAGGTCACGATAAAGAGCGTCGCCTGCTGGTATTTTCTGTACAGTATGTTTATGATGTTCGTTGAAACATACTGGAAGATAACCGAATACAGGGCTTTCTCCCATCCGAACAGTGCCCCCGCAGCGACAAGGATCACCGTGTTTATGACCATTGCCACGTTAAATCCGTTTGTACCTTTTTTCTTGTTGAGATATATCGCTATGAAGTCAGTCCCGCCCGATGTTGCGTCCATGAGAAGGCAGAGGCTGACTGCTATCCCGTTTATGATCCCTCCGAACACGCTTATCAGAATAATGTCGTTCGTTATCACATAGCCCGGGATAAGATCAGTCAGAACGCCTGTCAGTATTATCACGATGCACGAAAGCGAAGTGAACTTTTTCCCGATAAATTTAAAGCCTATATAAACAGGCACCGCATTGATCAGAACATTTATCGGAGTGTATGGTATGGCCAGCCCGAAGAACCTGTCAGCGATCTCCTGTATCAGAAGCGTAAGTCCGGTAGCGCCGCCCGGAAGCAGCCCGCCGGTTCTGACAAATGATTTGATATTGACGGCAAATACCGCCGAAGCGATGATCACCACCAGAATCCTCAGGAACATCCATCTGTAACTGTTGTTTCTGATTTTCTCTTCCATAATTTACCTTTGCACACTAGGGATCAGGCATCGCAGGATTTATATGGTCTTAAACTAAGCATAAATACTTTTCCTCATATTCCTCAAGGGGAATCGGTTTACTGTAGTAGTAACCCTGAATAATCTCACAGCCAAGGTCACGGAGTCTTGTTATCTGTGCGCTTCTTTCGGCACCTTCGGCAAGGCAGACAAATCCAAGTTCTTTAGCAAGGGAGATTATATGCCGCAGAAGAATAATATCTTCATCTCGTTCGGCAGCGCCGGCAATCGTATCGACAAAGCTCTTGTCTATTTTCAATGTATCGATCGGCATCTGTGTCAAAAGCGACAGGGAGGAATAACCGGTTCCAAAATCGTCCATGGATATTTTAAATCCGTGTTCACGAAGCTCTCTCAAAACATACAGCATACGCTCCATATTATCGTAGGTGGCGCTTTCCGTAAGTTCAAAGTCTATAAGGTGATGATCCACGCCATATGAATCTACAATGCCTGTGAGTTTATCGATAAGATTTTCATCATACATGCGGCTGCGGGAAAGATTCACGGAAACCGGATAAAGAGGTTTTCCTTCTTTCTTCCAAAGGTTCATGGTCTCACAGATTTTTTTCAGAACAAGATCATCAATCTTATCAATAGTCCCGTCTTTTTCAAAATACGGAACGAATTTATAGGGCGATAACAACTCTCTATTCTTATAATTCCAGCGTATGAGCGCTTCTGCGCCCTTTATCTTTTCCGTATTTATATCAAATTTGGGCTGAAGAAACACGACGAATTCATCCTGTTCGATAGCTGTTTCCACATAGGCCTTTATGTAATTGCCCCACGAAAGATCGTCATGCATTTTATCAGTGTAAAAAACGATCTCCGTACCCTTTTTATTTGTGCAAAGCGCCTGTGCCATCTTTGCAGCATCCGCAACTCTGTTTCCGGAAAGCATGGCACGTCGCATAGGAACAACCCCGCACTTGTAATATACTTTATAGTACGGATCTTCATCCAACACGGAATTTTTTTCAAACAGGTCCTGAAGCTTCTGTTTCAGTTCTGGCTCCGGCATATCCTTAAGGATCATCGCGAAATTATCATTATGACACCGCGCGCTTGCATAGACGAAATCAGCTTCGTTCATTGCTTTTACGATATTGCTCAAAACCTTATTTGCAGCTATGTGTCCATAAGCCTCATTAATTACACGGAACTGTTTGATATCAAAATGCGCGAAAGCATAGTCACCTATCTCTTTGTCTCCGGGAACTTCCAGAAATGCCTCAAGATGACTCCAAGTGTAATTACCGGTTATATGATCCGTAAATGCAAGTCTGTATAATTCTTCTTTTTGGAACCGGTCATGATCGTCATTTATAACATGGATTGCCCTGTCGTCATAAAGCTTCCATTCATGCAGTATCCTGAATTTTCTATACCCGTGAAATACAGAGATAACCTCAGGTTCTTCTTCTATACATAAATCGCTATAGGGCCTGTGTGCATCATCATCCCCGGCAATCTCTTTAAATAGATTTCTGACAAGCGGAAGATCTATCTCAGCATCATCGTCAATTTCTATCGAATAATAAAAGGACGCATCAAGCTCAAATGATTTCATTTCTGTCGGATATTCGATACGTGAATCTCCGTTTCGGAATTCAATGCCTATTACCTCTTTCTGCAAGTGACGGACATAAAAGACCCCGGGATAGTCATAAACCCCAAATGCGTCGGCATATTTTTCTACCAACTGCGGAACCACACCTTTATAGAAGGACAGTATGTCCTCCTTCGAAGCGTCTATATAATAGAGAGTTCTTTTGGGTTTATACAGTTGGTTCAGTCTGTTAATGATCATTCTGTGCACCGCCTTCACGCAGTCTACTCTTTCTACTCGATATCTCGCTTGGAAAGTTGAACGACCGTCTCCGTATTAGCCGTCCAGGGGAACTGGTCCACGCAGCAAACACGCTTTACTACGTATCCGGCGTCCAGAAAGCTCTCAAGATCCCTCGCCAGGCTCGTTGGCTTGCAGGAGATATAGACGATATGTTCCACACCGTAAGAGAGAATCTTCGGCAGCGCCTTTGGATGGATGCCGTCACGTGGCGGATCCAGGATGATGAGATCCGGCTTTACCGGGATATCATCAAGCACCTTCAGCACATCGCCGGCAAGGAAGCTGCAATTGGTCAGTCCGTTTCCTTCCGCATTGCGCTTTGCCGCTTCCACGGCCTCCTCGACGATCTCCACGCCCGTGACATGCGCCGCGACGGGAGCGATCAGCTGCGCAATCGTTCCGGTACCGCTGTAGAGGTCGAATACCTCGGGCAACTTCGCAGGCTTCTCTTCTTCGCTCCGCAGAGCGTCCTTCACATACTCCCGAGCCACTCCGTAGAGCACCTCCGCGCTGTAGGAGTTGGTCTGGAAAAAGGAGAAGGTGCTGATGCGGAAGCGCAGTCCGAGAAGCTCCTCATAGAACCAGTCCTTCCCGTATAACAGATCCGTACGGTCGCTGCGCACCACATCCGCGATGGAATCGTTCACGATATGCAGGATCCCTGCATAGGTCCCCTGCAGCGGGAGCGACTTAAGAAGCGCCGTATAATCCTCCAGAAGCTTCTTTTCTTCCGGACGCCCGGAAAGACTCCCATACATTGCGTCCGTCTGGGAGCTCGTCACCAGGGCGACCAGGATCTCTCCGGTCTGTGCTGCCTTTCGCACCAGGAGATGCCGCAGATACCCGAAATGCGTATTCTTGTGGAAATAGGTCACGCCCCGCTCCGCGAAGAAGTCGCATGTGGCCGTCAGAATGCTCCGATAATCCGCATCCACGATCCGGCAGTCCCTCACCGTCACGAGGTCATAAAAGCTCCCTCTGCGGTGCAGACCGAGCGCCAGCGGCCCATCCTTGTACTCATCCCCGAAGGAGAATTCCATCTTGTTTCGGTATTCATAAGGCTTCGGACTCCCGAGGATCCCCTCCCAGGTATATGCGGTGGACTGCCGCTCCAGGACCGGCTCCAAAAGCCGCCGGATCTGCTCTTCCTTCATCCGCAGCTGCGAATCATAATTCATGGACAGTGAGGTACATCCCCCACACACGCCAAAAAAGGAACACGTCGGGCCATCCTCCTGCGGTGCTTTTTCGAGCACCTGAAGCAATTGGCCTTCCGCCTTCCCTTTTCTTAATTTATTGATTCTGAATTGTACTTTCTGACCGGGCAGCGCATTCTTGACGATCACCGTCCCGCCTGCCTCCGTGCATACGATCCCCTTGTTCGGGAAATCCATGCGCAGAACTCTGCCCTCAAAGATCTCACCTTTTTTCATGCACCGGAATACCCTTCATCCGCCCATCTGCATATGCAGCTTCAGCTTTCCTCCGGATCGGTGAAAAAGAAATCATCATCATCCTCAAAAGGATCGTCATCCTCGAACTCGTCCTCGAAGTCCTCCAGATAATCGGGCTTGAAGCGGCGATACAGGAAATAGCCGACAATGCAGCCGATCAGGATGACACCGATGATCGCAAGAAGAATCACCCATACCTTCGTCTTCTTCTCTTCCACGATCTCCTCCTCTTCCTTCTCCCTGTTCAGAAGCCTGGTCAGTTTGGAGACATCCGCTGCCTTGACAGCATCCGTCAGCTTGGAAAGATCCACCAGATTCTTAAGATCCTCAAGATTCACATTCTCCAGTTTAATATTTCCGAATTTCCCCATGCAGGGCCACCTTTCCGGGAATCATTCCCTATGGATTACGTATCTGCGACGATCAATATCTGATTAACATCAAGTTTATCATACCTTCTGCAGTTTTGCAAAGGAGGCATACATCACTTTTGTGCCGAATGCATCAAAGTCCACCGTCACTTTATAGTCCCTTGGCTCCGAGGTGATCTCCATCACAAGGCCCTCGCCGAATTTCTTGTGGCTCACGCGGTCACCGACCTCATAGCCCAGCGCGCCCGTCTGTCCTCCAAAGCCCTTCTGGATCCCCGCTTCCTTCAGCTGCTCGGCGCCCTGCTTCAGGGAAAACGGCTTGGCGTAATCCGGCGTCTCTCTCCTGCGCACCACCGCGCGCGGACGATCTCCCTGCGCAAACGCACTGCTGTCCACATAGCGCCGCTCCTCACCGTAGTCCTCTCTGGACCGCTCATAGGCACTCTCCTCCCGGTCCACATACTGATTTTTTCCGGGCAGATTGCCCTTGATCAGCTCGCGGGGGATTTCCCTCACAAAGCGGCTCAGCGCGTTGAACTGGGTCTCGCCCCGCAGCATCCGCATCTTGGCACAGGTCAGGATCAGTTCCTCCTGCGCGCGCGTGATGCCTACATAGGCCAGTCTGCGCTCCTCCTCGAGATCTTCCGCATCTCCGGACGAGATCGACATATAGCTCGGGAACAGCCCGTCTTCCATCCCCGCCAGATAGACCACGGGGAACTCCAGTCCCTTTGCGGAATGCAGGGTCATCAAAAGCACCCGCTCGTCCCCGTTCTCCACATTGTCCAGATCGCTGACCAGCGCCACTTCCTCCAGAAAGCCGCTTAAGGACGCATCCTCATGCACTTCCTCGTACGCCACGGCCTTCGTGATCAGCTCGTCCACGTTCGCGATGCGATCCTCGGCGCTCTCCTCGTCCAGATCCGTCAGATAGCCCTGATAGTCCGTCCGCTCCAGGATCTCCCGCAGCGTGCCTGCGACACCCCGATCCGGCAGCCGCGTGCGCAGCTCCGTGATCATGTCCGTGAACTGTTCGATCTTCGCGCCGGTCTTCCCGAGTCCGGGAATATCCTGCACATAGGTCATGGCGTCAAAAAGCGAAATATCCCGGATCTCGGCATAATCCGCCAGCTTCCCGATCGAGGCCGCTCCAATGCTGCGTTTCGGAACATTGATGATCCTCCGCAGCGCCACCTCGTCCAGGCCGTTCTCGATCGTCTTCAGGTACGCGATCATATCCTTAATCTCGGCGCGGGCATAGAAATTGGTCCCGCCGACCACATTGTACGGGATTCCCTTCAGCACCAGGCGCTCCTCGATGAGTCTCGCCTGCGCGTTGGTCCGGTATAATACGGCAAAATCCTTATAGCTGCGCTTTCCGCTCAGCACCTTGCTGCGGATGTCGCCCACAATGGTCTCCGCCTCTTCATAGGCGCTTTCCAGCTGGAAAAACCGGATCGGTGCGCCCCCATCCTTCTCCGTCCAGAGGGCCTTGCTCTTACGCCCGACGTTGTTGCGGATCACCGCGTTCGCAGCATCCAGGATGCCCTTGGTGGAACGGTAGTTCTGCTCCAGCTTGATCACGGTCGCTTCCGGATAATACTGCTCAAAGTCCAGGATATTCCGGATATTGGCCCCGCGGAACTTGTAGATGGACTGGTCATCATCACCGACCACGCAGAGATTCCGGTAACGGTCCGCCAGAAGACGCACCAGTTCGAACTGTGCATTGTTCGTATCCTGGTACTCATCCACCAGGATATAACGGAAGCGGTCCTGATAATATTCCAATACTTCCGGACATTCCCGGAACAGCTTTACCGTCAGGAGAATGATATCGTCGAAATCGAGCGCATTGCTCTTCTGCAGCTGCTCCTGGTACTCCCGGTAGGCTCTCGCCACCACCACCTTCGTAAAGTCGCCGAAGGTGCTGTTCTCATACTCCTGCACGGAGATCAGATCATCCTTGGCGGAAGAGATCTGTGACAGAAGGGCCCGCTCCTTGTAACGCTTCGTGTCGATGCCCAGCTTCTTGCAGACATTCTTCATAACCGTCTTCTGGTCATCCGTGTCATATACCGTAAAATTCGCATCGTACCCGATCCGGTCGATGTTCTGCCGCAGGATGCGGATGCAGGCCGAATGGAAGGTAGAGATCCACATGCGCTCCGCCGCCGGACCGATCATCGCCACCACGCGCTCGCGCATCTCTCCGGCCGCCTTGTTGGTGAAGGTGATCGCGAGAATATTCCACGGACTGATATCCTCGTGCTCGATCAGATATGCCACACGGCAGGTGAGCGTCCTCGTCTTGCCGGATCCGGCCCCGGCGAGGATCAGGAGCGGACCCTCCGTGCATTGCACGGCCCGCTGCTGTTCCGGATTCAGTTTTTCCAAAATCGATAAATCCATAAAACTCCTTATAAACCTGACCGCCCGGGTGATCTGTACCCGGCTCGTTGTCAGGCATAAAAAGCGCCCGTCCGATTACGGGCGGGCGCTGATGGTATCCGATACGGATCAGACTTTATCGCTGTCGTCAAAAGGATCGCCGCACTGCGGGCAGAACTTCGGAGGATTTGCAGGATCCTCGGGCTCCCAGCCGCACTTGTCACACTTGTAGATCGGCGCGCCTTCCGGCTTCTTGGCTCCGCAGTTCTGACAGAACTTACCCTGGTTCACCGTGCCGCAGCTGCAGGTCCAGCCCGCATCCGAAGGCTTCGGCTTGCCACAGTTGGTGCAGAACTTGCCGGTGTTGTTATCGGTTCCGCAATCCGGGCACTTCCAGCCGAGCTTGGGAGCAGCGCCTGCCGCTACCGCGCCTGCTGCGGGTGCAGCCTGCTGCGCCTGCTGTGCCTGCATCTGAGCGTCCATACTGTAGAGGTTGTTGGCATTCATGCCGCCGGCCATCTGCGCCATATTCATGCCCGCAAATGCCATCATGGGGCCGGTGGAGGTATTCGAAGCAGCTGCTCTCATGGCATCTGCCTGCGCCATATTGATATTTGCGGCGCCCATACCCGGATTACGCATGACTGCAGTTCTCTGCAGCTCCTTGATCATAGCTTCGTCTTCCTCGGAAGCCTTGACGGAATTGAAGGCCACGCTCTCGATGGTGATGCCGCGCTTGACGCCCCAGTCCTCAGCCAGAGCCGCATTCAGAGCATCCTTCATCTCCTTGGTATGTCCGGGAACCGCACTGTAGCGGATGCCCAGCTCGGAGATCTGCGCGAATGCGGGCTGCAGAGCATCGATCAGCTCGGACTTCATCTGGGAAGTGATCTGCTCGGTCTTGTAATCGCCCGTTACATTACCCGCGACACCCTTATAGAATGCAAGGGGATCGGTCAGACGGAAGGAATATCTTCCGTTGCACCTCAGGGAAATATCGACATCCAGTCCGATATTGGTATCCACAACACGGAACGGAACCGGGCTGGCCGTACCGAAGAGATTGTTCGGGATCTCCTTGGTATTGAAAAAGTACACTCTCTGATCCTTACCGGTGCTGCCGCCCATGGTGAATCTCCGACCGACCGTCTGGAAGGTCTTCTTCAGATTGTCACCCAGGTTCCCGTACAGCAGGGAAGGCTCTGTGGAGGTATCATAGATGAATTCACCCGCCTCAGCACAGAAATCCACCACAGCACCCTGATCCACGATGATCATGCACTGTCCTTCATTGACTGCGATGATAGAGCCGTTGGAGATAATGTTGTCCGTTCCCTTGTTGTTCTTAGATCCGTCCTGACGGGTCTTGCCCTTGGTCATCAGAATGGTCTCCGGAAGAGAATCACAGTAAAAGTACTCTCTCCACTGATCCTTAAGTAAGGTAGAAATCGAATCTTTTGCCGCTGCTAATAAACCCATTTGAATCTCCCTTCACAAGTAGTATTTGTTGATAAACCCCAACGAAATCATTTTAATTCAAATCGAAAGGTCTTTCAAGAGTCTTGCTTATTATTCTCCGTCCTCCATGGCTTTCAGCGCCATCTCATCGATCATGTGCTCGATGATGCTCTTTTTCAGGAAAATATCATACCCGAGCTCGCAGATGTAGGCGAATTTCCGCAGATACTCGCGTTTTTCCTCCGAGAGATTCCGGAACGCATCATCGGCCGCTTCGAACTTCTCCGTCATATCCCGCTTCACAGCGCTTCTGGATCCCTTGCCCATCTTGAGGATCTCGGCATAGATCTCCTCGATGCCGAAATCCGTATCCTTACCGAAGACCTGCTCATTGAGCGGTGTGAGAAGGGTCTGGATGTCCCCGATCGAAAGAAAGCTCTTGAAATAGAAAATAAAAAGCAGCTCATAGAGATGCTCTTTGTTGTATTTCTTCTTCACCGGCGGCGGAATCAGTTCATTTTTCGCATAATTGTTGATCATGGTCTTGGTCAGGACCTTGTCTCCCGGATTGCGCAGCGTCATGCGCAGCTTGCGGTCCATGAAGGTTGTCACCTGATCCATGTACAGCTCAATATTCGGAAATTCCTCCGGAGCGATCGTCTCCATAAAATCCAGCGCGCGATAAGCCCGTTCCAGAGACTTCTCCAGATCATCATTTGCGTTCGCCATTCTCTTCCCCTGTTCCAGAAATATTTTGTATGTTTTATTATATAGTTTTCAAAACTACATGGCAAGATTTTCGTATTTACGCGAAATCAAGGTTTACTTTCATAAACTAAAGTGCTAATATGATAGCGAAAACAAGAAAGGAAGGATGGATCGTCACCATCCGGGGTGAGACATGAACGATAAATTGCAGAACGAAGCGGTGGACTCTCTTTTTGACGGAATCCTTCAGCTTCGCACAAGAGAAGAATGCTACGCCTTTTTTGAAGATCTCTGCACGGTAAAGGAGCTTCTGAGCATGTCCCAGCGCTTTGAAGTGGCTACCATGCTCAAGGAGGATAAGACCTATCTCTCCATCGCGTCCAAGACCGGCGCTTCGACCGCTACGATCAGCCGTGTCAACCGTTCGCTTGCCTACGGCAAGGACGGCTACGATCTCGTTCTGTCCCGCATGCGGCAGGACGAGTCCAAGGATTGACAAAAGGGTACAAAAAAATGACCGGGACTCCCGGTCATTTTTTTTTGCCATGATTCGGATCATTCGGCAGCAACGGAACTCTCCGCCGCTTCGATCCCGCGCTCCTTCTCCTCTGCCGGAACCGCACTCTCCTGCTCCTCCTGGTCCTTGACCTCCTGAAGAGCCGCCGCCACGGCTGCCGCCGCGGACTTCTTGCTGTTGCGGGCTGCCTTGCGATAGACGGCGCGATACCGGTTCTGATGGTCGGGAACCTCCTGGTTCATATTGCAGCTTCCCTGGAAGATGGCATGCTCGTCGATCACGATCGTTTCCGTGCACACATCTCCGATCACCTTGGCCGTCGCACTCAGCTCGACCCTGGCAGGCGCCGTGATATTGCCGGTCACCTCTCCGCCTACGACTACTTCCTCTGCGCGGATATTGCCGTTGATCTCTGCGGATGTGCCCAGGACCAGCGTACCTTCGATCTCCACGTCACCGTTCACCGTTCCGTCGATCCTTGCGCTGTCCGGTGCGGAAAAGCCGCCCTGCACCACGGATCCTTTCCCGATCAGTGTGGTAATTCTGATTTCCTTCTTCTTCATATCGCTTTTGTATTCCCCCCGATTAACCGTTGATTGAAAGCATATCCATAGGATTAATGTACTCTCCGTCCAGGAGCATCTCATATCCGAGCTTGTCCTTGCGGTTGGAGATCAGGTACAGTGTATTCCCCTGTGCCACAGTATCCCCTTCCTTCACCAGAATATCTCCGGCGTTGCGGTAGACCGTCACATAGCCGTTCCCATGATCTATTTTAATCAGGTGACCATAGGTTTCATCATCCGACACTTCTGTCACCGTGCCTGCAGCAGCCGCTACGACAGCGGTTCCGGACTGCGCCGTGAAGACCAGGATCGGATGTTCCTCCGAGAGCTCTTCGATCGTCGCGGACCCGGTCAGAGGGAATTCCGTCGGCATGGACTGGGAATTGATCGCCTCTGTCAGTTCTGCCTCGGCCGCCACCTTGGTATTGACCGTATCGCTGAGGATCTGAACTTCTCCGCTGAGCGTGTTGATGGTGGACTGAAGGTCCTTCTTCTCCGCCTCGAGATCGGCGATCAGAACGCTCTGCGCCTCGATCGTTCCCTGATAATCCGCAAAAACCTGACGCTGATGGTAGGTATATCCCACAGTCGCGCCGAGCAGTACACTCAGTGTCAGAATCGCGATCCAGGAAGTGGCCGGATGCAGCACATAGGGCTTTACCTCCTCATCCACGGAATTGGTCGTCATAATCATCATATGCTGAACTTTACGATGATGCTTGCTCTGTTTTAATGATATCTGATAAGAAGTTTCCATAAAATATCCTCCGTAATCTTTGACATAGTAACACAATTACAAAAACTATGCAACAATTACTTAATATTTTTGTAATATCTTATGGAAAAATCCTTCCTGTCATTTTTTACAAAAGTCCAGAACTGCCCGGAAAGAGAGGCTTCCGCCGTACAGATCCAGCGCACTTCCCACCGTTACGTGGATCCGGCCCTGTCCGACCCTTTTCAGGATCTCCAGATCCTCCATGGAATGAACCCCGCCGGCATAAGTAATCGGGCATCCTTTCCATTCTGACAGTTCTTCCGCAAGTTCCTGTTCGATCCCGTTGTTTTTCCCCTCGACGTCCACTGCATGGATCAGAAACTCGTCACAGCTGTCAGCCAGCTCCGAGAGTAGTTTCTGGTTTACATAAGTATTTGTTTCCTTCTGCCAGCGGTCCGTGACGATCACATAACCGTCCTCTTTTTTCCGGCAGCTCAGGTCCAGCACCAGATGCTCCCGCCCGACCGAACGCACCATCTCCCCGAGGCGCTCCCGGTCCAACCTGCCGTCCCGGAAGACATAGGAGGTCACGATGACATGGGATGCGCCGGCCTCGAGGTATTCGCCCGCATGCACAGGCTCGATCCCGCCGCCGATCTGCATACCGCCGGGATAGGCGCGCAGAGCCCGCATGGCCTGCTCTCTGGTCGCCTCATAATACGGGCTGTCCTTGGCATTCAGCAGGATGATATGCCCGCCTTTCAGTCCTTCCGCCCGGAAAAGCGAAGCATAATACTCCGCCCCTTTCTCCGATACGAAATTCTCGCTGGCCTGATCCGCCGCATCGCGCAGCGAGCTTCCGACGATCTGCTTGACCGCTCCGTTGTGAATATCAATACAGGGTCTGAATTCCATAGTTCAATCATACCTTGTTTTTTGGCGCGATTCAACGGTTTTTGCGCGCACAAAAAAAGCAACGCATCCGTCATTTTCTTTTGCGGGTGCGTTGCCTGCTTTCTTATTTTTGTTACGGGGCTTTTGATCCTATACCCAGTGCCCGCAGGTGCCTTTGCGCCTGCCGCCGCTGAATTCCCTGTATCTGACCTGTGTGTGACATGTATCGCACCATGTCATTTTTTCTTCGGCCGGCGTCTCCGTATCGGTTCCGCCGCCATACGCAGCGCCTATCATTCCGACTCCGTCTGCCAGTGCCATCACACGTCTTTTCCGCCTCTCGCCTGTTCCGCCGTTAACGCCTTCCAGTTCTTCATCATTGATTTTATTCATCTCGTTCATACTGCATTCCCTTTCCGGGTTATGAACCCTGTTTTTTTCTTTATAAATTATACGAATGATTTTGCCATCGGGCCAATCCGCTGCATGATCAACCACCGATCACATCACTCATGTCATACAGCCCCGGCGCTTTTCCGGAAAGGAATTTAGCTGCTGCTAGCGCGCCTTTTGCAAAAACGGCCCTGCTGTATGCCCTGTGTGAAAAAGTGATCACTTCATCTTCTCCGGCAAAGATCACGTCATGGTCGCCGACAATGGTGCCGCCGCGAACTGCTGATATCCCGATCTCTTTCTTCGGACGCTGTTCTAAGCGCTTGCTTCTGTCATAGACATATTCGTATTCCTCGGAAAGACCTTCGGATACCGCGTCTGCAAGTGCAAGAGCTGTTCCGCTGGGTGCGTCTTTTTTCAGGTTATGATGTTTTTCCACGATCTCGATGTCAAATCCTGCCTGGGAAAGTGTCTTCGTTGCCTCAACGAGTAACTTCTCCAAAAGATTGATGCCAAGCGACATATTGGCGTTGCGAAGTACCGGAACTTCTTCGGAAAGCTCCTGCGCTGCTGCGATCTGCTGCTCGGAAAGGCCTGTCGTGCAAAGCACAAGTCCCATCTTTTTCTCCCTGCAGTATGCCATCAGGTCATCAAGCGCTGCCGCGGAAGAAAAGTCAATGACCACATCAGCTTCCACGTCACAGTCTTTGATATTGGAAAATACCGGATATTTGTTTTGGATGCCGTCAAAGGGATC
>JAEEGF011863211.1_pt1 | contig 16923 bp, 12 predicted proteins | sample 9134171 | NCBI WGS metagenome assembly JAEEGF01 (sample SAMN16246542, study PRJNA631951) | gut metagenome | biome: gut microbiome; feature: rumen; material: AP-attached | host: Bos | place: Iran: Karaj | collected 2018-10 | reverse complement strand
ACCCGGGCCTCTCCGTCAGTGACCGGGTTCTCGGCAATGATGGTGCGGATGATGGAAGTCTTGCCGCTGCCGACCTTGCCTGTGAGGTAGACGAAATCTCCTTGGAAAATTTCGAAGGAAAGGTTCTCAATGACAAGAGTGTCAGAATTGGTGATGTCGACGTTCTTGAATTCGATAATGGGCTTTTCCATACCGCGAATTTAATAAAAATAGTGTACATTTGTGTAATTGATATCCCAGGAATGCGCCTTAAAACAATCATAGCCGCGATTCTGTTCCTTGCTCTGGGAACATTCGCCTCCAAGGCTCAGGATGCCGATTATAGTTTCCGCACCCGCTTCGATTCGGCCAAGCAGCTCTATCTGCAGGGTATGTATGCATCTGCCGAGAGCGAGTTCGACAGGCTCGCCGACGATGTGAATGACAAGCACACTCTTTTCTATTCGGAGATACTGGCAAACAAGATAATGTGTGCGATAGCTCTCGGAAGGGCCAATGTCGAGGGCCTTGTCTACGACTTTGAAACCCGCTTCCCCAACGACCCGCAGCTGGCGATGGTGAAGTTCCATATGGCAAGCTACCAGTTCGACCAGGCAGAGTATGAGAAAGCGCGTGCAAGCTTCGCAGGCATCAACGAGAAGAATCTCTATCGTACCGTCAAGGACGAATATGCCTTCAAATATGCCTACTGCAATATGCGCGTGGGCAATATGAAGGACGCTCTGACCGGCTTCTCGAAAGTTATGGATTCGGAGCTTAACCAATATACCTATCCGGCCACATACTATACGGCATACATCCACTATCTCGACAAGGACTTCGAGCAGGCCTTCAATTATTTTGTCAAGGCCCGCAGGGACAGTCGTTTCACCGATCTTTCTGACTACTATGCAACTGAGAGCAAGTTTATGCTGAAGGACTGGGACTACGCCATCGAAAACGGAGAGGCCGTGTACGGCAAGCTTACACCCGATTTGCAAGGAAATCTGGCACGCATCATCTCGGAGTCTTATTTCGCGAAGAACAACAACGCCAAAGCGAAGGAATATCTCGACAAATACATAGCTTCCGGCGTCACGATCACGCGCAAGGACCGTTATTACGCCGGCGTGGTCTCATACTCCCTCCAGCAGTATCGCGAGGCTATCGAGAACTTTTCGTCAGTGCTCGGCGCAGAAGATACGATAGGGCAGAGCGCTTACTACTACAGTGCCAACAGCTATCTCCAGGTCAAGAACAAGCTGTCCGCACTCGACTGCTTCAAGAAAGCTTCCGAATGTGACTTCGACCAGACTGTGAAGGAGGATGCGATGTTCAATTTCGCCAAACTCTCTTTCGATGTCAACAAGGATATCTCGCAGTTCGAGAAATATGTGGCCAGCTATCCGAACAGTGGCAAGGACGACGTAATCAACACATATATGTCCGTCGCCTTCCTGCAGGACAACGATTTTACTTCTGCCATCGAAGTTATGGAGAAGATCAAGAATCCAACGTGGGATGTCAGGTCCAATCTGCAGAAAGCCCAGCTCTACAAGGCGCTGCAGCTCGTCAGCGGAGGTGGCTACAAGAGCGCGATGGAACTGCTTCACGATGCGGTTGACAATGGCTCCGACCCTGCTGTCACCCGTCTTGCAAACTACTATCTGACTCAGTGCAACTATGCCGTCGGCAACTATGTGGATGCTATCGGCATCGGTCGGATTCTTGCTTCCGACCCCGTCTTCAGGACTTACGATGAATATGACATGCTGCAGCTGATCCTGGGCTACTCATATTTCAATTCCCGCAACTTCGACACGGCCCAGCCGTATTTCATATCTTTCCTTGAAACCGATGCTGCCAGGGGAAATCTCCAGAGGGACGCCACCGTCCGTCTGGCGGATACTTACCTTATGCAGAACGATTATACGAAAGCCGCGGCAGAGTATGCCAAGGTCTATAACAGATATTCGGACAACGATATCTATGCCAATTATCAGGGAGCCCTGGTATACGGGCTGATGGATGATTATGCAAAAAAAATAGACCTGTTGTCGGATGCTGTTGCAAAGCATCCGGGAGCCAAGCTTTATCCGGAAGCTATGTATGAGCTGGGACGCACATACGTCCAGCGGAACAATCCTGCTGAAGCTACCAAGTGCTTCGAAGCCCTGCTTTCTGCCCGCGACAGTTCGTTCTATTCTCGCAGCCTCCTTGAACTGGCAATGATAAGCAGCAACAAAGGGGAAAGGCAGAAAGCCATAGATTACTACAAGCGCATCGTCAGCGACACTCCGAACTCGGCAGAAGTGCAGGATGCCCTGGCCGGGATGGAGAGCCTGTATCAGCTTTCCGGCCGTCCTCAGGAGTACCTTACATATCTCGACGGCCTCGGGATGTCCAACATCAAGACTGCCAGCGAGAAGGAGCAGATGATATTCAACGCGGCAGAGCAGGTATACCTCTCCGGAAACCACAGTGCTGCCATACGCTCTCTCCAATCATTCCTCAACCAGTATCCCAATGGAGCAAGGGCCGCGCAGGCCTGGTTCTATCTTGCTGAAAGCTACAAAGCCTCAGGCCGTAACGAATCGGCGGCAGATGCATATCTGGAGTGCATGAGCAAGGAGAAAGGCGACTATTCTGAAGCGGCGACCCGCAACTATGCCGACATATGCTACAATCTGGGCAATTACAAGAAGGCTCTCGAAGCTTACGAGACCCTGCAGGCGATTGCTACCAACGATGTCATCCGGACTGCCGGAAAGGTGGGAGAGATGCTGTCGAACTATAACAGCAGACAGTATTACAAGTCTCTGAACAATGCGTTGGCACTGGCCGGCGACACGTCTCTTGACGACGAGACCCGACGCAAGGCAGAATTCATCGCAGCCAAGTCATACATCGTCCTCGGCGACCGCACTTCCGCAAAAGCACTGCTCACGAAACTGTCGGCTGATTGCAGCGATGCCGTAGGCGCCGAATGCGCATATATAATGATTCAGGACTACTACAACGCCGGTGACTTCGAGCAGGTGGAGAAGAAAGTCTACGAGTTCTCAGACTCCAAGACACCGCAGCTCTACTGGCTTGCCAAGAGTTTCATCATTCTCGGCGATTCCTTCGCAGACCGCGAGCGCTGGGAGCAGGCTCGTGCCACATACGAAAGCATAGCCAAGAGCTACAAGGTGTCAGTGGCAAACGACGATGTCCTGGAACAGACAGAAATGAGACTGAACAAACTTAAAGCGATGGGGAGGTAGAACAATGAAAAAGTTACATATTCTTTTGCTCGCGATTCTGCTCTCTGCACCGGTTTATGCGCAGATAGACCCCACCGTGGTAGTGGACAGGGAGTTCGAAGGCAAGATCGACGTTGACGTGAGAATGCCACAGACTCCGCTCACAGTGGCCGATTCCCTCAAGAAGTTCGATGTAAGTTTTGACTATTCGATATTTGACAGGCCGTTCAGGGATCTCTATGAATTCTCGCCTTACCAGGCGGCAAGCCTCGGCGTCGTGCCTCCCAAGGCTGTTCCTCATTTTTCAGCAAGAGTGGCCAGCCAGTATCCGCTGATGCCCGAGGTCGACCTGTTCGGACAACTGGTACCCAAGAAGAATCCGAACGTCAATTTCGGACTGTTCGTGAAGTATGCTTCAGAGGCGGGAAAGATACCTGCTATGAATCAGTACATCGGCAAGCTTGATGCCCGAAGGCTCAGGATGTCGGCCGGTGCATTCTTCAAGTATGCCTGGGAAAAAGGCGAACTCAGCCTGCTTGGCTCCTATCGTACTTCCTATGCGAAGGACAAGCTGGATGTTCGCGAATCCCTGGTGGCTACGGGTCTGGCGCAGGATTCGGCCAAACATTTAGTGAATGCATACGAGGCGGATTTCAAGATACGAAGCACCAATGTCAAGGATCACGAGTTCTATTATGATATCGATGCGTCTTTCGTCAGATCTGCAAAGGACTTGGAATACCGGTCTACGGTGTTTGACCCCTACACCTTCTCTGAAACAGCCCTTAACATAGATGCCGAGTTCGGATCGAGCTTCGAGGAACACAGGATGTATGTAGATGTCCGCAGCCAGAACAACTGGTATGACCAGCTGGGTGGATACTACCTGGGTATCATTGAATTCGCACCTATCTACCGATATTCCAAAGGGCGTTTCGACGGCCGTTTCGGAATCCGTTTCAGCAATAGTTTTGCGGGAGACAACAGCACCAGCATCTATCCTGATGTCGATGCAAAATTCGAACTGGCAGAGAATAAGTTATGGATTAGGGCCGTCGCCAACGGGGGAAGGAATATAGATAACCTCGGTTTTCACCTTGAGACGGCTCCCTGGCTTATGATGGGACTCAATGGCGGCCTTCCGGCATCGATACAGACGGATGCCGAATTATTCAAGATGCGTTACACCACCCGGCCGATCGACGCCAAGTTGTCTTTCGAGGGTATCATCGGCAGCAGACTTGGAATAAACGTTTATGGAACATATACATCCTTCAAGGACAGAATGCTGCTTTATTCGGGACAGTTTTATCAGAGTTTACCCTTCGTATATCCTGAGTTTGTAGACTACGCAAAACTGTCGGCCGGAGTCGAGCTGACCTGGACTTCGAAAGATCTGAGAGTGTTCACGTCCGTGCAGGGTAATAAGTACAATAGTGAGTCTCAGTTATTTATGCTGCCCAAGATTGAGAGCCTGTCCCAAATCGAATACAATTTCAAGGAAAGGCTTTTCCTGAGCACAGCTTTGGTAATCCAGGGCGAGCGCGAAAGTATGTTTGGTATGCCTGCCTATCTGCCTGCCGCTTCGTTATCGCAAGACAGTCAGCGCGGTAGAGTGCCTGCCTATCTCGACCTTTCGGCAAAGGCTGAGTTCAAGGTGAACCGCTTCTTCTCGGTTTATATCAAGGGCGGAAACCTGCTTAACAAGGAGAACTACATCTTCGCCGGAATCGGCAGTATGCCCATCAATGGCGGCGGTGGTATCTGCATCAATTTCTAAGATGCTTCTGCGGCAGTTTTTAACTCTATTTTGTTGATTTCTTTCTCACCGAAAATCGCTTATAACTCGCGTAATTTTCGTATTTTTACGTGATTTATAAGATAGAAGATTTTTGTATGACTGAGAAAGAAAAAGAAGAAGGCCAGCAGCAATATTCCGCCGACAGCATCCAGGTGCTTGAAGGCTTGGAAGCTGTACGTAAAAGACCTTCGATGTACATTGGCGACATCTCTACCAGAGGTCTCCATCATCTTGTATATGAAGTTGTCGACAACTCTATCGATGAGGCACTTGCAGGATTCTGCAGCCAGATAGACGTAGTCATCAATAAAGATAATTCCATCACCGTTTCCGACAACGGCCGTGGTATCCCTACCGGAATGCACGAGAAGGAGCACCGTTCCGCCCTTGAGGTCGTGCTCACCGTTCTACACGCTGGAGGTAAGTTCAGCAAGGACAGCTACAAGGTTTCCGGTGGTCTGCACGGTGTCGGCGTGTCCTGCGTGAACGCCTTGTCGGACTATCTGAAAGCTGAAATCCATCGCGAAGGCAAGATTTTCGTCCAGGAGTATTCCAAGGGCAAGCCGAAATACGATGTGAAGGTTGTCGGAGAGACCGATGACACCGGAACCATCATCACCTTCCATCCGGATCACGAGATTTTCACGGTGACCGTCTATGACTACGACATCCTTTCGACCCGTCTCCGCGAGCTCGCATATCTGAACAAGGGTGTGCGCCTGACTCTGCGCGACGATCGTGAGGGAAGCGAGGAAATCGATGAGAACGGCGTTCCTCACAAGAAGAGCAACGTCTTCTATTCTGAGAACGGTCTCGTCGAGTTCGTAGAGTACCTCGACGCCAACCGCGAGAAGCTCACCCAGAAGCCCATCTGCCTCGAGACCAACAAGGTGATTCCCATCGAGATCGCGATGCAGTACAACACCGGCTTCAACGAGAATATCTACTCTTACGTCAACAATATCAACACGATAGAAGGCGGTACCCATCTTTCCGGCTTCCGCCGCGGTATGACCACGACGCTCAAGAACTATGCTGAGAAGAACGGCTTCCTCGAGAAACTGAAATTCGACATCGATCCATCCGATTTCCGAGAGGGTCTGACAGCCGTCATTTCGGTGAAGGTGGCCGAACCCCAGTTCGAAGGCCAGACCAAGACTAAGCTCGGCAACAGCGAGGTGATGGGTGCTGTTTCAGCTGCTACGTCTTCTGCTCTTGAGGCTTACCTTGAGGAAAATCCCAAGGATGCAAGGCTGATCATCGAGAAGGTGATACTTGCAGCAACTGCACGCCACGCCGCCCGCAAGGCCCGCGAGCTCGTGCAGCGCAAGACCGTGATGAGCGGCAGCGGACTGCCCGGCAAACTGGCGGACTGCTCCGACAGGGATCCGGCCAAATGCGAACTTTTCCTTGTCGAGGGTGATTCCGCCGGCGGTACTGCCAAGGTTGGCCGCGACAGGGCTTTCCAGGCAATCCTTCCTCTCAGGGGAAAGATTCTCAACGTTGAGAAAGCTATGGAGCACCGCGCTTTCGAAAGCGAAGAAATCCGCAATATCTATACTGCTCTTGGAGTTACCATCGGAACCGAAGAGGATCCGAAGGCTGTCAACCTTTCCAAACTGAGATACCACAAGATCGTGATCATGACCGATGCCGATGTGGACGGAAGCCACATCACAACCCTCATCCTCACGTTCTTCTTCCGCTATATGCCTGACCTTATCCGCAACGGATATGTATATCTGGCCACACCTCCGCTCTATCTCGTCCAGAAAGGCAAGCAGCAGGTTTACTGCTGGACTGACGAAGAGCGCTCGGCTGCCATCGAAAGAATGGCCGGCGGCAAGGAGTCTGCAGTCAAGGTTCAGCGCTACAAAGGTCTTGGTGAGATGTCTGCAGAACAGCTCTGGGACACAACTATGGACCCGGCCAAGCGTATTATGAAGGTTGTCCATATCGAGAATGCAGCCGAGGCTGACCGCATCTTCTCTATGCTTATGGGTGACGACGTTCCGCTTCGCCGTGAATTCATCGAGCAGAACGCCAAATACGCCAACGTCGACGCATAATTTTGAAATTGGGAAATTAGTTATAACTTTGCATTCCCAAGCCTTGGTACCATGGCCGAGTGGTTAGGCACTGGTCTGCAAAACCAGGTACAGCAGTTCGATTCTGCTTGGTACCTCAAAACAAAAGGACTCACAATTCGTGAGTCCTTTTGTTTTGGGTACCGTTTCACCCCCTGTCGCTGCCGCTGAATTATTTGGCAGATCGTTCCAGTTTCAAGAGTTGCAGTTTCCTGTCGAGGCCGGCGGCGTAGCCGGTGAGGCTTCCGTCGGAGCCGACGACACGGTGGCAGGGAATGATGATTGAAATGGGATTGTGGGCAACTGCATTGCCCACGGCCTGGGATGACATCCGCTCCAGGCCGGTTTGCCTTGCATATCGTCGGGCTATTTCTCCGTAAGACATTGTCTGCCCATAAGGGATGTCAAGCATAATTCCACAGATGGCTTCGCGGAAAGGCGTAGTACGCACATTCAGTTCCGGCGTGAAATCAGGAGCTTTACCGCTGAAATAGATGTCCAGCCAGCGGAAGGTCTCGTCGAAGATGGGAAGTCTCTTCTCTTCGTTTCTTGCGTCAAGTCCCGCGCCGAAGAATTTCTGCCCGTCAAACCACAGACCCGTCAGAGCCTCGCCGTCGCTGGCGAGAGTAATCCCTCCCAAAGGAGACCTGTAATGCCAGGTGTAGTCCACAATGCTAAACGTCAGTATCAGCAGGCCAGAGCGATGTCTTTTCCCCGTCGAGGATGGCGACGGTCATCGGCTCGATCTCAATCCTATCCCAGACGTGCTCCTGGGCATAGGGCTCATTTGCGATATACTGGTCCACTTCTTCGCGGCTGTTATACTCCATCACGAGCAGGGAACCTATCATATTCCCGGCATCGTCGCGTATGGCCCCGGCGCAGATGACGTGCTTTCTGATTTTATCGATGCTTTCAAAATGCCTTGAACGGATTGCAATCCGTTTCTCCAGCATTCCTTCGCCATCATAGGCTTTGACGATAAACTGCATATTATATGGTGCGATGGGGATAAGCCTCGAGGCCGGCTTTCAGGCAGCGGCAAGCTTCGCGCAGATCGGGCTCCTTGAGAACGTAAGCCAGACGTACCTGCCTCTTGCCCATACCCTTGGTGGCGTAGAAACCAGCCATAGGAGTCACCTGGACGGTCTTGCCGTCGATGTTGAAGTCGTTCAGAAGCCAGATGGCGAACCTTTCGGCATCGTCGACCGGCAACTCGGCTGCAGCATAGAAAGCACCGTTCGGAACAGGGCAGATGACGCCTTCCATCTTAGAAACCTCTTCAAGCAGAATGTCGCGGCGATGGATATATTCCTTGCGGACCTTGCTGAAATATGACTTGGGAGTATCGAGAGCACCCACTGATGCTATCTGGCCATAGGTAGAAACGCAAAGGCGTGCCTGAGCATAGCGGAGCACATATTTCATTACCTCGAGATTCCTTGAAACGACGAAACCGATGCGCGCACCGCAGAGGCTGTATCTCTTGGAAACAGAGTCGAGCAGGATCACGTTCTCTTCAAGACCTTCGAGCTGAAGGGCAGAGAAATGAGGAGTGTCGGTGTAGCAGAATTCGCGGTATACCTCGTCGGAATATATGAAGAGTTCGTGCTTCTTTGCGATCTGGCCGATCTTCTCGATGTCCTCGCGGCTATAGAGGCAGCCGGTGGGGTTGTTGGGGTTGCAGAACAGGATGCCTTTGGTCTTCTTTGTGATGTGCTTCTCGATCTCAGACATCTCGGGAAGTTTGAATCCTTCTTCGATGCGGGTGGTGATGGGACGGAGCACCACGTTGTTCTGTACTGCGAAGGTGTTGTAGTTGGTGTAGAACGGCTCAAACACGATCAGCTCGTCTTCGGGATCGCAGGTGGCGGCGATGGCGATCTGGAGAGCTTCGCTTCCACCGTGGGTGGCGATGATGCTGTCGATGCCGAGTTCGATGCCGATATTTGAATAATACTTGACCATACCTTCTCTCAAGGCCTTGTCACCGGCTGAATTGGTGTATCCCAGGACGTGCATCTGGTTTTCCTTGACTGCGGCGAGAGCCTGAGGAGATGAATCGACGTCAGGCTGCCCCATGTTGAGGTGATACACTTTGATGCCGCGCTCAGTGGCTGCGTCAGCATAAGGGATCAGCCTTCTGATGGCTGATACGGGAAGGTTCAGGGCTTGGTTTGATACGGTAAGCATTGTCTTTGTAATTCGTGTGTTCGAGATTGCGCAAAAGTACAAAAAAGAAGTAAAAAATGTTAATTTTGCAGTCATGAAAGACACCGAAGCGAACAGATATGCGCAAAGAGGCGTGTCATCTTCGAAAGAAGACGTTCACAAGGCCATCTCCAAGCTCGACAAAGGGTTGTTCCCGAAGGCATTTTGCAAGATAGAACCCGATTACCTGGGCGGTGATCCGGACTGGTGCGTGGTGATGCACGCCGACGGAGCCGGTACCAAGAGTTCACTTGCATATCTCTACTGGAAAGAAACCGGAGATATGGACGTCTGGGCTGGCATCGCACAGGATGCGATAGTCATGAACACCGACGACCTGCTGTGCGTGGGAGCGACCGACAACATCCTGCTTTCTTCTACCATAGGACGCAACAAGAACCTGATTCCCGGGGATGTGATTTCCGCTGTGATATCGGGTTCGGTTTCGTTTATGGAGAAGATGCGCAAGTACGGCATAGACATGGTCCTGACCGGCGGTGAAACTGCAGATGTCGGCGACCTGGTGAGAACGATAATAGTCGACAGCACTGTGGTTGCCCGTATGCGCAGGGCTGATGTCATAGACAATGCCAACATAGCCGCAGGTGACGTGATTGTTGCCCTGTCAAGTTATGGACAGGCCGTTTACGAAGACAGCTACAATGGTGGAATGGGCAGCAACGGCCTTACCAGCGCCCGTCACGACGTGTTCGGAAAATACCTTGCAGAGAAGTATCCCGACAGTTATGACGCCCATACGCCTTCGGAATATGTATATTGCGGCAGCCGCTCGCTGACCGAAGTCGAGCCGGAGACAGGCGTGACCTATGGAAAACTTGTCCTTTCTCCGACCCGCACCTATGCTCCGGTAGTGAAAGAGATGCTTGCCTCACACCGTCGCGACATTCACGGAATGATCCACTGTTCCGGTGGCGCCCAGACCAAAGTCCTCCATTTCGTGGACGGACTCACGGTCATCAAGGACAATATGTTCCCGGTGCCTCCTCTGTTCCGTGCCATACAGCATGAAAGCGGCACTCCGTGGGATGAAATGTATAAAGTGTTCAACATGGGCCACAGGCTCGAACTCTATGTCCCTGAAGCCATTGCCGGTGACCTTGCCGCCATCAGTGCTAAATATGGCATCGAAGCCCGCACTATAGGAAGGGTGGAGGCGTCTGAAGATACCAAAGTCATCATAGAGTCGGAATATGGAAAGTTCACATATCGGAAATAGACTTATGGCTGTTATCTGCCTGGCTGCAATGATCCTTTGCGGATGCAGGCAGCGCACCGAACAGTCTGAAGTAGTCCTGCCAGAGGCAGTGCGTACGGTGATGTATGACACCGCTTCCGTCAATTTTGTGGATTTTTCAAATTACGGAGAATTGAGGAATCTGCCGATAGGCATCTTCGATGCTGACTCCACCAGCATGACATTGCTTGAGACGATTACCGCAATGGATTGCTTCGACAATATCACTGGTGCCCGTCGCAGTGACGGAATTGCCGATTTTGCCGGAGAGCATTTCCAGTATTATACAGCAGCAAGCGACGACGATTGTTTCCTCAGCGCGCTTTTCCTGATGAAGGACCGCTATTGGGATTCTTCAGAGAAAGAGCGCTCCAAGATAGTGGTTGCGGGCGGGTATCTGACCGCTGCTGACGGTCTCGACGATTTGGAAGCTCTCTGTGGCCATAATATGGCAGGGGTCAAGGCTGTTTCAGAGATGGAAGCCGGAGTGAGGGCAATGTTCGATTCCCTGGCAGGAGACAACATTTCTGCATTCACCGTAGCAGCCTTGAGTGACAGCAGCCACGATGCCGTCAAGGCCTATTCTGAGGCCATCAGGAAGGTGGCTGCAGAAAACGGCAATAACAGGTCAATATCCCTCATCGGCGGAGGAGATAAACTGGAAGGTCTGGCACGGATAATTGACAACCTTCGCATCGACAATTCCAAGTCACCGCTGAAGGTGATAATGGTGGAAGGTTTGGATGATGAGTTCAGAACGGGATGCAATTCCCTGCTTGAACGATACCGCAGCATGTTTGTGAACGGTACATATCCTTACCGCAGCATTCTGGCTGACGAGGTGATATTTGTAGATCCTTCCCTCAGCGCGGCAGTGGAATGCTATAGCACCCTGAGGAATGACAGGAACCTCGCATTGCGTGCCGAAAAGCAAAAAGTCAGTTATTTCTATGGTTTTTAAGGAAAGTGTGACACCGGAAGAGATCGAGGCGATGGAACTTATCGCCTTTGACGGTCCCATCTCTGTCATCACTGAACGGGGAAGGGATTTCGACGAGGCTGTCAGTCATCTGTCAGGCAGCCGGATCATCGGTTTCGACACAGAGACCAAGCCCATCTTCAACAACAAGGCTCACCGCAACGGTACGGCCTTGCTCCAGCTTTCCAGCGAGACCAATGCATATCTTTTCCGTCTCCAGCAGCTTGGCCTTCCGGAGGAGCTGGCGGACATCCTTGCCAGCGAAAGCATAACCAAGGTGGGTGCTGCCGTTGCCGATGATATAAGGGGACTCCAGAGATATACCGATTTCGAGGCTGAGCGGTTTATGGACCTGCAGTGGTTTGCGGAAAAGTACGGTATAAAGGACAAAAGCGTGAAGAAACTCACTGCCATTATTCTTGGAAGGAAAGTTTCAAAGGCACAGCAGCTGTCCAACTGGGAAGCAACTGAACTGTCACGCGCCCAGCAGCTGTATGCAGCAACTGATGCCTGGATCTGCCTTAAAATGTACAAAGCTCTGCTCGGCTCATAGTCTGATAATAAACCGACAGTATGAAGATAAAACCGTTTTTGCTTAAGTATAAGGTGGCGGTGACATTTGTCGCGCTGGGCATAGCCATGCTAATCCTGTTCCCTAAGAAGGGTACTTTCAAGTACAACTATCATATGGGCAGCACGTGGATGTATGAGACGCTCGTAGCGCCCTTCGACTTCCCGATACTCAAGACACAGGAAGAACGCCTTATGGAAATGGAGGAGAAATCTTCCGAGCTCCTGGACTATTATGAGTATCAGTCCAAAGTGTCGGACGAAAAGGTCTCTTCATTGAGGCAGGCCGCGTCAGCCGCCACATCTTCCGCCGACAAGAACTTCATATATGCAACCGCTACGGAACTTCAGTCCATCTATGACAAAGGCGTTGTGGGTTCTGAATGGTCGGAAGACCTGTCTGATAAGGTCGTTTTCGTAAAAAAAGGCAAAAGGGCCGTAGAGACTCCAGGCGCTGAACTCTATTCGCTCGATGAAGCATATTCGAGTCTCAGGAAGAAAATTTCCGACAGATTCGGCGCTGTCCTGACGGATTCCCTGTTCAACGGACTTCGCGTACGTGATTACGTGGTGTCAAATCTCAGCTATGACGAGGCTACCACGATGCTTGTCCACCGCAATGCCGTGGAATATGTTTCGCCTACCAGCGGAGTGGTATATGCTGGCCAGCTCATCGTATCGAGAGGTGAGATTGTGACAAAGGAAATCGTGCAGATGCTCGATTCCTACAAGGCTGAGTACCTGTCACATTATGGATACAACGATTCGCTGTTGTCTTCATTCCTCAGTCACGTGCTGTTCGTCATAATAATGATATGGCTTCTGATGTGTGCGATCCAGCTCACGGACAGCATCATTTTCCGCTATGGCCGCCAACTTGTGTTCATAGCCTTCCTGGTACTCTGCGTCTTCGTGGCAATCACCGTTTCAATGCATCTCAACGAAAGCTGGAGGATGATAGTGCCGCTGGCGATGTATGTAATCATAGCACAGTCCTGGCTCAAGCCTTCTACTGCATATGCCACGTTCCTTGTGTCTCTGCTGCCGTTGCTCTTTATGATGGACGGCGGAGTGGAGCTGTTCTTCCAGAATATGCTCGCCGGAGCCGTGCTCACCAGCGCCAGCCGCTACCTTCTAAAGACTTGGGGGCAGTTCCTCAGCGCGCTGCTCGTATTCGTGGTCATGTTCGTCGTGTACCTCGCTTATGCGCTTGCTTCCGCCAACGGACTTCACAGGGTGGAGATAGGATGTATGCTCGGTTATTCGCTACTGCTGCTCGCCGGCTATCCGCTGATATTCATGTTCGAAAAGCTGTTTTCCTATGTGGCTGTATCCCGTCTTTGGGAACTTACCGATACCAGCAACCCTATTCTGCAGGAAATGTCGAAAAAGGCACCCGGTACCTTCCAGCATTCTCTCCAGGTCGCATCGCTTGCAGAAAGTGCCTGCCGTGAAATAGGAGGCAATCCTGTCCTGGTCAGGGTCGGTGCCCTCTACCACGACATAGGCAAGATAATGAACCCTTTGTGCTTCATCGAGAACCAGACTTCCGGAGTGGACTATCACGCTGGCCTTACCTCAAAGCAGAGTGCTGCGGCCATCATCAGGCACGTCGATGACGGTGTCGGGCTGGCAAAGAAGAATCAGCTGCCGGAACTGATAATCAATTTCATCCTGAGCCATCACGGCACCAGCAGGACAAATTATTTCTACAACAAGTATGTCAATGAAGGGGGAGACCCTGCCGATCAGGAGCCTTTCCGCTATCACGGCCAAAAACCGTATACGAAAGAACAGGTTGTCCTTATGTTCGCTGACAGCATCGAGGCAGCTTCACGCACGTTGAAGAGCCACAGCCCCGAGTCCATCGCTGAACTAGTGGATTCGATAATAGATTCGAAGATCGCCGACCGCCAGATATCGGATTCCAAGATTACATTCAAAGAAGTTGCATTGGTGAGGGAGAGCTTCAAGAAGTTCCTTCAGCAGATGTTCCACGAGCGTATAGAATATCCAAAGTTGAAAGAATAAAAAAATGCTGGCAGAATCTGTCAGCATTTTTTATCTTGTAAGGAACTTTTAGAGTTCGTCGAAATTTACATCCGAATAGTCCTTGTCGAACGGCTTGTCCTCGTAGGGACGGGCTTCTGTTACCGGGCATTTCTCCTTGACGAAGTCGATGACTTCTTTCAACCCTTCTGAGAATTTCTCGAAATCCTCTTTGTAGAGGAAGATTTTATGCTTGTCATAGACGAACTTGCCGTCTCTTTCCACTCGTCTCTTGCTCTCTGTAATGGTAAGGTAGTAGTCATTGCCTTTAGTGGCTTTGACGTCGAAGAAATAAGTCCTCTTGCCGGCTCTCACTGGCTTTGAATACACGTCGTCCCCGGTTCTTTCCTGTCCGCCATGATTGTCGTAATCCTCAAAATACATTTCGCTAATTCTTTAATTATTTCTCTAACAAAGATAAAAACATTTATTATAATAAGCTATCTTTGTCAGATAAAATGAGATTGTATGCTTAACCGCAGATTGTTACGTATCAAGGCGTTCAAAGTTCTTTTCTCTGCTCGGCAAGACGGTGCGGCCGCTCTTGAGCCGGCCAGGAAGGAACTGCTCCGCTCGTGTGAAAAGACTGTAGACCTTTACTATTTCCTGCTCAATGTTTGCGGTAGCCTGAAGCAGGTTGCATACGACAAGATAGAGGCTGCACGGAACAAGTTCCACCCCAGCGAGGCCGAGCGCAATCCCAATATGAAGTTCGTGAACAACCGTTTCTTCGCTGCACTGGAGACGAACGACGAGTTCCAGAAATACTGCAGCCGCAAGGGACTTCTCTGGGGAGAATATGATATTTTCATAAAGAAACTTCTGGCATCGGTGACGGCTTCCGACTATTACAGGGAGTATATGGATTCGCCTGAAGATTCCTTCAAGGCAGACTGTATGCTTGCAAGACGGATATTCGAGGAAGAGTTCGAAGACAACGAGTCGCTCTGCCCCATCCTTGAAGAACTGTCTCTCTACTGGATCGATGACGTCAACTATGTTCTTAACAACATACTCTACTCGATTGACGGCATGATCGAAGGCAAGCCGCTGATCCTTCCTGACGTGTTCATCAAGGACGAGGACCGCGATTTCGTCCTCAAGCTTCTGGAGGTTTCCCTGCTGCACTATGATGAGTATTTCAATCTCGTGTGCGAGAGCCTGGACAACTGGGATTCAGACCGTCTCGTGTCGACCGATGCGACGCTGATCGTAATGGGAATAGCCGAGGCCGTCGCCTTCGACAATATTCCGGCGAAGGTGACAATCAACGAGTACGTGGAGATCTCAAAATACTACAGTACCGTCAACAGCCGCGTGTTCGTGAACGGACTGCTGGACAAGATCATTCAGGCCAAGATAGCTTCCGGCGAGATAGTGAAGACTGGCCGCGGCCTTCTAGACGGAGGCCAGAGGGTTTCGAAAGAACAATAACGATTAAAACGATAGACTATGAAATTCAGCACTTTATTCCTTCAGACAGCTGCGGGCGGAAATGCTCAGGCAGGCGGAAGCATGGGCTTCCTTCTCATGATCGTCCTTATATTCGTCGTTATGTGGCTGTTCATGATCCGTCCCCAGCAGAAGAAACAGAAAGAAGTTGAACAGTTCCGTCAGGGCCTCAAGAAGGGCGACAAGGTCGTTACCATCGGCGGCATCTACGGTACAGTCGTTGAGGTGAAGGATAAGACCCTTATCCTGGAAGTTGACCAGAATGTCAAGATCAAGGTTGACAAGTCATCCGTAGTCAATGACTTCTCGGATGCCCAGCAGGCCTAAACTTCTTTATGCCGTTCTTCAAGTCAGAGCGCTGGAAGAAGTTGAAGTCGGACTGGTACGTGATGCTTGTCGCACTTGTACTGTCCCTCTTCGTCTGGGTGTTGTATGACATGTCGCTCGGCTATGACACCTACGTGCAATACAGCGTGGAGGTGTCGACATCCCTTGCGGGTTTCGATGAAAAGTCAGTTTCAAACGAACTCCTTGTCCTCCAGGGCAAGGGAGATGGCTATTATGTCCTTCTGCGGAAACTGCGCAGGAACAGGATCGAGAAAATAGAAATCGAAGTGGATCCGACTATGTTCCATCCGGTAGAAGGCGTTCCGGGCAGGTTCATTGTATGGACTGAAGATATCGATATGGAAATCGCGCAGGCTCTCAGCGACAAGTTCGAGCCGGCATATTTCGACACAAAGCAGCTCACTTTCGACTTTGCCTCGAAATCGTTCAAGACAGTCCCCATCGACATCAAGAGCAACATAAGCTGCCGCAGCCAGTATATGCTTACGTCAGACATCAAGGTAATCCCCGATTCAGTCAGGATTTATGGCCTTACCGAAGACGTGGAGTATATTAACGCCGTCCAGACCAAGTTCCTTTCCCTTTCCGGAGTAGACCGCTCCGCAAGCGGCAGCATAGAACTTGAGCCAATCCGGGGCATCCGTCTGGAACTCAAGCGTGTCAACTATTCCTTCACTGTTGCCAGATATGTCGAGAAATCAGCCGTCGTAGATGTGAGGGTTGACAATGCACCGCGCGGCAGGGAACTCCTTGTGCTCCCCGGCAAGGTTACCGTTGTCTACCGCACTTCGTTCAACGGAAGCAACGCGAACTATGTTCCTGAAGTTGCAGTCGATTATAACGATTATGCCGAATCGCGCTCAGGCAAGGTTATCCCGCATCTTATGAACGCCGGGAAAGAAATATACTCCTATGATATTTCTCCGATGCCCTTGGAATGCATAATG
>JAEEGF010356332.1_pt1 | contig 16923 bp, 8 predicted proteins | sample 9134171 | NCBI WGS metagenome assembly JAEEGF01 (sample SAMN16246542, study PRJNA631951) | gut metagenome | biome: gut microbiome; feature: rumen; material: AP-attached | host: Bos | place: Iran: Karaj | collected 2018-10 | reverse complement strand
TCATCCACGCGACGAAGGCGGTGGTTGGCGACGATTCCCCGTTCACCATCAATTCCTATATCGACCTCACGGCTGAAGGTGACACGAATTTCATCGTGACGCAGGAATTCCCCGGCAACCTGCAGTTCGTGAACCCCGACATGCCTGTCCTGGATAGCGCGTTCATTTTTGATACCAACGGTGACGGCGCGGGCGACAGCATCGCCGCATACTTCTCGGGCCGCAAGGATTCCGTGGACATGGAAACGTTCTTCTACTCCTGGCCGGATGGCGGCAAGTTCGTGGAGCACGATGGCGAATGGGATTGGTCCAAGAAGACTGGCCTGCTTGAACTGACCAACGTGAATTCGGATGTCCCGGAGGATTCCGGCAACGGCAAGCTGAAGGTCGACATGAAGTCGGTGAACACCGGGGCTTCCGCCAGCGCCGAGGGCACCATGATTGACAGGATTGGCCCTGTCATCCTGAAGGCGAGTCTCATTCCGGGCGATGGCGCCACCGATACGCTCGAACTCTTCTACAACAAGCCTATCGACGAATCGTGGAACGAAGGCAAGGGCTACATCCTGAACGGTACCCCGATTAACCTCGAGGCTATCAAGAAGGATGGCAAGCGCTGGGTGTTTGTGCTCGATACGGGCGTCGTGGATTTCGGCGATTCTATCAAGATTGCGACGACCTGTGCCGACAAGGCGTGCCCCGATGGCCTCGTGAAGGCGGCGGATGGTAACGAGACGGGCAAGAATAATCCTGCGGTTGTCGAGAACTCGGGCCGCATCTACGTAGATGACGAGAAGAACGCGTTCTTCGACCGCGACGGCGATGGCCGCATGGATAGCGCCTCGGTCGCTTTCGACATGCCGATTACGCGCGAGGACCTCGAGAAGATGGTCATCCGCTACTACTGGCTCGATACGAACGGGCAGGTGATTGAAATCGTGCCCGATGCGGACAAACTCACGCTTTCCGATGATGGTACGCTTGTGGGCTTTGCGCTCAACCTCAAGAAGGACGAGTACGGCATTATGGAAAAACTCACCTCCATCGACCAGGATCGTTCCAGGACGGGCGAGGAATACGGCTACGTGTCGGTTACCTACTTCGAGACGGAGAAGGGCGAAAAGCAGGAGAAGACGATGAACCTCGCGATGCACGACCGCATGGCGCCAGTCATCTCGGGTACGTTCCTCAAGCCGGAATCCTACCAGAAGATGGCGTCGGACGTGTTCTTCATCGAGTTCTCCGAGGCGATTGACTACAAGAACGTGGAAGGTGCCGCTGATGCGTTCAAGTTCCACGTGGATGGCGAGTGGGTGAGCATCCCGTTCACTGCTGTCGTGTGGGCGCCCGATGGCAAGTCTGCCGAAATCCGCATGGAAAGCGGCACCCGCCTTGTGGAGCGCATGAACCCCGCCGATTCCGTGAGGTTCGATGCATCGTGCCTGAGCTTCAAGGATAGCGAGGGCAACGGACTTTCGGGACTTGCTCCCGCGGTGATGGTCGAGGGTGACCCGCGCGTGATTACGCAGAACTACTCGTTTGCATCCAGGCAGAATATCGACGAGTCCGTGGACGAGGCGATTACCTTCGAGGTGGCCGACGGGCTTACCTCGGAAGAGGCCCACAAGGCGCTCGGCGTGCTCATGGACGTGAGCTTCTCGACTATTCTCAAGGAAGAAACCGACGAGGTCGAGATGGACCTCTCGAAGATTGGCCTGGACTGGGAACTCTACGTGTACACGAACCTGGGAATGTTTGTCGCGAAGGCGTCGGACAAAATCAAGTGCGACGACCGCGATATCTTTGACGGCAACTGTTTTGAAAACCCGCACCAGCTGTACTTGCGTTGGAACATGCGTGACAACAACGGCAGGCGCGTTGGCGTGGGTGCGTATGTCGCGCACATTAAGGTGCGCGTGTATGGTGCGAAGGAAAGTTTTAAAGTGGAAAGGTACTATAATTGGGGCATTACCGGATCCCGCAAGATTCGGTCCAAGGACTAGCGCCTTTCGGAGGTTAACACTATGAAAACGATAGTGAAGACATTACTAGCATTAGCGTTCGGCTGTGGCTTTGCCATGGCTCAAGGCACTATGGCGGCACCGGAAAACCCGGCGACCGGTATCTGGATTCAGCAGGTTGGCGATATTGTTCCTCATGCCTCCACTAAGGCAACCCTGTATTACACGAAGTATGCGAGTTATCAGAAAGACGCAGTGAAGAGCCTCCAGTACTACTACGATGGTGCGGGTTACCTACAACTATTGCAGAAGGATACGCTTTGCGGTAAGGAAGACGGGATGAAAGGAGCCGATGGCATCGTGCACCATCCGGATGGCGACTTGCTCATAGCGGCCCAGGGCCCGAACGTCCACAAGATTAGCAAGACCGCAAAAAAGGAAGGAACCAACAGTGGCAGGTGCCTCGTGAAGACATCGACCCCGGCGACAAGTACCGAGGGCTTTTGGCACTTGATGATGGACCCGAATCAGGAATGGCTCTGGGCGGCGGGCATTCCCGGCTACCTCTACAGGTTCTCGACCAAAATTGATTCGAACAACATTGCTGCAAGGAACTTTGCGGACAAGGGCTACAGGGTGGAACTTGTTCCTAAAAGTACAGACCGCGTGCAGCACCACAAACTGACTACGCTTATATGGGATAAGGACGGCAATGCCTTCTTTACGTATTCCAACTATCTGGGCGGTGGCTGCGAGACGAATGCCAACACGGGAAACCCCTGTAGCGACAACCAGAAGAAATCTAATAGGTCGGGAGCCTATTTCGGCTACATCACCGATACGACCTGGACCAAGGTGACTGCGTCGAATAAGGACTCTATCGGTGGCGAAGTTAACGATTCCGTGATTACCAAGCTCGGTACGACAATCCTTATCGACTCGCTTGAAGGTGCACACGGTGGTACGTACGACCCGTATTCCGAAACGATTTTCGTGTTCGGCGGTTCGCGTATCGTGCAGATTAGGCCTTACAAGGAAGGTGGCAAGATGAAGGCCGAGGTTGTAGCCTTCATTGACCTGCGCCAGTACTTCTTCCAGGAAGATCTTAATCACCTGACGCTTCCGAGAACCAATGACGGAGGCTATGTGGGCTGGCGCCTTGACCAGGGTACGGTCGACGGCATGGGTCACCTGTTTGTGGCGAGCAATACGGGTCACCTCGTATTCGTGGACTACGCGGCGAACCCTGACAAGAAAATCAACGACAACGTGCTCGTTCACCTGCAGTGGATTGATAACTACCTCGATGACCTTGCCCCGCTTTCGGGTGCAGGTGTCGTGCGTACGGGCGCAAATACCGGTTCCGATGTCGAGGTCTCGAGCAGCAGCATCGGGTTCAGTTCTTCGCGCGTGGTGTACGAGGAATCTTCTTCCAGCGTGAATTCGAGCAGTTCCAGCAGGCCGGGAAGTTCTTCCGGTGGCAATCCTGGCACTAGTTCTTCGGGCAACAATCCTGGCACGAGTTCTTCCGGCGGCAATTCCGGTAGCAGCTCTTCCGGTGACAATCCGGGTACGAGTTCCTCCGGTGGCAACTCCGGCAGCAGCTCTTCCGGTGACAATCCGGGCACGAGTTCCTCCGGTGGCAACTCCGGCAACAGCTCTTCTGGCGACAATCCGGGCACGAGTTCCTCCGGTGGCAACTCCGGCAGCAGCTCTTCTGGCAACAATCCTGGCACGAGTTCTTCTGGTGGCAATTCCGGTAACAGTTCTTCCGGCGACAATCCGGGAACGAGTTCTTCCGGCGGTAATTCTGGTAACAGTTCCTCGGGTGGTAACTCCGGCAGCAGCTCCTCCAATAAGGGCGGTTCCGAGGATATCAACTTCGGGTCCAGTTCTTCCCGCGTGTATGTCGGGTTCGAGGACTTCGATGTTTCTAGCAGTGGCGGCGGTATCGACTTCTACCCGTCCGATGACAAGTTCGAGAAGGGCGATTCCATCGTTACGACTGCAACGGTTCTCCTGCCGGTGGATTCCACGGCTGGTACGGGTATTATCAAGATTGGCGAGAACTACTACATGGAAGAAAACAACCCGGTTGCGCTCAATCTCGACCTGCACGTGAATTCCGGGCTTGACTCCGCCCAGGTGGGGCAGGTTGTCGCCCTTACGCTCGATCCGGATAAGGTGAAGGAATACTTTGGCGACGTAGATAGCCTCACGTTCGCGACAGCTTCGGGCCTTACGCTCATTGACCCCAAGAATCCGAACCCGAGCGATACCATCCGCGTGAATGCCGACGGTTCCATAACCATCTGGGTGACCGCCGACAGTGTTGTGAATGGCGGTTCCATCATCGTGCACGATCCGGGGAGCGGTACGACCATTATTATAGACAACATAAACTTCTATGACCCGATTCCGGATGCCGAACTGGGCTACATCAAGGATACCGATGGCGACCAGGCGCTCGACTACGTTGAAATCGTCCTGAAGGATACCCTGATTTCCGAACTCGAGGTATCGTCGGTGGTTCTTGTGGTGAAGGGCGATACGCTCAAGCCCAAGAGCAAGCCAACCCTGAACGGAACCCGCGACCGCATCAGCATCGATGTGGCTGACCTCGACTTCCCGGAAAAGTTCCCCGAAGACGCCTATGCGGTCATTACCTACAAGAACATCCACGACGATGTTGCGTATACGCGCGATGCCTACATTATCGAAGTCGGTAGCCGCGTCATCAAGGATGCTTTCGCCATCCGCGACGTGCACGGCAAGGATTCGCTCTTTATCGAGTTCAATATCGACCTTATCCCGAGGGACCTCGCTACGCCCGAGATGCTCGTGCTCCTGAAGCAGGAAGGCAAGCGTTACGGATTCAACCTGGACCAGATCACCAATATCTATATGCCGACCAGGAACATGGTGATTCTCGTGGGCGAGAACATGGGTCTGAAGGGTGACAAGCGCGATAGCGTGTCTCTGCATCCGAGCGTGCAGTTCAACAACCTCAAGTATCTCACGTCCGACGAGTATGAACGCGAGGTGCCCATAATGGTCATTGACCGCCTGCCCTCTGTGGTGGACGTGGAATACAGGGATACCGATGGCGATGGCGTGCTGGACCAGATAGTGACCAACTTCAGCGGCCCCCTGACCGAGACCGAGAAGAACATGCTGTATGCGACATACCCGTGGTACAGCGAGCGCGGGCTCATGATCCAGCTGCAGGCCCAGCCCGCCGACCTCAAGTTCGACGGCAAGGATTCTACCCGCGTGGTCTGGAACGTGGTCTCGACGACCCCGATTGCGAAGGGCGTCACGAGCATCAGCGAATCGCTCCCGCAGGCGACTATCTACACGTACTACGACGTGCTCGGCCAGACGTTTGTGAACGAGGAATCCGCCCCGCTGGTCGACAAGATGTCGCCGGTAGTTTCTGCGGTTACCCTCAGTTACGGCAAGAAGGCGGATACGCTCATCGTTTACTTCTCCGAGGTCATCAAGTACAAGGACCTGAAGGGTGACGACTTCTTCAGCTACATCCACGGCAAGGACACCATCGATATCAACCCGAAGGGGCTCGACTGGGCTGCCGATGGCCTGAGCGTGAAGATTATCGTCGACGGCGGCGCCTCTACGATTCTCCCGGGCGACTCGCTCATGGTGGTGCATGGCGAAAAGAGCGTTATCGAGGATAACTACGGTAACGTTGCGGGCGATGACCCGAGCCCCGTGGTGATTGCGGGCCTCCTGAACCACCTGGTGGAAGCGACCAATATGGGTACCTTCGACGGCGAAGACGAAGTGCTGCAGACCTTGAGCTCCGTGAACCTGCGCTACATGCCGAGTTCCACGACCAAGGAAGACATGGAGAAGGAGGGCGCCCTCGGGCAGCTCGTGCAATTGGGCGAGCGGTTCGTGCCGCAACTCCTCGACCGTGCGCAGATTTCTGCCGATGGAACGGTGGACCCGTCCGTGCTCGATTCCCTCGACCCGGAAAAGGTGTTCATCACGTTCGTCGTGAACTACTATGACCACCTGGGACAGTACGTGAACGACACGACCATCCTGGTGCCCTGTAATAGCCCGAAGTTCGGCGGAAACTGCCTTGTCTCTGACCAGAAGCTGTTCGTGAACTGGAACTTCAAGGACCATCGCGGCCGCTTCGTGGGTACCGGCGTTTACACGGTGCAGTTCAAGATGGTCGTGCGCTACGAAAAGAAGAAGATCGAGGAAGAAATCAAGGACAAGTGGGGCGTCCGCCGCAAGAAACACAAGAAGTGACGGAGTCATCCTGAGCAAGGTGTCGTAGACGCCGCGTCGAAGGATCCAGACAAGAGTATCCATGAAAATAAAGGCTTCGCAAACGCGAAGCCTTTTCTAGTTTAATGTTAGTCTAGATCCTAGCGCCTTCTTTCGGCCATCTCTTTTTTGAGGATGTCCATGACGGCGCCGAGGTCTGCCGGGGCCTTGAACACGGGGTTCGCGAACTTGGAACAGATATTTTCGAGCTTCTTTTCGTGGTAGCCCACCTTGAATTCGGTGAATTTGAGGCCGTGTGCCGTGCTGATGACAACCACGTTTTCTTCCTTGTCGATCTTGCCTGCGGCAACGAGCTTTTCGAGCGCGCCGAGGGCGACACCCGTGTGCGGGCAGCAGTAGAGACCGATGCGGTCGCCGCGGTGGGCGGCGTTCGCGAGTTCTTCTTCAGTAACGCTCACGACCATGCCGTTCGTCTTCTGGATGGCGCGCACGGCCTTCGGGTAGCTGACCGGGTTGCCGATCTGGATGGCGCTTGCGAGAGTCTTCTTCGCCTGCATGGGGACGAGCTTGTCGAAGCCGCGTTCGTAAGCCTGGAAGAACGGGTTGGCGTTTTCGGCTTGGGCGACGATAATGCGCGGAATGCGGTCGATGAGGCCCATGGCCTTGCAGTCTTCGAAACCCTTGGCCAAAGCGCTCACGTTGCCCAGGTTTCCGCCCGGGATAATCACGGTGTCGGGCACCTTCCAGCCCATTTCCTGGCAGATTTCCGGAGAAATTGTCTTCTGGCCTTCCACGCGGAGGCTGTTCATGGAGTTCGCGAGGTAAATGCGGTTGTCGGCGGTCACCTGCTGCACAATCTTCATGCAACCGTCAAAGTCGGTGTCGAGGGCCAAGACGATGCTGCCGTTAGAAATCGGCTGAATCAGCTGGGCGACGCTCGTCTTTCCGGCGGGGAGGAACACGATGCTCGGGATGCCGGCCTTTGCGCAGTAGGCGCTCAAGGCTGCGGAGGTGTCGCCGGTAGAGGCGCAGGCCACGGCGTCGATTTCGTGAATTTTCTTCTTGATGATGTGGTTCACCTGGCTCACGAGGACCGTCATGCCGAGGTCCTTGAAGCTGCCCGTGTGGGAGTTGCCGCAAAGCTTGACCTTCAGGCTCTTGATGCCCATTTCCTTGGCCAGCGGGGCCGCGTCAAAGAGCGGGCTCCAGCCTTCGCGCATCGTGACGATGTCTTCGAGGGGCATGTCGGGGAGCACCATTTCGCGCTTGCTCCAGATGCCGCTCATGTCGGCCGGTTCAAAGCTCATGCGGCGTTCGGCAAAGAGCTTCTTCCATTCGTCGGGGCTCTTGCTGGCAAGGGCTGCACGGTCGTGTTCGACTTCCAAAAGGCTGCCGTCCACCTTGCTCCTGTAAATGACGTCGGTCAGCGGGTAGGTGTCGTCCCCGTTGATGTTCCTGAAATGCGCGTTGAATTGGGCCATAATGTCCTCTTGATTTTCGGGGACAAATATAGTAAAAAGGGGCAAATTTTCTATATTATAGGGCGAATTTTAGACTAGATTCGGAGAACCGAGTGAAAAAGAGAAAATTTGTTCTATTGTCCTTTTTGTCTGTAATGGCGTTAACGCTGTCGGCGTGCCTGTTCGATTCCGAGGATACGGCGCTCAGCGGCTGGCTTAGAGACCAGGGCCTGCCCGATAGCTACAAGGTCCAGACTGTTACTATAGAAGACCTGACTCCGGTGTCGGCGGAGGCGTTTGCGGGCAGGACCGTTTTCCCTGCGTACGACAGGACAATCTTCGGCACGCAGGCGGGGCTCACGCACGACCTCGTTCTCGATATCGCGTTCAGGGATTCGGTTTTCATCGATTCTCTGTCCAAATCGGATTCCGCGGCGGCGTTCGTTACCCTGTTCGTGCTCAATCCGTTCTATTCTGCGAAGTACTTCCCGGCCGATTCTCTCCCGTACAAGGAAACGCTCGACCTGAAGGTGGAATGGAAACTCGATGTGGGCAAGGGCAAGCCCAAGGCCTTTGTCGACAGCATCAAGGACATCTCGGATTCCGCCTGGCGTGAAAGCCTCATGGAATGGGAGGCGGACAATTCCGCCGATACCACGTATGAACTTTCCATTGATGCAAAGGATTCCCTCGTGAAGATTCCCATGCCTTCTGCGCTGGTCGAGGACTTGAAGAAATCGGGCTCCGCGACGCACCTGCAGTTGCGCCTTTCCGCTCCGGAATCCAAGCATGCCTACCGTATCTACGGTACGGGGACTGGGCTGCCACCCTTCATGCGTGTGAAGACGTTCTCCGATACCACCTACAAGAACTTTGTCGCTTTCCGTATGAGTGAAGTTGTTACATACAATGATACCTGCGACGGATGCCTGTTGCTGCATGGCGGCGTGCTCGATTCCATCGTGGTGGAGTACCCTGTCGATAAGGTTCTCGAGGCGCTCTCGGACTTTTACGGCGATGCCTTCCCCTTCGACGAGGGTGACGGCAACGACGTGCGCCAGGCGGTGGTGCTTGCGCAGATAACCTTCCCGCGAGACGATTCCGAGGGCATAAACGAACTGGGACTGCCCATCCAGGTTGTGGTGGGCACATTTATCGATAGCCTGGGAACGGAAGTCCGCAAGATGGAAGAATACAGGCTGAACCGCAAGATGATTGTGGAATCCGGTCACCCGAACATCGTGTTCTTCGACGGAGATTCGCTCTCGTTGCAGGTGACCTACGGCATGCGCGACGTTATCAACCAGGCAAAGAGCGGGCGCAATCTCAAGATGATGGTGCGCCTCGGCTACCCGACGCTCCAGGCGATGGATTCCGCCTACGTGGACTACGCCTTCAAGGATTCGACGACAGGCAAGACGGATACGTCGTATGTGTTCTTTAGCCATTTCGATTACGCCCGGTACGACTTCGGTACATCGTTCAGCAAGCCGGCAACGCTCAAGCTCTGGCTTGCCACCAAGCGCGGGGGTGAAGAATGAAAAAGATTCTAGGATTGATTGTTTGCCTTGTCGCGTTTACGCAGGCGTCGATGATTGGTCTCGATGCTCTCGGTGAAGAACAGACTGTGGGTGGTTCCGTCGCTGCGGCTGGCCGCGGCTTTGCCGGCGGTGCAAAGACGGGTGAATCCGAAGGGCTTTCCGTCACGAACCCGGCACGCATGGCCTTCGATACCAAGGTCGTGTTCAACCTGAACTTCCTGCTGGACCTCTATACTGCAGAAGCTCACGGCAAAAGCTACTTCACGAAGAACATCGCCATGCCCTCGTTCAACCTCTCGTTCCCGATGGGTGATTTTGGCGCGTTCGGCGTGTCCCTGTGGCAGCACTATTCTTCCGTTATCCGCGAGGAGATTTCCGATTCCGCATTATCTGCCAACGCGAAGATTGAATACAACGGAAGCGTCTACGAGATTGTGCCGACATACGCGGTGCGTCTCCCGTACCTCCGCAATGTTTCGCTGGGTGCGTCCATGCATATCGTGATGGGTAGCATGAAGCGCAGCCTTACGCTTGGCCCGAACAAGGAATCCGTCGCTGAAGAAGACCTGTGGGCCACCAACAACAGGGAAATTACGGACTACGTGGAAGGCTCGTGGGAAGTTGAGCATCACCCCGGCTACTACACCGGCTCCGTGCAGTATCGCGGTCGTCAGTCCTCGTTCTACTTCTCGTACACGACGGGCTATACGCTTTTGAACGAACTGGAATACAACTTCCGGTTCTCGGAAATTGATACGCTTGTGCCGAGCGAGATTGACCGTCGCATCGAGGTCCCCGCCATGTTTGCGACCGGTGTCAACTACCGCCTTGCCAAGAGGCACAACGTGATGGCCGACTTGCAGTGGCGCGCTTGGGACAAGGACATCGATAACGTGGGGCATAGCTACGACATGCGGAGCGTGACCAAGACGCAGAACGACTTTGTCGCGTCCATAGGATACCAGCGCGATGGCAGCGGACTCTACTACGACCCGTTCTGGGACAGGATTACCTACCGTGCAGGCGCATGGTATAAGAACTGGTACATCGAGGACGTTTACGAGGTGGGCGGTTCCATTGGTGCGAACTTCCCGCTGGGCAGGAAGGGCATCGCCGTGGATCTCGCGCTCCAGGGCGGCAAGCGCTTCTCTGAATCCGAGGGCAACTGGGATGAAGTGTTCCTGGGAATCCGTCTCGGCTTGATGGGTATCGGCAGCTGGGGACAGTCCCGCAGGTAGATTTTCGAAGGAGGCTAGTAATGGCTACGAAAAAAACAGCAAAGACTAAGGCCACCAAGAAGGTGGTGGAAAAGGCCGTCAAGGAAACGACCTCCAAGATAACGAAGGCGGTGAAGACTGCCGCCAAGGAAGCCGAAAAGGTGGTAGAAAAGGTCGCGACGAAGACCGCTACGGCAAAGAGTGCCGCAAAGACTGCGGTAAAGACCGTCGCGAAGACCGCCACGAAGACTGCGGCGAAACCCGTCGCAAAGATTGCCGCGAAGGTGACGGCGAAGGCTTCCGCGAAGTCTGCCCCGAAGGCATCGGAACAGACCGATGTGGTGCTGAAATCTACCGCAAGGAAATCTGCTAAGTCGGTGAAGGTCACCGCCCCGAAGGCTGCCGCGAAGCCCGTGACGAAGACTGCCAGCATGGCGCAGAACTTCGACCCCGAATACCTCGTGCTTATGCAGAAGGACCCGAACTGGATGCAGGCCTTCTGGGAAGTTTCCGAGGACCGTATCAAGCGCGCTAAGAAGGGCAAGGGCAAGTTGGTGCTCCGCCTGTTCGACATTTCGGACGACCTCACCGTGAAGCGCAGCAAGAAGCGCAAGTTCCACGACGTGGTGGTGCCCGCCGACGCCCGCAGCTGGTACGTGGAAAACAAGGCTACCTCCAATACGGTGGCCGTGCTCGGCTTTGCCGAAGGCAAGAACTTCATGCCGCTCGTGGAATCCGTCCCGGTGCAGGCCTACTCTCCGGAAGGTTCCCAGGTGAACGTGGACGACGTGTTCGTGAAGGCGTCTCTTGGCGGCGCCGCCATGGGCGGTTTCGGCAGTTCGGGACTTTCGAGCATGTCCGCGAAGAACTGGCTCGAAAACGCACTCGGCACGCTTTCCAGCTCCTCGGGTTCCATGTTCTCGGGTGCACTTTCCAGCGCCGCCCTCAAAAGCAACAAGCTTGAACTCCCGAAGGATTCCGTGAACTACGGGAAGGATTTCTTCCTGTGGGTCAAGACCCGCCTGATTGTGTACGGTGGAACCCGCCCGGATGCACATCTCCAGGTGCGCGGCGAACCGTTCCCGCTGAACCCGGATGGCACCTTCAGTTTCGAGGAAGACCTGCCGGATTCTACGAAGATTATCCCGGTGTTCGCTACCGACAAGGATGGCGACTTCCCGACAACGATTGTCCCCATTGTGGTGAAGCGCACGGAGTAGGTTAGCCTGCTCTAAACCCACGAGGGCTAATTGTCCGCGCCCGGTAAAATACACCTGCTGTTGCACGCGCACCTGCCTTTTGTGCGCGAGCCCGAATATGACCGGTTCCTGGAAGAGAACTGGTTTTTTGAGGCTATGGCGGAAACATACCTGCCGCTAATCCAGATGCTCCGCCGCCTGCAGGAGAAGGGCGTGCCGGGAACGCTCAACCTGAGCGTTTCCTCTGCGCTCCTCGCGATGCTTACCGACAGCTTGTTGCTCGAAAAGTTCACGCGCCATCTGCACATGCAGATGGAACTCATCAAGAAGGAACGTGAACGTGCCCGCGGGAACGATGACATTGCGACCGTGGTGGATTTTTACTACCGGAGACAGGTTGCGCTTATTGACACGTGGGAACGCGACTGCGGTTGCGAGATTGTGCCCGCGTTAAAACAGCTCGAGGAATGCGGCAAGCTCAACCTCCTTACCTGCGTGGGGACCCACCCGTTCTTGCCGGCGTACCAGTCCGACGTGCAGGCGATTCGCCTGCAGCTGGGCGTTACCGTGCGTGCATTTGAAGAAGCCTTCGGGCGCAGGCCCAGCGGGCTTTGGCTCCCCGAGTGCGGGTACTTCGAAGGTCTTGACCGCCTTCTCGCCGAATTCGGGTTCAAGTACTTCTTCCTCGAGACCCACGGCGTGCTTTTGGCAAAGCCCGCGCCCAAATACGGAGTATTTGCGCCAATAAAGACCCCTGCGGGGCTTTATTGCATGGGCCGCGAGCAGGCAAGTTCCATGGAGGTGTGGAGCCGCAAGACAGGCTACCCGGGGCATCCCGAGTACCGCGAGTTCTTCAAGGACATCGCAAGTGAACGCGACCGCAGCTACCTGGGCGATTACTTCATGGCGGGCGATACTCCCATCGAGACCGGCCTCAAGTACTACCGCATTACCGGGAGCGAGGACAAGCAGATTTACCGCCCGTGGAACGCGATGCGCCTGGTCGAGGACCACGCGCGACTCTTCGTAGCGAACCGCGAGGCGACCGTCACCGAACTCCTCCCGAACATGGAAGGCAACAAGGTCTCCATCCTGTGCCCCTACGATGCGGAACTCTTTGGGCACTGGTGGTTCGAGGGCCCGCTGTTTATCGAGAAGATGTTCGAGCGCGCCGCCGCATCCAATACGGTAGAGATGGCCTCTCTCGAAACCACGATGTATTCCTCCTGCGACGAGGCGGTACATAGCCCGATATTCTCCTCATGGGGCGAGGGCGGTTTCGGTGAAGTCTGGATGAACGACGAGGTGAGTCACGCGTACCCGCTATTCTTCCGCATGCGAGGCATGATGGATGAGTTCCGCCGCGCGCTCGTTGCCCGCGAGAAGATGGGCAAGAATGCGCAGACCCGGCTGTATCGCAGGTATTTCGCGCAGATGGCCCGCGAACTCCTGCTGTTCCAAGCCTCCGACTGGGCGTTCATGATTCACAACAAGTCTGCGGCCGACTACGCGCGCTTCCGCGAGAACACGCACTACAGGAACGTGTGTGCGCTTTATGCCGCTGCGATGACCGGCCTTGCGATGGGTCGCAAACGGCCCGATACTTCGCTCCTCGCAAAACTCGAGAAACAGGACAATATCTTCCCCTGGATCGGGGAGTTGCTTTAACCTGCGCTATTAAATAATGTTGGCTTCATCGTGTGCTCCGCACGTTCGCACGATCACTTCGTTCAAGTGTTCACTTAGCGGAGTACACGCCTACGCCAAGAATTAGCGATGGCTCCGGTTGAAAATGGTTTATTTCTCTTTTTGCGGGAAAGAGATGAGCGTCGGGAGGAAACCCTCGCGGCTGTTAGACGCTTCGGGCTTCCTTTAAACGTTCGGGATAAACATTAAACGGCTTTTTTTGTAATGTTGGCTTCGTCGTGTGCTCCGCGCACTCGCGGTTTCCTAGTACACCACCAGGAACTTCTGCGTCTTGCCGCTGGAGCCGGCGCGGAAGCGGTACACGCCGGGTTTCATCGAGTCCTTTACCTTGTCTGCGTCGATGCAGTGCGTGGTCCTTTCGTAGGGCTCGCGTAGCACCAGGTCCCCGCGGGCGTTCCTTATCTCGATAAACTTCTTGGATTCGGGTAGCGGCGTAAAGCAGAGCGAGCCGTTGCCGCGCCAGGGCATGGGGTAGGCGCGTAGCGTAGAATCCTTGACAATCTCGGGGATGAGTTTCGGGTCGTCGAAACTGCTGAACACCCACATGATGGAATCGGCGAAGAAGGAATCCTTCAGTATGGAATCAAGCGCCGACGTGTTCGAGATTCCGCGGATGTCTATCTTGTCGCCGTTGAACACGAGTGCCGAGGCCTTGCCCCTGTAGGATTCAATGTTCGGGACTCCGCCCAGGTAGTAATTGAATGCGTATATCGGCGCCTCGGGAACAAAGCGGTTGTGGTCCGTGCTGTCCTCGACTGTTTCTGCGTGGATGGCAGGTACAGTGTTCCATTCGGGTTGGTCATCGTAAATCCAGCGGGACTTGCTTACGGATTTCGCATTTTTTCCGGAGAGCGCGACGGATGTCGCGAAGTCGTGGAACAGCGAATCGCCTTCCAGTTTACGCTTGTCAAGGATTTTCTTGAGGTGTTCCTTGAAGGGCGAGTCTGGCCCGGTCTCGAAAAGTTCCCAGATTTCCTTGTCAAAGTGCTTGTCTACGTGGGTGTAGAGGTACAGGTAGAGAATTGCAAGGCAGTAGTCGTCCTTTAGTCTATCCAGAGGGGTTCCCGTGAAGCCGAAGATCCTGTTGAGGTACAGGATGTAGTCGTTTATCTCGGGTGCGCCGAGTTCCTCGTTTGCCGCTGCGGATGCCTCTATCCAGTAAGTCCAGTGGTTGTACAGGTCCATGTAGCGCAACTGTACGGCATGGAACATTTCGTGGAATATGGTTACGCGGATGCCCTTGGCGAAGTTCTCGTTGTAGGAGTACTGGTATGTCGTGTTGTATAGGGTGACTGTCGAGGCGGGGTAGTGGCATTCCTTGCCATCGCTTTCGACGGAGGCTGTGACGGTTGAGCCTTCCTGCACGTACTTGAAGTCGTTGTCGATGATGATTTCGGACTTGTGGTAATCCTTGGGGCTTGAGTATGTCACGCCGTAGCATCCGTTGCAGGCGTCTGCCTTGAGCACGCTTCTCGGGTCACGGAGAAAGTCGAGTTCTGCGACTTCGACCGGGTAGAATCCTTCCTTGACCGGCATCTGGAAGTGGCTTGTGGTATCGAGCCCGAGGGGTGCGCGCATTCCCATGGTCTTCGTGTGGAACGTGAGAGCCTTCTCGAGCGTTACGGCAAGCGAGTCGATGAATTCGGGCGAGGTGGCGTGCGGGCCTTTGCCGAGCGTGTAGAATATCTGGAAGTGTTCCGTTTCTCGTGTGTAGACGCTGTCGTAGTATTCGCTAGCATCGCAGTCCTTGATCCGGGTTGCGGCGGCAGGGTGCAGCACACTTTTGGGCTGCTTGCTGTTCTGGATTGCAAAATGCATGCCGCACTTGCCCCCGTGTGCGAAGGCAGTGCCGGTGAGCGTGAGTGCAAGGGCGAGGTGGGGCAGGGAGAACTTACGCATGTTCCCTCCCGGCATTTGCAAGTATTTCTGTGGCGCGCTGCTTGACCGAGTCGCTTACGGTAAGCATCTTCTGGTGCCTGGGCTTTGCGGTGGCGTCGACGATAAGCGGCGCGTCTATCGCCCAGTGCTTCTGCACAAAGCGCTCGTTCAGTCCGTAGATATCCTGCGCGGGGTCGGAACGCGTGAACGTTAGCCACAAGAAGTCATCGAGGCTCTTTTGCGAGTCGCCCCCGATGGTGGAGGTGTCGTCCACGATGCTTACCCACGGGTAGTTTTCGCGGTATTCCCAGATTGCGAGGGCGTCGCGGAGTTGCTCGATGTCAGCGGCACTTGAACTGCCGTTCCATTGCACGGCGAGCACGCCCTTCATGGCGATTCTCGCGTTGCTGAACCCCGCGGGCAGTTTAAGCCCGTCGAGATCGGCGCGGTTGTCGCGCAGTTCCCTGCGCTTGATGCCTGCCGCGGCAATCACGAGCTTGGAACCGTGATTGAGTCGCGTTCCCGTGTAGTCGAGCGTGTCGATAAACGTGGAGGTCTGGAAGTGCAAGTCCCGCGCGAGGTCTACGCGCTCGAGCACGTGCGCGAAAAATGCCGGAACGTCGCGGGCATCCAGCGCCCCGGAGGCGTTTTTTGCCCCGCGAACATCCTGATTTTTGCTGTCGGACAGTTTAATGCCGGCAACATCGGTGCTTGCGGCATCTTCCTTCGCGGCAACCATCAGGTACTTCGCGAGTGACACCTGGTTAAAACCGAGCAGCGCATTTGCGGTCTTCAAAAGTTCAAGCGGCTCGCGTTCCTCGGGCTTTATGTAGGGTATAAAGTTTTCCTTCGCGACGGCGAGGCACAGCGGGTGCACTCCAGACGCGTCGACGGCATGAACCGCCTCCACTCCGGGGAGCGATGAGGGTACCATCGGCTTGGTGATGTCGTGTATGAACTCCCCGAAAATCGTGTCTTCCTTCGGGGGCCTCCCTACGGATGTGAACGGGTAAATCGCGTTCTTCTTGCAGAGCACCTTCTTCACCTTCAGGTAGGGGAAGAGGTGCTTGCCGGAATAGTACCCCACGTGGTCACCGAATGGCCCCTCGGGCTTGAGTTCGGGAGCGACCTCTCCCAGGATGCAGAAGTCCGCGTCGCTCGAGACGATGTAGCCCTCGTGCATAAAGCAGCGGAAGCGCCTCCCGCCGAGCATTCCGGCGAAGGTGAGTTCCGAGAGGTCTTCGGGCATGGGCATCACCGCGGCGACAGTATGTGCGGGAGGCCCGCCCAGGAACACGCTCACCTTGAGCGCGCGGCCTTCTTCGAGTGCCTTGCGGTGGTGCCTTGCGATGTCGCGGTTAATCTGGTAGTGGATGCCGCATTCGTCGGGGGCAAAGTCGTTCCCCGCGATCTGCACGCGGTACATGCCGAGGTTCGCGGTGAGAATCTTCGCGCCGTCACTCGGGAGTGTCGCCACCTGCGGGAGTGTGAGGAACGCCCCGCCGTCTTCGGGCCAGCCTACGATTTGCGGGAGGTCGGCGAGCGTGCATTCCTCGAAGTCGCGGATACTGCCCGAACGCATGGGGAGCGAGCGTATGCCCGCTTTTGCCGCGCGTAACAACGTGGCGGGGCCCGCATGCCTAAAGAATTCTGCGGGGTTCTACTTGAACAGGACCGCGGTCCTTGTGCTTTCAAGC
>JAEEGF012147511.1_pt1 | contig 16925 bp, 13 predicted proteins | sample 9134171 | NCBI WGS metagenome assembly JAEEGF01 (sample SAMN16246542, study PRJNA631951) | gut metagenome | biome: gut microbiome; feature: rumen; material: AP-attached | host: Bos | place: Iran: Karaj | collected 2018-10 | reverse complement strand
ATATTATTCCTTGTCATAATCATAAAAATTTTGCTGCAAAGATACAATATTATTTTTAATTACGCATAAAATTCTATGAAAAATGTGCATAATATTTTCAAAATTATGTGTTGTTCACATAATAAAAAACGTTTTCCCTGCGAAAAACGTCATTTTTATCAATTTCTAATTCACACTATGGCCTTACATTCCCTTCATTTCTCCTCCCTCACCATTCACTCCTTCGTCAAATACTCACAGATATGCGATTTGAACGCCATATAGCCATCATTATCCAGATCCAGCTTCGCCTCCTTGTATTTGGCGAACAACTCACCGTATCTCGCAACACCTTCATTATATACATCCTCCAGATAATTAAACAAGCTATTAAAATCCTCAAATCTTGTTCCGTCACAGTCAACATACATTTCTTTATGCATGCCCATTTGCAATTCTCTTCCAATCATATATGAGGGTAAATATCTCTTGAGAAGCTGTTCATTTAAAGCCTTGTCCTCATCGCTCAATATTTCCACAGGGACATCCAACATATCTGTATATGTAGCAAGTGGCGATGCTATTCTCATAACCTCATCAAAACGGTTCTTCACCCATTTCACTGCAATCATATCAATAAAGCCTTGCCAGTCTTTCAGCAACACATTTGAACAATACGCTGCCTCGATGGCACCTTTCTGGTAGCCAGTCTTCGATATAAAGATACCAAGCATTGACCCTGAGTCATGCACCACAGTTCTAAAGGCATGTATTTTTTCTTGTGGCACTGGTGTTTCCCAATATTTGCACTCACAGATAAATTGCTTTAATAGCTCATCATCCGAGGTGGCAAAAACATCCACTTCGACCTTACCTCTTACCATTTCAATGGTTTTGGTCGTTTCTGCATGATAACCCGCCTGATTAAGATACTTACATACCTTATCCTGCAAATCTTGCCAACTCTCAGGAACCTCATTCGTAATCCTCATTCTGGTCTCCAATTCTTTACTATACCCCTTACCGCTTCTTCACTGGCCTCTGTACCTTTCACATAATTATCAGGCACCTCCTTTCGACCCGGTTCAACTGGTCTCTTTATTATTTCTTTGATGGTTTTCACCATATCTACCAATGCCATTTCTTGTTCATATTCGGTCATTCCAGAAAGAGGTTTCTTGGGGTCGTTTACAGCTTGATATTTTGAAAGGCCGCACTCTTCGAAAAATGCACATGGTCTAACAATTAGAGGCATTATCTTTGTACCATCGGCCTGTGCTTTATCCAAAAGCGGTTGAAGTTCCTCATTCGTAATGAAATCAGAAGCCTCAAAATCAGAAGAAATGAGAAGAATGGCTATCGTAGCCTTCTTTAAAGCTTTGTCTATCTCATCCTTCCAAACATCACTCGCCATTATTTTCTTGTCACTCCAAGAATCCACGTTATCATAATACCGCTGCAATGGCTTCAAGTTCTTCAGTACTTTTGTTAGCCACTGATTATCCTCATGCGAATAACTGATAAATATGCTATGTTTCTTTTCCATCTTCTTATCTTCTTTAGTTACTGTTACCTCTTCCATGTCACTCTTTGTTGAGACTTCTGGTGCTACGGTGGCGGCCTCTGCACTTGTCTCTTGATTTTTCGATGTAAAGACAACCTCACACTTCTCTTTCAACCGTTCCAGTTCACCCTCCTCTAACGGATTCTTGCTGACTATCAACTTCTGGATGCTGGAGTCCATTATCTGTTTTGGGAATTTCTTGATCTTGTTCCCATACAAGTTCAGCGTCTGCAACTTGGGCAATCTGAATACAGCCCCTTGCAGCACCGATAACTCATTATTCGCCAAATCCAGCACCATCAGCTTCTTCAGTTTCAATATATCCTTCGGGATAACTTTAATCTTGTTGCTGCTCAGCACCAGCTTTGTCAAATTCGGATAATCAAACACGTTTTCAGGGAATTCTTTCAGTCCTAAACCAGAAAGGTTCAGTTTAGTAACCTGTTTTTTCGTTTTTCCTTTAAAATTTATAGGATATTTCATAATTATTTTGTATATTTGCACCGCCAATGGATAGGCCGTCGGACTATGGAGGTAGCGACGTTAAACAAGTGGATGTTCAGGACATACTCCCGAAGGGAGGCTGGACTGATTAATATAGGACGGGGTGTCATGTCGTCGGGAGAAACCCGAAAAGCCCGGTGAAATCATCAACGAGCGAGACAGGAAACCAAGCCATTCATCCACGCTTCGGCATCTCTCTATTATTACACTTGTGTAATTAGTATCCCGTTTTTTCTCCGCGACGGCGGTAGTCAAGGGATACTTACAGCATCGGCCACCCTCCGGGGTGGCATTTTTTAATCTTTATAATCAACTCCTTGGGTTGTGCAATGTCCATCATAGCACATCCAGTCTTCTTTATCAGAAAATTGCCAATAAGTCTGACCACATATAGGGCATTCAAAAATCTGCGGATGCGACTCACAATGTTGACATAGTCCTGGCATTGAGTGATGATTGCCCTTCAGGTGAATATTCATTTTGTCATAAATCACCGAGTTCTTTCTCCCACACGCTATGCACTCCGTTCTGCCCCATTCGTCCTCTAAAGGTTGCACGTTGCAGAAATAACAGAATTCATCTTCTATCGAATAGGCAATTCTGCCACATATCGGACATAGCCCAACATCTTTCGCCTGTTCTTTGGCCAATTGTTGTATGGCTCGTATATAACCCTTATCATTTATCAGCGTCCTGTAGAAATCCCATCCCAGCAACTCTTCAAAATACTCAGCAGGTTTTTTCTCTTCATAATTGTCATACAGCAGACATAGAACTACGCGAACCACATAATACATCAGATTTTCCTTCAGCTTCGACAATTCGTTATTATCCAACGGGCAACAGAAATGCACAAGCTTATTTCTATAAGTCTGGAAGTCATCTATAATCTGGAAGTCCTCTTTCGTAAAAACAGATGCATCCTTTTCTTTTAACTGATTCTTCAAGGCTTCAAACTCAATCACTTTAAGTCTGTTTTCTGCATATAGCTTTTCTATCTCTTCATCAGTATTATTATCTTTTTGTTTCTTGACAATAATAAATTCCAGGCCTTTATTCCTGAGTATATACGCCCTCATGGCCAGTTCCAGAGAAATTTGAATACTGGTACAGGATAGCACAATAGTATCGCCAAGATCATTATTACCGTCTGTTATCAGTCTCTTTAAGCCATCTTCCAGAAACAGTAGTGAGTTATGTACAACCGTATGATAGAGTTTCCTTTCAAAATCATTCATCCGCCTCATTTCGCATAGTTGTTATGACATTCTACTCTCATTAACTTTCCCTTGGTTTTATATCTGAGCATACCCTCTGAAGTAACTCCTTCTTTAAAGTAAGTTGCAAAGTTTTTGATATTCTCAGGTATGTCGGCATCCGCCCCTTCATGATCCTGTATAAATTGTATAAGTACCATAGTCAGCACACTAAAGGCATAACTCAACTCGGGAATTATCTTCAACACGAACTTTCGTGCTGCTGTCATGTACGCATCAGGTCTTTTTACATTCAATTCTTCATATATTTCCATATACGTACTACCATGCAGGTACAGTTGCAACAGGTAATTCAAATTCTCTATACCATCTGCATCCAGTCCTTCTTCCTCTGCGTTGTTAAGCAACCCTTTAAGTTCTGCCATCGTGCTCTCATATACCAACAGGTTTCCTAATGCTTTCGGATAATCTTTAAGCCAGTCGCAATAATAATCCAAGATTGATGTCATGTTATGTTTTTGCAATTCATGCCCACCTATCCACTGATAGAAAGACTCAAGGATTTCGCTTTCGACACCACTCTTGAACGACAATTCTATCAACCCGTTATTTTTCTCCCCCTCATATGAATTTGCCAGCTTCTCAATCCTTTCTACGAAATCACTTTCTTGTTTTTGAGAATGTCTCAACTGATATGCGTAAAACGACTTTTTCAGCAAGGACTGTTTACCCTCGCCTTGCAAATTCATTTTCATCAAAACAAGTTTCTGTTCAGTAGTTATAGGCTCATCATCGCGCGACGACAACTCCTCAAACGGATCTATCACTTTAAGACACTGATCTCCCTTTGAGAATATTTCCTCCTTAAGTTTAAACCAAGTATCTTTCAGTTTGTTACCGTCTATGCCAATGACGTCATTACTCACCAGTATTGCTGCTCCTTGCGATCGAAAGCCTGCTCTTCCTGCTCTTCCCGCAGCGTTTAATATTTCATGGGCTTCCATCCGGCTCCGTCCCTGTTCCTCAGGGTTGTATCGGTCTTCACCTGCTAATAGCACGATATCGACTGGCAGATTCACGCCTTGTGCCAAGGTTGGTGTAGCAACCATGATATCAACAGACTTTTTGAACATCTGCTCCATGATATATCGTTCTTCTGGCAGCAACTGTCCATGATGTTGCACAGCTCCCATCTGCTGCTGAATATAAGAACTACTCACCTCGCCAAGTTCTGTGACAATGCTATTAAACTTTGGTCTTAATGACGCAGGCAGTCTTTTAAGGCTTATCTCAGAATCCACCTTCTTCACCATGGAATTAGCCTGCGCGGGGTTCTCTACAAATACTATCGTCTTCATTCCAATAGAAGCAAACTTCTGGGCCAACAGCCTTGCTACCTCATTGCGGTTTCCTATCAAGTTCCAATACTTGCCTACGCCTAATGATATAGGATAGTCAACAAGTGGTGACAAATAATAATCATCTATTCTTTGGGACTCCCACGTATTGCATAGACTAAACAAGCAATAGGGCTTTGCCATTAAATGATTCTTAAGGTCTGTCGATGGCGATTTCTTACCCTGTTCCCTACGGGCCTTTTTATCCGTTTTACATAATTGGAGGAGTTCTTTCACCTCATTCTCTTGATATACAACGCATCCTTGCAATTGGCTGGTTGGTTTCCACGGCATTGATAGATTCAGACATCGTCTGCCTGTTACCTCTGATATCCATCCTGATATTTCATTACCATTCTCTACCATAGCTGACACAAGGACATAATCTGCTTCAGGTACTAATGATAGAAGAGATATCAAACAGAACATGGCTCCTAGTGACCGGTGGTCACCACTACTGATGATATGAAATTCGTCCATCATCACAAGTGACACACCCTCAAAAATGTCAGGATGCAATGTCAATAAGGTGGAGCAACGCTCGGGTGTCATTACCATCACTGGCATATCGTCATCTTCCTCCATGAAGGTAAATTCACGACCTATTTGCAAATCTTCGTATGAGTCAAGACCGAAGAGCCTTGCCATATTGTCCTTAGCTTGGCTTTCCAAAGCATGCGTCGGTACAATATATACAACCTTTCCACCATTCTTCACTGCTTGCATCACTTTTAGTTCAACAAGCGTGGACTTGCCTGCCCCAGTAGGAAAAGTAATGACTGAAGATGTTCCAAATTCCAGGAACCCATTATTGATGGCATCCAAATGGTTATCCCACAGATAAGGCCTAGCATTTGCAATGTTATAGAGAACGTCAAGGTGTTCTGTACTGGTTAAGTATCGAGCCACATTGTTAACAACAGAATGATTCATCAGCATCTCTGCAGCTCTTATGAGAAGTCTCGATAGTCTGAAAGTTCCTGTATATGCATATCGGAATTCCGTTTCCTCATCAACATAAATCGATAACTCTTGCACTTTATAGAAGAAGGGCCTATAGTCATCATGTGTCCTCCCCAGCAACGATGCTGCCAGTACCCTTAGCCCCATCGACAAATGCCCCCACATCAAATCTTCAGCCAGTGTTTCCAAAGTATCCCGTTGAGGCTCAACTCCTTTTGCCTCAATTATTTCATTTAAATGCCCCTTTGTAAGCAGGCAGACAAACTGTATCAACTGTTTCTTTGCAAGGCTATCTTCATCGCGAGGCTTTATTGCCTGTGCCATTTCCTCAGCATCGGCAAAATATCCTCCGATAACAAAGAGCAATGCCGCTGACACATCCGATGGTACACTGTCTATGGTCAATGATTGCGTTGGCATCTGTTCCATCTTGCCAAGCATTTTATGAGCCATCGCTGCTACATAAGCTATTGGCCTCAAATAATCTTCATATTTTTCCGATTCAAGGTAGAGTTCCAGCGCAAAAGCCAGTTTACGCAACATACGATAGTCCTTATCCAGTTCTTCTGCCACAAATGGTATTTCTCCCTGTCCATACTTGGTCTTCAACCCTAGTATGTGGGCATATACCTTCGACAGCAACTGGGGTAATCTCTCTGCATCCACCCCGTCAATAGGGGGCAGAGCCTTAATCATGTCTGCGGTAATGACATTAAACATGGCTATCGTTTTTTTGCTTCCAATTCTTTTACCACCATCTTACTTAAACTGGCCATCCAGTTTCGTAAATCATCTATGTGAATGGAAGAAGCGTCTCTGCGCTTCATATTCCCCTTTACCACCTTTTCATAACCATCATACATAGCAATTCTTGCATCCTGGTCATTTTGCGCTGCTTGACGGGTTATACCTATTCTATACACCCAGTATTGACTTTTCGTAATGTCGTCTTGTACGCCTATCAAAAGAGCGCCGCCATCTTCATTTCTGATTAATCCACCAATCTCCGCAAGCACTCTAGGGTCGTTAAGTCCCTTCTCGTATTTTTCGAATTCAGGGAATACTTGTGAGGTTATCTTTCCCCGGGCATTTTTTGTGCATTTATCCTCGGTTATGATAATATGCTTAATCATTCTGTTTTTGTCAAGCACAAGTGCAAAGCCATCAATACCTTGCTGAGCCGCAGCCGTATGGGGTACATTCATGTATATCTGCTCTTTATCAAACGAAGCGTGCAGATTCATGTTCAAAGCTATCCACGACATCATCTGGAACAGCCATCCGTCTCGCTTATATATAGCTGTTTTGTCACTGGTTGGAACATCTATTTTTGCTATCAACCCATCAATTGCCTCATTCCTTAAATTGGCAAAGTGCGGTTCTAATCCTTCAATAATTCGTGTTATATGAACAGAGTTTCCCATCAGGAGTTGCGCTATCCATTTAGCCAGCAATTCCACATCTATTACCCTATACCCATTGTCTATGGTTATAGGTGTACAATCCATCTGTTCTATTTCTATAGGATAATCCATGCTTATATCTATTACGTAGTCATTAATAGCGATATTATCACCACCCCCCCTCTTTATCAAACACCCTTTGCCTTTTTCGCGTTCAAATAGTTTATAAACGCCGAACACGACACCATCATAAATATCGCCTCAGCAGAAGATGGGACATATGTTCCTTCGTCAACCATAAGGGCATGGCGAATACCCGTATCCGGGTTACAAGTATACCCGTAAAGCTTATCAAATCCAAGTTTCAACACCTTTGGTATCTCAACTCCCTTATTTGCCAGCTCATTCAGAGCTTCACCTAATTTATTCTTTCCCGTCATTTCCCGGCAAACCGCTTCTACTGCAGATATGGATTCTTTAATAGAATTCCGATAGTCACCGACAGGCTTCTCAGCCAATAGTCCTAGAGCCGATTGTAAGTGCAACCTCACATTATTTTCACTATTATCGAGAGCCGTTTCAATCGCCGCAATTTCCAGATCACTGCTTATCTCTACGATTTCTTTATCAACAATTCTATACGCATAATTCAACCTATCAAACTCGTGATTCATATACTTAACAAATCCATCTTCTATAGATTGAATTCCTCGATCGCGTGAAGTCAGGAGCCATTTACAGCACAATTCTACAATATCCAGTTTCCTGTACCAAGGCATATCTTTGTCTTTTACAACTTCAACCGGAATATTTCTGGTACGGCGCCAATACTCATCCTTTCGCTTATTCAGAAATTGAGTCCACAAAAATACCCCCATTTCATTATAGTAATGGTCATATTCCGCGTGATCATCAATATCATTCATCCACTCTTTTAGATAGTCATAAGCCGAGCAGATGGCATTTTCTATCTCCTCTGTTATTTCTCCGCGAATGATAACCTCCGGGGGCTTCATATACCCATATCTTTCTGAAAAAAGTGCCATACAAACTATTATCTATTAACTATTATCTATTTTTACCTCTTCTCAATAATATGTAGATACTCCAGCAAGTCTCGTTTCAATTTGCTAAGCGGCCTGTCCAGATTCTTCGCTAGGTCCATCTCTGTACCAAAAAGCATCCTGTAAATCTCCTCTTGCGAAAAGCCAGAGGCCCCTAAATCCTTACTCATCTTCTCGTAGATGCTCTTTAGATATGTGCCATTATAAGCCTGCGCAAAATCCATCATATCCTTAACTTCCAAGTTGCCATGCATGCCATATATCCTATCCAGAGCAAATGCATTGATAGTTCTATCCACTTCCGGATGCGCAGCAGCATCCCTTTCTAGTATCACATGCCACCCTCCTTCACTCGCCACCTCTGGTACAAACTTGAACTGTGGATCGTCAACTGTCTGTTCGTATGGATGAACATATTCTCCTAGTTTAAAAATCTTGTCGCCCTTCGCACCACTATTGCAGATAGTGCAACTCGGTATGAGATTGTATAGATTTAGCGAGAGTAGTGGAAACAGCGATTTCGGGAACCAGTGGTCGAAAGCAGGGCGCGTAATGCGCTCACTGTCATTCCTACCACTCACTGTAAAGGTATATTGTCTGTTGCAATAGGTACAAGTGTTATGACCTATCCGTTCTGCCAACCAGTATGATTTACTTTTCGAGGCCGATAATTGACCTTCATAGTCAAAAATATTCTCTAGTACCCTAAATCTGCGTCTGTAGCTCTTCGGAGGCATCTTTCCTGTCAGCTTACTCTCGTCATAGCCAATCACCAGCTTTTCCATCAACTGTTTGTTGAGGTTATAAGCCTCTGTCGGTTTCGCAGTCAACAACTTTTCCAGAACCTCAGTTCGCTTGGGATGCTCCTCATTCCAATCGGGCAACAACTCGGCTCGGAACCAGCGGTATATTGCTGTTTTACCAGTTCCCTTTTCCCATGCTTTTACCCGCTTTATCAGTCCTGGGAGTAACTTCTTCTTATACTCCGCTTCGAGCGTCGCATCTATAGCTAACTTCCACATACATTCCCCCTTTTATTCGCCTAAAGCGTCCAACTGCGACTGAAGTAGTGCCCGCATTGATTTCTTGTAGCCACTCTCGTCATCCACAAAGGTTCGATGATAGTCATCAAGCAAGACTCTCCTTACGATAGGTTCCTCTACCATATTAATCTGCGAAAGTAGCACTTCCTGCGAATTTACCATTTTAAAAGCGTCGTCACTAAACTTTCCGTCATTCAGCAATGATTTAAATTCTTCCAGGAATTCAAATTCTTCTGGCAGTTCTTCCAATGAAGGGAAAAATGCAGGTGGCAATTCACGCCCGTTTATCCATCTCATTACTCGCAGACATTTGGCAATTCGCGTTATCAGCCATTGGGCATAGTCACCCGCCGATCCATTCTTTAAAAAAAACGAATGTCGCAGCATCTCATGGATATTTGCTCCAAAGCATGGAATTTTCTCCACTTCCGAATTGTCTTTCTTCAGTGCCAAGACATTCCTTGATGGAATATCCGACAATACAAACGGCGAGTGGGTAACAACGCAAATACTAACCCATTTTATATGAGTTAAGCTTGCCCGCCTTATTCCGTCAAGCAGGCTTCGCAAAAATTGTCGTTGCATTTCCGGGTGAAAGTATAATTCTACCTCCTCCAAAATCAGCTGTACATACTGATAGACAGTACGTTCATTAGAACTATTGTCGCTTTCTACTGAATCCAGATTTTTCAGATGATACACCAACGAGCTAATCGTGTAGGCCTGCTGTTTCTCGCCCGAACTGAGATATTCAAAGGGTATATATATGCCCGATGGTATTTCCACCATCCCTATTCCTGTCCTTAGGAATGGCGGTGGTATGGCTGCTTCCAGTATTAGCGTAGTATAGACAAGGTTCGAAATTTCTGCCTTTTTCTTCCCCAAGGCTTCCACCCACTTCTTGTTGATATCATCAATCTTCACTCTCACAGGTTTTTCCTCCGTTCCACCATGTATCTCATAAATATCCCATACCAGATAAGCAATGGTACGGTATAGTTTATTGGTTACATGTGAGTAATTGGCTATCGTGCGCTGAACCAACTTTTGATAATCCGCCTCATCGAAAGGACGGCTTTCATTGATATACTTATATCTGTAGTCTCGGTATTCATCGTAGGTAATTGCTATCTTCAGTGTTTTATACACCAAATAATTGATAGCTTTAGTCCTGTAAATATACGATGCGCTGTCCTTCAAAATATCAAAACCCAGCACTTCGTTCCAAGCACCGATGGTGATCTCTTTCATTCTCTCGAATTCCCCATCACCAAACTGCTCATAGCCCAGATTTTGATGAATATATTCGAGATCGTATTCGTAGGTTTTCTGCCAAAGATCGAAAGATGTCACCTGCAAGTGTCCGTTAATCAAGCGGTCTTTCGCCTCTGTCCGCACCATATTGGATATCAGACGTTCATAAGCCAGACGGTTTTCCTTATTGATATCATAATTTCCCTCATATCGGTACGGAGTTAGCACTATCGGAATCTGATAGCCGTCGTTCTTATGAAACAGGCCGCTCAACCAGCACTTATCCTCCGTCTTATAAGGTATTTCCTCTCCTTTCCCATTATGGTTTCTGCCGTTACGTACAGCTATTTCATACTCCTCGCTATTACACTCTTTCTTATAGTCACGTGTATTATAGGCATACACCGACTGGTTCAACACCACAGTATAAAAGAACCTCGATAGCAGTTTCTTCAGCGACTCGAAATAGCTGTCATTATAAATACTCCTGATAGGTCTGTCTGATGAGATATGTCTTGCCCTGATCAAGTCTAATTCAGGTTGTTCATTCTTAAATACATACTTTCCATCTTCCTCATCATCTTGCCAGAAATAGCAATTTAGGCTGGCATTCCTGTCGTTTAGCGTCAGTTTGTACACGATTTCGCCTTGCAGATAATACATCTCCCCTTTCACGCCATCCACGAAATGCAGATGCGGCCATCCGTATTCCTTTGCATACTCGCCGAAAATGATTGCCGAAAGGTTATTAATGAGCCTCAACTCAAACTCTACAAGCGAGCTTTTTCCAGCACCATTCTCACCAAGTATAGCATTTATGGATATATGTGGATCCGTATTCGCCCCACCGCCATCATAATAGTCATAAATCGTTTTCTTGAATCGGTCTTTTGTTACCAACACCCTATCATTTTGTATCGTAAAACCGTCCATTAGATAGTATGGTCTGTCTGCCGTCAATTTCCGCTTACCAACGCTTTCGTCGCTGGTCACTTTGATGGCAAATACATAGAAAGGCTCATCTATATCTGGTCCTGTCAGCGGTGTATGTTCTATTTCCTTCACCCGCTGCTCCAATCTTGCCTCTTCCCTGTTGTTCATATACTATTCTCCGTCACTATTCTCTGCGTTTCCCGCAAGGTTTATCTAAATTTCACTCCATTAGCCCCCAGTCTACACCTTTATCCCTTTAGCTACTTCCCACATATCATAAACCTCGCTTCCCAACACGCCTCTACTTCCTTCATTATCCAAAGACTCTTGCAAAACGGGGTTAGTCATATTAATTGCAACACTCATTAGGTTCGCATTCCTAATTATCTCAATCTGTGCAATAGTTTCAGACGACAACCACGATTTGTATTCCAAAATCTCCGTTGCTAGTTTTTTATTTTCCTTATGCTTAACTTTGATGTATTCTGCTACCGAAACATTAACCCCAATACTACTAAGTCTACAAAGTTGCAGAGATGAAGCTTCTTTAAACATCTTTACGACATCCTCCTTCGTCAGGTTTCTAGTAAGTCCCTTTGGTAACGGCACCACACTTTCAATACAGGCCCAATAGTTAGTTACTATCTGATTCACCTTTCCTTCTAGTGCCTTCTTTACCTTACCTCTCATTTTTGCGTGAGGCAGTGTAACAGTCAGTAAATAGAAGATAAAACCCGCCAAATAGCTATATGACAGATTTGTTATAATCTCATTCCATGCCTCCGCTTTATCGGAATATCCAATCCAGAAAGTAAAGTCAAACTTTATCTGGAATATGGCGTATAGACATACAAATGCTAGCAATCCTACAAGATAATCGCTGATTTTAAACATCATTTTCATTTCAGTTTTCCATTTTCAAAATAAAGTCTATTTGTCACTGCCAACTATGTGCATGTACTCTTTGATAATCTCAGGCTTCCTTGTAGCACTAATATTCAACTTCAATTATTATACCAATCTTCCGGTATCAATTTTTCTCCATTATACCACCTCTCAACCACATACTGTTGAAATTCATCCTCACTGAAATTAGCATGTTCTGTCAATATCACTTGCAAATCACCATTCATCTCATTTGTCCTATCAATAACGAATTTAAACATTCTCTTCACAGCCTCCACATCTTTACATTCACCACCGTCAGAAGGAAAATAGATTTGACTGGGCTGATCTATCATCAAATAACGTGGTATCGGTCTGTCATTTATTGAAAAAAACTTATGCAACGCAAAATGAACCAATAGATGCATCCCAACCCAGTTTGCGCCACTGCCCATCTCGTCCAGAGGAACGTATTTTTCTGCATTTTGCGAAATAGAATATATCTGCATACGTTTGGGATCAAAATGTATGATTGCATCTTCATCTTCAAGATCAAGCGAGTGTTTCCATTCTTGATTCATGTAGGAATTTATCACTGCTGTTTTTGCCGCCATCAATTCTTCCTTGGTACTCTTACTTATCTTTAATTTCAGTTCATTGATTTCTTTCTCTAGACGTTCAATATCATCATCAAGAGTGTCATTTTCTGGTACCTGTAGTTTCTCTAAGAATAAAGATATTCGTCCTATAACTTTCCCTCGCTGTACATTGAGATCTCGAAGTTTTCGAGCGTCATTCTTTTGCCTATATAAAGCATGAATCGAAGCTTCTACTTGTGCAATTCCCGATTTCACATTAGATTCCTCAGCTATAAGTTCTGCCACATAATTTTCAGTTCTATCTACTTGTTGTTGAGATTCCTCTAATGCGGCAGACAATTTTTGGTATGACGACAGAATTTCTTTTATCTGAGGTGTCTGATCACTTATTTGCTGATTGCACAGTGGGCAATGGCATATATTATCATTGGGTAACAACTCTATGCTCTGGAGTCGTTGATGTTGAAGTCCAAGTTCGCTTTGATACAGTTCGCCTTCTCTCTTATAGCTGGCTGCCATAGAGATTTTTTCTTGTATATCCCCAAGTTGTTCAGTGAGCATAGACCGCTGGCTGACAAGTTTTTGTATTTCAGTATCAATATTAGTTGCAGATTTCACATTCACATCCGCAGGCGTCCACTTCAACACTTCTTGCAAAAGTGGTAATGGATCTTTGATAGTTTCTATTGAGTTGATATCAATGAGTCCGAATGTTTTTGCTTCTTCCAGTAGGCTATAAGCCAAACTATTTTGATCATTAGCAATCTCTTCCCTCTCATGTTTGTCACGATTTAGGCTACGAAGCCCTTTGTTCAATGCTTTTATTTGCTGTTCAATAATAAGCACGTCATCTCTTACAGCTCCAACTAAGTAAGGGAATGCATCTTTAAGTGCCTGCAAGGCAAATGAGTCTGTTGTGTGGTAAAACAATAAATCTTGACTTGCGACTAGCGACTGCGGCTGATAACAGAACTGTCTACTATGCATAAAGGTTACAGGAAGTGGATTTCGAGTCCCACCATCATCCACTTCCTGTATGTTCTCAGATAGTCCTATTTTGGCCGCAAGGAACTCTTTTACGGCATCAACATTTGTATTGGGATAAACGTCTTCGAACGAAGGTAGGTAGTTTTCGTCCACCTTTGCAAGATACATTTCTGAGGTAGTAGAAACTTGCTTCACATCAGGATTTTGACGAGCCAAAAACCAATAATCCTGTCCAAAACCTACAACAACAGCAAACCAAACGACATTATCACGAATTACACCTGATGCTATATGACAACCGCCACTTGCTAGGCAATAATCAACAATATCTATCAGCGCACTCTTGCCGGTCTTGCTGTCACCCACAATAATATTCACCCTACCAGGGTTGAACTTGACGACACGCTTATGTTCTTCGTCTTTATATAGAACGATTTTTGATATTTGCATTTTAAATTGTAATTCCTATTAGTGAAAAAATTGTTGCCACATCACCTGCTTTCCCAAACCAAGAACCAATAAAAACAGCTCGTTTTTTCAGTTGGTCTACCTCTGTTCTATTAAAATTCCTTTTCTTGGTCATTTTACGCATTCCTATTTCTAATGATCCTTTGTCATTCACAGCCAAGAGATTCAGCGAAACATACAAAAGTAAAGATTCATTTGTATAGGCCTTCATCTCCTTTGTCTTTTCTACAATTGTTGTAGTAAGATGTCGGTGAGTATAAAGCCAAGACACCATACCTGTCCTAGATGTACTTGGTAAAGCCTCATAAATGTCCTTGCTCAAAAGGAAAGGCAAAACAATATATGCCAATGCATAAGGGAATCCTCCCTGATTGACTGTTTTATTATAAGAAGCAACCGCGTGTAGTATCAATTCACCACAAAATGCAGGATTGAATAGCGATGCCTCTATATTTGAACGTTCATTCCACGGTTTCATCTTCTTCTAACATTTTTTCATAATCAGGATGCCAGCCTATTGTCTTTTCGTCTGATAACATCTGGAAACTCCCCTTCGTTATATACAATGAGGCTTTATTCTTAAACAAAGGCAGATTATACTGCGGCGAAACGTAATTATCCCTATAAAACTTGTGACCAGCTTCCTTTCGCTCCTTTACGTTTTTATCTTCCGTCTCATCCTGCAATAGCTCAAAACGTGATTTCCATTCTTCATAAAGATTAGCGTCAAAACAATCATACTCTGACTGCGACACTCTACCGTCTCTGAGCCATTTCGAACGTTGTCCATAAGCTCGACGATAGTCATTTATTGCAGATTTTCTTTCACGTTTAGTAGCTCCTATAAGATCAAGCTGTTTTACATAAGTTTTATTTCTACTTTCCTCTAACGTCACATCGTCAACTTCTACCATGTCATAAAATTCATCGGGTAATGCATCTGCTCGTAATTGATCGCGACAGGCTTGTATATAATTATTAACCGTTTCTTTTGATATGGTCTCTTTCTTATCAGATTGTAGCATATCAACACAACTGCAGAACCACCATCCTATGACAGTATTAATAAAACTATCCAAAGAACGACTTGGAGCCGATACTTCCAGTCTATTACGCAACTGAGTTATTGTATCATCTATGGATACTTCGGAGTCATGAATCCTAATGTTGTTAATTAGTTTCACCTTTTGCTGCTCAGTAAGTGCAGCAAAAGCTTTATAACCCAACAGATTGGTTTCATTACTTGTCTCTGTTGAAATAGTCTCCATTTTAGTTAATATCCTTTTTCTATCATCTTCTTTATCACTAAAAAACAAATAAAGAAAAGAATCTTCTGGGACTGAAGCCGTTGTTATCAGTGTAAATATAGTTGTATCCAGATTAAATATTCCGTCCTTAACCCCTTCACTCCACACTCTAATTGTTTTCCAGAAATCAGACGAGCGGTCTGTCATCTGGACCTGCCTAATATGTAGTTTAGCTTGGTAAAGGTCAACGGTATCCTTGTCCTCAATAGCAATGTCATCAAGACACTCCAATGACAAGCACGGTTTAACCATTCGAGTCTCATTCAATAATAGCACAAGACCACGAATTATCTGATAATAGTATCCCAATGCAGGCTCCTTAGCAGAAAATGTTGATGACATAGGCTTTATAATTATTATTTATAACATAAGTCATTAGTCGTTGTCATATCGTTTAAATCATGAACCCTTAACCATTAACCACAAAGAGGCACAGCCTCATCAACCATACCCCTTTTCCAATCTCCTTCACCTTTTCTTCTCCACATTCAGTATCCCATCCACCTCATGCTCCACAAACGGCCCCTCCTTGCACTCAAATATGCAGCTATCCGCCTCAATCGCCTCAATCGTATGCCACACGCCTTTCGGAATATTCACACCATATCGACCTTCCTCAGCACATAGCATCACGTCCTCGATAATCGACCCATCATCCCTATGCGTAGTCACCCGCACCTTCCCTCTCAGAATCACAAACGTCTCATCCTTCGTTGGATGTCGATGTATCGGCACCTCTGTCCCCGGCTCTACAGCATTCAGGAACCTGTGGCACAACTCATCCTGACTCTGATGAAAGTTATAATTCATCCTAAGCCTTGGTGATGCTTTTGCCTGTTCCGACACTTTATCCAGAAGTTCAGTATCTATAATCATATCATCTTATATTCATGAATACCTGTCTTACTAGTCCCCTCATCCATTCCTCCCCGTGCAGCCTCATATAAACCTCTCAAAAATCACCCGTAGGGCGCGCTCGGCTTTGCCGCTTGCCACCGCAGGGACGCAAGAAAGCTTTGTGATTTTTACCAAAACTTTGATGTAGAGCGGTCTCTGCTCGAAATCAATTGAGTCCTTGCCCGCTCGATCTTTGATCGCTTGCTACCAACGGGACGCAAGAATGTTGGCGAGGGTCTGGGAGTGGTTCGAAGCCCTCCTTAGGCATGCAAGGAGGGTTGGGTAGTTGTGGCCCTTGCAGGGGCACCCTGCATTATAGCCGCCCCTCGTTAGGGGCTCTAAAGGTTCCTTTTCTCTGCACCAGAGAAATGAACATACCCTTTTGGTTCTTTCCAAAAGAACTAATCTCCACACTCTTTTAGAAGTTCCACTGACACATACGCTATCGCCACGCTCGCCAC
>JAEEGF011520990.1_pt1 | contig 16926 bp, 17 predicted proteins | sample 9134171 | NCBI WGS metagenome assembly JAEEGF01 (sample SAMN16246542, study PRJNA631951) | gut metagenome | biome: gut microbiome; feature: rumen; material: AP-attached | host: Bos | place: Iran: Karaj | collected 2018-10 | reverse complement strand
TCATGGTCGATGAGTCACACTCGGCAGGTGTCGTTGGCCCGACTGGCCACGGTGTTGCCGAGCAGTTCGACATCTATGGCCGCATCGACGTCTTCACTGGCACGCTGGGCAAGGCCTTCGGCGGTGCTATGGGAGGTTTCACCACCGGTCGCAAGGAGATCATCGACATGCTGCGTCAGCGCTCACGTCCTTACCTGTTCAGCAACAGCATCGCTCCCGGTATCGTGGGTGCCAGCATCGAGATGTTCAAGATGCTCAAGGAGAGCAACGCCCTGCACGACAAGCTCGTGGACAACGTGAACTACTTCCGCGACAAGATGATCGCTGCCGGCTTCGACATCAAGCCCACCCAGAGCGCTATCTGCGCAGTGATGCTCTACGACGCCAAGCTGTCGCAGGACTTCGCTGCCGAGCTGCAGAAGGAAGGCATCTACGTTACCGGTTTCTACTATCCCGTTGTGCCCAAGGGCCAGGCCCGCATCCGCGTGCAGGTATCGGCCGGTCACGAGCGTGAGCACCTCGACAAGTGCATCAACGCCTTCATCAAGATCGGCAAGCAGATGGGCATCATCAAGTGAGTTAGGAGTTAGAAGTTAGGAGTTAGAAGTTAGGAGTTGGCATCCGCCAACGGACTAAGGACTAAGGACTAGAAGCTAAGGACTAGAAACACTAACAATCATTATAACACCCAGAAAAAACCTCACGTTGACGGTCGCAGGTGCATTCACCCGCGACCGTCTTTTTTTCGACATGCTACAAATACTCCTTAGCATTTCAACAAGTAATCATTCTGAAGGTCTGTAGAGACGCAAAATCTTGCGTCTCTAATCGTTAGGCTTCACCTAAATGCCACCCTTAAGACGCAAAATTTTGCGTCTCTACAATGCGGGTGAATTGAGATTCTCACTTACAGGCGGGATTTCTCGTCGTTGCCGTCGCGGCATGGGGTTCAATATCCCATGCGCGAGGTGTCAACAGCCTTGGTTTTCTTCTCCTTGAAGTTGCCGACACGGTAGATGACGGTTAACGAGTAGGTGGTGTAGGGCATCCATAGACGCATGGCATAGTCCTGATTGGCTATGCAGGAGTGCGTGTTGATGTGAGCATTCAGGATGTTGTCACCTTGCGCAACAAAACTCCACTTACCGTTGCCGGAGGTATAACGGAGTGTCGCATTGAGCCGCAGCAGCGGATCGATGTCATAGACACCTTGGATGGCCTTGGTCTGGAAAAACGGATTCAGGATAAACTGAATATTGTGCCGTGAAGACAGTTTAGCCGCAACCATACCACCCAATATTCCCGAAAGGAAGGTGCGGTCAATAGGCAGGTCAAAGAAACTGTCCGTTTTATCGTGGCGATAGAGGGCCGTTGCCATGACGTTGCCGTTGAGCCAGCCACCAACACGAAATTGCGCCGAGGCTTGCAGGCCGAAGTAGTTGGAATAGTCAAAATTGGTCTCCTTCATCACAACGGCCATGCGGTCTGACGGCTGATAGGCCATCTGCACGAAATAGTCGGGCTCCAACATGGCGAAGGCCGAGAAGGTGTATTTGCGGTTGAGTTGCCACATCAAGTTGAAGTCATATTTTGACATCGGTTTCAGGTCGGGATTACCCCATATCTCGCTGTAGGCCGATGCGTAGTAGATGCTGCTCATCGTGCTCCAGTAACTGGGATAGATGGCTTGACTGCTGATACCAAAGTTGAGCATGTTCTTGTCATTGATATTCCACATGGCATTGAACTGCGGATAGATGCGCCACTCGTTCCATTTGGTGGCGTGATACTGCTCGGCTGTCACCGATGTTTCAAGGCTTAACGACTCGCCAATTTGTTTGCTCACTCCCACATAGCCATTCATGATGCGCTCGTCATAGTTAACGTGTGAGGTGGCATCGGGCAGGGGTTGGCGATTTGCATCGAGGGTGGTCTGATAGCTGTTGTTATTGGTGAACTGCACTTTGCCGCCATAACTCAGTTCCCAACCTTTCGGCAAGGTGTGGGTTTGGTCTGCTGTAAAGAGCCACTTGCTCACCTTCTGACGGCTATCGACATAGAGGTTGCGGCTGATGTCATACAACTCGCCGTCAAGGTTCTGTGTCCGGGGTTCCTGATAGTTGGTATAGGAAACGCCGAGTTGCAGGCCGAACGGAGCCGAATAACTGGCATCAACGTTGTGCAGATACTCGTGTTGACGGGAGTGTTGTACGGATTGCGCCGTGCCTGTCGTGGTGTTGGTGGAACGGGTGGAATTCCATTGCCCCGTGTAGGCCAGGCTCAGGCGATGATCGGCCGCGATGGCATAGTCTATACCCATGCGATAATCATGGCTTAAGCCCTCGCTGCGGTTGCGGGTCTTGTCACTGTAGTACACACGTTGACCATTGAGAGGATGGTTGGCCTCGTGCTCCACCTGTCCATAGCCCGTGCCATCGGTGAACTTGTAAGACGCGTCTATGCCCAACTTTCCATGATTATAGATGATGCTGCCGCCCACAAAACCTGTGCCATATTTGCTCTGCTGCCAACCGCCCTTCAGCTGTCCTGAAAATTGGTTTGTGCCAGCGAAATCTTTCGTTACAATGTTGATAGCCATCCCGCGCACATGGTACTTGGCTGGAGCCGACGGCATCACCTCGGCTTTGGACAGTTGCGCGGCAGGCATCTGCTTCAACCGCTCCACCACTTGCTCGGCACTTAGCGTTGTTGGCTTGCCGTTGATGATGAGTGTTGCCGATTGCCCTGCGAAGGACAGTCCGTCGCCGCCGTCCGTCACGCCCGGAATACGAGTCAAGGCTTCGTAGGCATCATCGGCTGGCAGAATTTCCAACAGTTGCGGCATGTTGTATGTCAAGTGTCCGTTTTCAGCCTTAACTATCGGCCGTTCGCCCTTGACGGTGACGCTGGCCAAGGTGTATTGGTCGGGCTGCATTTTGATGGTGCCCAGGTGGGATGATTTGCAGTGGCGATAGACGGGGCGGTAGCCCACGTAGGTGATGCGGGCGAGGACGCCGCTCTGGTCACATGGGATGACGAACAGACCGCTCTCGTTGGTCACGCCACCGGTGATGAGTGTGGAGTCTCGTGGCGAGAGCAGGGCCACGTTGGCATAGGGCAACGGCTGGCCCGTCTCGTCGAGGACGGTGCCCTTGTAGCGCGTGGAGGCCTTCTGCGGGCACTCGACGGCGATTTCCTTGCCTTGCACGGTCATCTTGATGGGATAGAAGCCGATCAGTTGCTGGATGGCATCGGGCACCGACTTGTTCTTGACCGACGTCGTCACCCTGAAGTCCTCCAACTCATTGAAGAGAAAACTGATGTTGTATTCCCCACCCCGCTCGTTAAGCCACTTGAGCGCCTCGCTCATCGACACGTCATTGAACGTCCGCGTCACCCGCTGCCCGAAGACTGCCGTGGCGATGCACAGGCATGCCACGATAAATATCATGCGTCTTGCCATCATTCCACCACGATTGTATTGCCCTCCTTACTGATATTCACACTCTCGAACAGGTTGAGGCGCTCGAGCACCGCATCCAAGTCCTCATCGGGCTGCCACACGAAGTAGAAGCGCAGCACGCGAGCGTCCTCGTTGCGGAACTCGACCTGCATGCCGTAGTGGGGCGCAATCTTTTCCAGCATCTGGTCAAGGGGAAGATTGTCAAAGACAATCGGCTCCACGGCCACGGTTGCGGAGTCGGCCACGCCAAGGCGAGGCCCTACGGTTGATTCGGGCTGCGTTGCAGTAACAACATCCTCGGTGGGTTCTTTCGCTTTATCAACGGTGCTATGGCGCACGGCATGGATGGCGGCATAGGTGAAAGCTGAGAGCATAATCACACCGAGGAGAATGGCGGCGACCTTGAGCCAGCTGCGATTTTTCACCGGGGCGAAATGTTGTTGCTCGAAGCATTGCCACTCAGCATCCACATCAGGCTCGGGGATATCGGTCATCGCGCGCTTGGCGGTGGCCAGTTGCTCCTGCATTTCGTCATCAAGCATGGCGGCCAACCGCTCGTCGCTGTAATTCTCGGGATGGTCGTGCATGTCGAGCAAGAGACGGATTTTATCGTTCTGTTCCATAATGTCTATTGTTTTTGATTGTTGAAATAAGCGTTGATTTTCTCCAGCGACTGTGACAAATGGTGATGGACCGTCACGCGGCTCACGCCCACGGCCTCGGCGACCTGCTGGCAGGTCATGTCCTGCAGGTAGCGCAGGGTGAAGATGCGGCGTGTGAGCGGCGGCAATTGATTGTCGATGAAGTTACGCAATTCGGCAAGCATCATCGAATCATCGGGGCCATCGACTAACGGTTCGGCTTTTGTTGAATAGAGCTTGATGAAGCGTTCCCGCATCTGCTTGTGTCGAATCACACTGATGCAACTGTTACGCACGCACGTCAGCAAAAAACCGCGGGCGTTGTCGGTGCGGATGGCCAGTCCGCCGCCGAGCAACGAGGCGAAAACGTCGCTCACGACATCGCGTGCCTCGTCCTCGTCATAGAGGAACGACACAGCCAGTCGGTACATCGCCGCGTAGTGCGTTTTGAACAGTATTTCCAATTCACTTTTTGTCATAGTCGTGGGTCAATTACACTTAATAGACGTTTCAGGTCAGGAAAATGTAAACCCGTTTCGAGTGTTTTTTCAACAAAGGTAACTGATTATCTTTGAAATCTATGTAATTTTGCAGTTATGAAAGGTTTTTGGCAACTGTTGAAGCGGTTTGTGCCGCCCTACAAGAAATACATCGTGTTGAACATCCTGTTCAACCTGCTGGCCGCGTTCCTGACGCTGTTCTCGTTCGCGCTGATCATCCCCATCCTGGAGATGTTGTTCGGGCTGAACACCAACCACTATGAGTTCATGGCCCTTGGATCAGCAAGCCTGCAGGACGTGGTGGTCAACGACTTCTACTACTATGTGCAGTGCATCATCGAGCGCTACGGACAATCGACGGCGTTGGCCTGCATCGCTGCGGCGCTGGTGTTCATGACCGGCTTGAAAACGGGCAGCAGTTACCTGAGTTTCTTCTACATGATTCCCATACGCACCGGCGTGGTGCGTGACATCCGCAACCAGATTTACACCAAAATCACCTCTTTGCCCATCGGCTTCTTCTCCAACGAGCGCAAGGGCGACGTGATGGCACGCATGAGCGGTGATGTGACCGAGGTCGAGAACTCCATCATGACCTCGCTCGACATGCTGTTCAAGAACCCCATCATGATTATCGCCTGCCTGGTGATGATGATTGTCATCAGCTGGCAGTTGACCCTGTTCGTGCTCGTGCTGTTGCCCATTGCCGGATGGATTATGGGCCGTGTGGGCAAGCGCCTGAAGCGCGTTTCGCTCGAGGGACAGAACCAGTGGGGTGTGCTGCTGAGCAACATCGAGGAGACCATCGGCGGCCTGCGCATTGTCAAGGCCTTCAACGCCGAGGATAAGGTGAATCGCCGCTTTGAGGGCGAAAACGAGAAATTCCGCTCCATCCAGACACGGATGAACCGCCGCTACGTCCTCGCCCACCCCATGAGCGAGTTCCTGGGCACACTGACCATCGCCATCGTGCTGTGGTTCGGCGGCACGCTCATCCTGGGTGGCCATGGCGGTAGCCTCACCGCGCCCAAGTTCATCTACTACATGGTGATCTTCTACAACATCATTAATCCCGCCAAGGACCTGTCCAAAGCCGCCTACAGCATCCAGCGCGGTCTCGCATCGATGGAACGCATCGACAAGATCCTCGCTGCCGACAACCCCATCAAGAGCCCTGAGAACCCTGCTCCCCTGACTAAGATGGAACAAGGCATCCAGTATAAGGACGTGCGGTTCCGCTACGGCGACGCATGGGTCATCGATGGCGTGACTCTAGACATCAAGCGGGGCCAGACCGTCGCCCTCGTGGGCCAAAGCGGCAGCGGTAAGACGACGATGGCCGACCTGTTGCCGCGCTTCTATGACGTGCAGGAGGGCTCCGTCAGCATCGACGGTACCGACATTCGCCAGCTCGATATCACCGACCTGCGTAGCCTCATGGGCAACGTGAACCAAGAGGCCATCTTGTTCAACGACACCTTCTATAATAATATCACCTTCGGTGTCGAGAGCGCCACCCGCGAGCAGGTTGAGGAAGCAGCCCGCATCGCCAACGCCTACGACTTCATCATGGCGAGCGAGCAGGGCTTCGACACCAACATCGGTGACCGCGGCTGCAAGCTGTCGGGTGGACAGCGCCAGCGCATCAGCATCGCCCGCGCCATCCTGAAGAATCCGCCCATCCTTATCCTGGATGAGGCCACCAGTGCCCTCGACACAGAGAGCGAGCACCTCGTGCAGGACGCGCTCGACAAGCTCATGCGCAACCGTACCACGCTGGTCATCGCCCACCGCCTGAGCACCATCAAGAATGCCGACCTGATCTGCGTGATGCAGGACGGCCGCATCATCGAACGCGGCACCCACGACGAGCTCATCGCCCGTGAGGGAGCCTATAAGCACCTCGTGGACATGCAAACTTTTTAGTTTCCAGTCCCTAGTCCTCAGTTTCCAGTAGAGAAGGATAAAAAAGAAAATAATCAAGATATTGTGTAGTTTTTTAGTTCAAGCTTGCGTCTAAAGGGTAAAATGATTTGAACAATGGAAATCAACGAAGCCGAATTTGCACGCATCATCCGTGAGAACAAGGGCACCATCTACACCGTGTGCTACATGTTCTCCAAGGACAAGGAGGAGGTCGATGACCTCTTCCAGGAGGCACTCATCAAGTTGTGGCAAGGTTGTGCTTCCTTTAAGGGCAAGAGCGACTTGAAGACATGGATTTACAAGGTGACCCTGAACTCCTGTATCTCCATCGACCGCAAGAAGAAGAGTCACAAGACTCAACCGCTCATGGAAGGCATCGACCTGTTCGACAAGAATGACGCCGACAACCGCCAGACCGACATGCTGCACGAGCGCATTCAGCGGCTTCAACCCTTTGACCGGGCCATCGTCTTGCTGTGGCTCGAAAACATGAGCTATGACGAGATTGCCCAGATTGTGGGCATCAACGTCAAGAACGTGTCAGTTCGCCTCTACCGCATCAAGGAGCAACTTAAACAGATGAACTAAACAACCACACAATCGATATGGAAAACCAGAACAGCAACTTTAACGACTACAACGAACTTGACGACCTGCGCCGCCAAATCAATGATCTCAAGCAAAAAGTGGATCAGCAGGGACGCCTGAACGAGGACCTGGTGAAAAAGACCATCCAGGGCAAGATGAAAGGTGTGCACAATATGATCTTCAAGCTTGGCTTTGTCGCCGTCGCTTGCATACCCCTTTACATCATGATGAAATATCAAGTGGGATTGTCATGGCCACTCATTATCTTCACCATTATTTTCATGCTGGCATCGCTGACATCTGACTACTTCATCAACCGCATGGACGTGTCACACATGGGTGACGACTTGGTCGAGACAGCCAACAAACTCATCAAAATGAAGAAGAACCGCGTCATCGGCCAGCGCATCGGCATCGGAGTGGCCATCCTCTGGCTCGCATGGTTCTGTTACGAATACTTCATGCTGAATCTGCCCTACGGCACCGCGGCCGCTTGGGGAAGCATTGTCGGGATTTTTGTCGGTGCCATCATCGGCGGTCTCATCGGCCTGCGCATCTTCAACAAGATGCAACGTGCCAACGATGAGATGATCGACCAAATCAACGAACTCACCCGCGAACAGTAACCACACATCTAGTTTATTATAGTTATTTGATCACTTGCTGCGTCATGATGGGTGAATAACAATAAAACACTACGACTATGCTGACCGAAAAGACAAATAAGACACTATATCGTGTACTGACCGCAATTGGAGTTCTGATCTTCTTTGGAGGGACGATTCTAGATTTCTTCCCCGACAGCATCGTTCCCCAAAACGACTGGTTCAGAGTGTGCATGATGTATGGCATTTCACTTACCATCATCGGTGATTACTTCAAATCACTGACATTAGAAGAGGATGAAACCGGCGGCTGCGGCTGGTTTTGCTTTGGCGTGTTGGTACTTCTTTGGATAGATCGCATCAATCACTTCACAACTCCCATTATAGCAGGAATCGTGTTTGGATGCATTCTCCTGATCATTGCATTCATCCTGAATGGAAAGAGATTTCGGAGGGTAAAAGCCAGAGAAAAAGAGCAGAAAAAGGAGCAGGAAGAATCAGAAAATCAAGTGTAAAACGACCTCATTATCAAAAAAAATGTAACTTTGCAGGCTAGTTTGGAAGTTTTAACACCATGTGTTGCAACCCAAACCATTATTCAATACGTCTAACTACTAAAATAATTGTATCAATCATTTAATAAAACTATTCTCAATCACATGAAGATGAAGAAAATCTTTGCTGTAATGTTCATGATGATCATGGCATTCAGCGTGAATGTTACCAAGGCTCAGCAGATGGGGCCCATCCCCACTGATCCGGATGTGCGCATCGGCAAGTTGGACTGCGGGTTGACCTACTACATCCGTCACAACGACTATCCCGAGCACCGTGTGAACTTCTACATCGCCCAGCGCGTGGGCTCCATCCAGGAGGAGGAGAGCCAGCGTGGTCTCGCCCACTTCCTGGAGCACATGGCCTTCAACGGCAGTGAGCACTTCAACGGCGAGGGCAATAGCATCATCGACTATACCCGCTCACTGGGTGTGGCTTTCGGTAAGGACTTGAACGCTTATACCAGCATTGCCGAGACCGTCTATAACATCAACGACGTGCCCAGCACCCGCCAGAGCGCTATCGACTCCTGTCTGCTCATCCTCAAGGACTGGAGCAACGGCCTGTTGCTCACCGACGAGGAAATCGACAAGGAGCGCGGTGTGATTCACGAGGAGTGGCGCCTGCGCCGCAGCGCCCAGCAGCGCATGCTCGAGAACCAGCTCGAGACGCTGTTCCCCGACTCGAAGTTTGGCCGCCGCATGCCCATCGGTCTGATGGAGGTTGTGGACAACTTCAAGTATCAGGAGCTGCGCGACTACTACCACAAGTGGTATCGTCCCGACAACCAGGCTCTGGTTATCGTGGGTGATGTGGACGTTGATCACATCGAAGCACAGATTAAGGAGCTCTTCAAGGACCTGCCCGCTCCTGACGCCAGTGCCGCTCAGGTCGTTGACGAGCCCGTGCCCGACAACGAGCAGCCCATCATCGTGGTGGATAAGGACAAAGAACAGCAGTACTCGCTTGTGACTGTGATGTTCAAGCACGAGGCAATGCCCAAGGAAATTAAGGGTGACATGACCTACATTCTCATCAGCTATGGCAAGCAGATGATGAGCAGCATGCTCAATGAGCGACTGAATGAAAAGTCTCAAGAACCTGACTGTCCTTTCCTCCAGGCCTATGCTTACGACGCCTCATATCTGGGCATGGCAAACACCAAGGATGCCTTCACGCTGGCCATCATGCCCAAGGAAGGCATGACCGAGGCCGCTACCCAGGCTGCCATCACCGAGGTTATGCGTGCCGCGAAGTACGGATTCACCGCTACCGAGTATGAACGTGCCAAGGAAGAGTACATCAGCACCCTTGAGAATCGCTACAACGAGCGCAACAAGATTCCCAATGCACGTTTAGCTGCGCAATACTATCGCAACTTCTTGGATAACGAGCCCATGCCCTCGATCGAGGACCTCTACCAAATCATGAACATGTTGGCTCCCAATATCCCCGTTGACCTTGTCAACCAAATCGTGCCCAGTTTGATCTCAACCACTGGCGAGAACCTCGTCGTGATGAATTTCAACCAGGAGAAAGACGGTGCCGTTTATCCCACTGTAGAGGGCCTGAAGGCTGCCGTTGATGCTGGTTTGAACGCCGAGGTTGAGGCCTTTGTGGACAACGTGAAGCAAGAGCCCCTCATCACCGACCTGCCCAAGAAGGGTAAAATCACAAAGGAGACCTATAACAGCCAGTTTGACTACAAGGAACTTGAGTTGAGCAATGGTGCACGCGTCATCCTCAAGAAGACCGACTTCAAGGAGAACGAGATCCGCATGAACGCTCGCGCTCGTGGTGGGCAGTCGCTCTACGGTGAAAAGGATTGGGCTAACACCCAACTGCTCACCTACGTTACCATGATGAGTGGTCTGGGCAACTTCTCGACCACCGAGCTCCAGAAGGCCTTGGCCGGTAAGCAGGCCAGTGCTAATCTGAGCATGGACGAGTACTATGACGAAGTGAGCGGTAACTCAACTGTCAAGGATCTGGAGACCCTCTTCCAACTGACCTATCTCAAGTTCACCGATATCCGCAAAGACGAGAAGAGCTACAACCAGCTGATGAGCCAACTCGAGACCGTTCTCAAGAATCAGGGTCTGCAGCCCGAGGCCGTGTTCAGCGATTCAGTATCCTACACGTTGAGCAACCATGACTGGCGCAGCAAGCCCTTCCACGCCGAGGACCTGCAGAACGTGAACTATGACCGCGTGCTCGAGATTGCCAAGGAGCGTACCGCCAATGCCGCCAACTACACGTTCTACTTTGTCGGCAACTTTGACGAGGCCGTCATCCGTCCCCTGATCGAGCAGTACATCGCTTCGCTGCCCGGCAAGAAAGGCAAACTCTCCAGCTGGGTGAACTTCGACACGCATCCCCAAGGCCAGACCATCAACCACTTCACCCGCAAGATGGAAACGCCCAAGGCCAATGCCCAGATTTATTGGTATGACGACAAGACTCCTTACAGCTTGGAGAACGACATCAAGGCTAGCATGCTGGGTCAGGTATTGGGTAAGATTTATCTGCAGAAGATTCGTGAAGACGCCGGTGCTGCTTACTCGGCTGGCGCCTACGGTTACTCAACCATCAATGGCGACCGTCCCTTCACCGTTGTTGTAGCCTCTTGCCCGATGAAGCCCGAGATGAGTGAGATTGCCCTCCAGATCATGAATGAGGAAATCATCACCGCTTGTCAGAACATCGATGCCACAACCTTGAAGGAGATTAAAGAGCTTATGATCAAGGACCATAGCACTGAGCTGAAGGAGAACAGCTACTGGCTGGGAACCCTCATGTCCTATGTGGGCCGCGGCCTCGACGATCACACCAACTATGAGCAGATCGTCAATGCCCAGACCCCCGAGACCATCGCAGCCTTTGCTCGCCAGCTCCTGGCCGCAGGCAACAAGGTTGAGGTTGTTATGCTCCCCGAGGAGTAATCCAAACTGAATAGCGCTCTCTCAAGCGCCAGAATCGGAACCGAGGATGTCCTTCATCCCCGGTTCCTTTTTTTTATCTGGCTAATCTAGTACATCTAGATATTCTAGAAACTCTAGAATTTCTAGAAAAAGTTGTACCTTTGCAGCCACAAAACGAATAACAATCAACAAAATGGATACTACAAGACAACAGAAAATCAGCCGCCTGGTGCAGAAGGAGCTGAGCGAAATCTTCCGCCGCGAGACCGCCAAGACCCGTGGCACGCTCGTCACGGTAAGCAGTGTGCGCGTGTCGCCCGACCTGAGCGTGGCCAACGTGCGCCTGAGCATCTTCCCCAGCGAGAACGCACAGGCCATCATCGACAACATCAATGCCAGCGAGCGCAGTGTCCGCCACCAACTTGCCCAACAGGTGCGCTATCAGTTGCGCCGCTGTCCGGAGCTCAAGTTCCACATCGACGACTCGCTCGACTACATCGACCACATCGACGAACTCCTCAACAAGGACAAGCCCAAAGACGAGCCTGAAACTAAGGACTAAAAACTAAGGAGCAAATGAGCCTGCCGTTGAAAATAGCGTGGCGCTACCTGGTATCCAAGAAAGGACATCAGGCAGTGAACATCATCTCGATTGTCGCCGTGTGCGGCGTTGTGGTGGCCACTGCCGCGCTCATCTGCGTGTTGAGCGTGTTCAACGGTTTCCGCGGACTCATCATGGGCAGGTTGGCAATGCTTGACCCGCAAATCGCCATCACTGCCACCGTCGGCAAGACAATGAATGATGCCGACAGTGTCATCGATGTCGTCAGCGCCATTCCAGGTGTGGAACGCGCCATCCCTGTCATCGAGGACCAGGCACTGGCGATGTATGCACAACTGCAGATGCCCGTGCGCCTGAAAGGCGTCCCCGACGACTACAACACGATGAACGACATGGATTCGGTCATCGTCGATGGAATCTGGAAATTGCGTGACCAGGTGTCAAGATTTGCCGTGGCCGGTGCCGGACCAGCCGTAAGGCTGTGCGTGCGACCCGAGTTCCTCGGCATGGTGCGTCTGTATGCGCCGCAACGCCAGGGCCGTGTCAACATCGCGAACCCCATGGGAGCATTCCGGCAGGACTCATTGTTCGTTTCGGGCATATTCCAACTGGAACAAAACAGCTACGACGCCGACCTCATCTATGTGCCTCTCGATGTGGCGCGAGAACTGTTCGACTACGAGACCGAAGCCACACAAATCGAATTGAAGCTGACTCCCGGAGCCAGCGAGCAGCAGGTGATGCAAAGCATCTCTCAAGCCCTGGGTGGCAGTTACCAAGTCAAGAATCGACTGATGCAGCAACGCGAGGCCTATCGCCTCGTCAACATCGAGAAATGGATGGCGTTCCTGCTGTTGGCCTTCATTCTGGTCATTGCCACGTTCAACGTTATCAGCACGCTCTCGTTGCTCATCATCGAGAAGGACGACAGCATCGCCACACTGCGAGCCATGGGTGCTAACGACAGTCAGATTTCGCGCATATTCGTCTTGCAGGGCTGGCTCATCACCCTGGTTGGCGCCGTGACTGGTGTGGTTATCGGCCTGGTACTGTGCTTGTGCCAGCAGCAATTCGGCTGGCTGCGCCTGAGTGGTGACCCCGCCAACATGATTATCAACGCCTATCCCGTCGAGGTGCAGTGGACCGACGTCCTAGTCACCCTCGCACTTGTCGCTGCAGTCGGCCTCCTCACCAGCATGGTCACAGCCCTCATCATGCGGCGCCGCCTTAAATCAACTAAGAAATAAGAAATAAAAACTAAAGACTGAAATATGCTTATCATCAACTCTTACGAAGAATTTGCCTCGCACCTGGGCGAGGAACTCGGAGCCAGCGAATGGCTCACCGTGGATCAGGACCGTATCAACATGTTTGCCGACGCCACACTCGACCACCAGTGGATTCATGTGGACGTTGAGCGCGCCAAGGCTGAGAGCGCTTATCACAGCACCATCGCCCACGGCTACCTGACCTTGTCGCTCATCCCCCACCTTTGGAATCAGATTATCAAGGTGAACAACCTGGAGATGCAGGTGAACTATGGCATGGACAAGATGCGCTTTGGCCAACCCGTCATCACCGGCAGCCGCGTGCGCCTCGTTACAAAACTGCACAACATCGCCGACCTGCGCGGCATCTGCAAGGCCGAGATTGACATCAAGGTGGAAATCGAGGGCCAGCGCAAGCCCGCAATGCAAGGCATCGCATCGTTCCTCTACTATTTCAAGAAATAAGATGGTTATCCACATCATCAACGGCCCCAACCTGAACCTCGTGGGCAAGCGTGAGCCCGAGGTCTATGGCAACCGCTCGCTCGACCAGTATCTGCTGGAACTGATTGAGCAATTCCCACAGCACACCATCGACGTCTATCAGAGCAACATCGAGGGCGAGATTGTGGACCGGTTGCAGCAGGTGGGCTTTGACGACTGCGGCATCATCCTCAATGCAGGCGGCTACACCCACACGTCGGTCGCCATCGCCGATGCCGTTGCCGCCATCACCGCCCCCGTCGTGGAGGTCCACATCAGCAACATCTACGCCCGTGAACCCTTCCGCCACAAGTCTCTTTTGTCCCCCGTCTGCAAGGGCATCATCGCCGGCTTCGGCCTCGACAGCTACCGCCTCGCCCTCCATTCTTTTTCAGACAACTAAGACAACATCATTGACAACAATGACAACTTTTTAAAAAACAACAATAAGTACAACAAAAACAATAAAGTGCCTCGACATCAATCATTTGTATTTATTGTACTTATTGTTTTCCTTTATAATCGTTTTCAGATGAGTGTATGAGTGAGGAGTTAGAGGAATATATTTTGGGGCATATCGATGAAGAACCTGAGGTGCTGGAGCGCATCGATCATGACACGCATGTGCAGAACTATTATTGGCACATGTGCTCGGGGCATCTGCAGGGACGCCTCCTTAAGATGCTGACGCGCATGATCCGTCCCCGCCGCGTGCTGGAACTGGGCACCTTCAGCGGCTACTCGGCACTATGCCTCGCCGAGGGCCTTGCCAATGACGACTGCTGCGTCGATACCATCGAAATCAATGACGAGCAGGAAGACTTCATCCGCGAACACCTGGCCATGTCACCTTACAGCAAGCGCGTGAGGCTCCACATCGGCGATGCCCGTGACATCGTCCCCGCACTGGGCGAGCATTATGACCTTGTGTTTATCGACGCCAATAAGCGCCAATATGTCGAATACTATGACCTGGTGATGGAATACCTGAACCCGGGAGGCTTCATCATCGCCGACAATACCCTGTGGGCAGGAAAGGTGGTGGATCAAAAGGCCCAGCGTGATGCCCAGACACGCGGCATCCTCGCCTTTAACGACAACGTCAAGCAGGACCCGCGCGTCGAGAAGGTCATTGTCCCCCTGCGCGACGGTCTCACCATTATTCATAAGTTACCCAATCCCTAAAAAAAACGCACAATCCTAATGGCAAGTCACAATGTTTTTGTAATTTTGTGACTTAAAGCATTACGCTATTTAGACATTAACATTATCTTTTCGATTATGGAGAATCAGAATCAACAGCCTTATCAGCCCAACTACGCTCAAGGTCAGCTTCCTCCCAAGCCCGACAACCATCTGGTATGGGCCATTTTGAGCACCATCTTCTGCTGCCTGCCTCTGGGCATTGTTTCAATTGTCTATTCCTCTAAGGTGGATGGCCAGTACAATGCCGGTGACTACGCAGGAGCCCAAGATTCGGCCAACAAAGCCAAGAAGTTCGCCATGTGGGCAGCCATCTCTTGTGTCATCATTGTCGTCCTTTGCCTTCTTCTTGAAGTCGTAGCCGGCGTTTTCGGGGCGTTAGGTGCTGCTTCTTGACTTTCAGCAGACACCTGTATAAAGGACACACTTACTTCTTGACAAGTCGCAGAATTTTCTTAATTTTGTGACCTCATGTATGTACACTATTATTAGATATACAACATCATAATAACTTTCACTATTATGGAGAATCAGTTTCAGAACGAACAACAACAGCAACAGCAGTATCAGCAGCCGCAGTATCAGCAGCAGTCTTATTATCAGCCGAACTATGTCCAGGGGCAACGTCCCATGCAGCCTGACAACTACCTGGTATGGGCTATTCTGTGCACCATTTTGTGTTGTCTGCCCTTAGGCATCGTCTCGATCATCTACTCATCCAAGGTTGACGGCCTGTATAATTCAGGTGACTTTGCCGGTGCAGAAGATGCTTCCAAAAAAGCTAAGAACTACGCCATGTGGGGTGCTATCATCTCGGCCATAGTTATTGTGCTTTACATCCTGTTAGTCGTGGTGCTCGGCTTCTCTGCCGCATATGCCGATGGTTATTTTAACTGATCATGCTCAACAAGGTTGACAAAATAATGCCGTATGCATTACCTGTTATTCTGGTTCTGCTGGGCATTATCTATTACTTTGTCAATCCATCGTTAAAGGGCCATCCCATACAATGCCCCTGGCACCTGCTCACGGGAACACAGTGTCCCGCCTGCGGATCACAGCGCGCATTGAACGCTCTGGTCCACGGCCACCTCGGGCAAGCACTATCTTATAACTATTTCTTTATCCTCTCGATACCTTATGCACTGGTAGCGGTGCTGGTGTCGTGGTATAACTTCGGGCATCGTCTCGACGGTCTTAAGCGTTTGGCGTTCCATCCCATCACCCTCAAGGCCTATGTCGTTCTATTTTTTGCCTGGTGGATTGTCCGCAACATCTTCAACCTCTAAACCCCGCCCCTGTCACTAAAGTCATCGGCACAACACATAAAAATCCCGCAAGCCTCTATCGGACCTGCGGGATTTGATATCTACTATTTGTCTAGTTTAGTTCCTGATGGTGGCAAAGCGTACAAAAGTGAGAGTCTGGTCACCAACCTTCATCTCGAGCATGGAGTCGCCCACCTTAACGGTGTTGGTCTGAACCTCGGCAAACTGTGACTTGAACTCGTCGCTATTGAGCATCTGGGTGATCTGTGATTTGACGTTGGCGTCATCTGTCACATGACCATTCATTGAAATATTGAGCAACTCAGTCTTATAGGTGTCCATGTTAGGAGTGAGCGTCAACTGGTCGCCCTCAAGCTTATAGGTCCCCTTCAACTCAATGTTGGTAGCTACCTCCAGAGCCATCGTCTTAGCGGGCTGGGTGGCTTGGGTCAGCTCATCGGCAAAGCTGAATGTACCGTCTTCATAGAAAGTGTAAGTCACATTCTGGGCCGAGAACGAGCCATCTGCATCAGAAATCACAACAGGTTGCATGGTGCGCCAAGTGGCACAGATGGATTGAGCCTGGACGGTCATGACCGACATCAGGGCAATGAGTGAAAATAAGATCTTCTTCATAATGCGTCAGATATTTTTTGTGAGTATGGATACTAGTTATTGATGGTAGCAAAGCGAGTAAACATCCACGTCTGCTCACCATCTTTCATTTCAAGCGTAGAGTCGCTTACCTTGATGGTGTTGGTTTCAACAGAGTCAAACTGTGCTTTAAACTCTTCACTATTGAGCATGCTCTTGACACGTCCTGAAACCATGGGATTGTCAGCCACCTTACCATTCATTGAGATACTAAGTATTTCTGCCTTATAGGTCTTCATGTCATTAGTCATTGTCAGCTGATCTCCCTCAAGCGTGTAAGTACCTTTCA
>JAEEGF012145267.1_pt1 | contig 16927 bp, 15 predicted proteins | sample 9134171 | NCBI WGS metagenome assembly JAEEGF01 (sample SAMN16246542, study PRJNA631951) | gut metagenome | biome: gut microbiome; feature: rumen; material: AP-attached | host: Bos | place: Iran: Karaj | collected 2018-10 | reverse complement strand
TATTTCAGTAGTAGCACCATCTGTACCATTTGTTTCAGTTTCAGACAAAGTATTGTTTGAGCTGCCACATCCTATGATTGCCAATACTGTAATAGCTGTAACAATAAAACATAAACTCTTTTCTCTCATGCTTATGGCCTTTCACCTTCGCCTACCCATACAAAAGACCGGATCAATATAATAATGTCCAATGTAAAGGTACTTGTCACATTAGTAGCAGTACATCCTGAAATGTCTTGAGCCGAAGCCTATTTCATGCGTTTAAGCCTTCCAGAACTCCCAGGATGTCCAAAGGGTCTTCAACAAAAATGTTCTCACCGGCTCCGGCATCTATGAGTTCCTGCCTGGTCCTGAATCCCCAAAGGCAGGAAATGCACTTCAGTCCTGTGTTGGCGGCGGTCTGATGATCTATCTCGGAGTCTCCTACATAGATGCTCTCCCCAATAGAGCTCCCCAGCTCTTCCATTGCTTTGAGGCACTGGTCGGGATACGGCTTTCTCCTGAGGGCTTCCGTCACGCCAATGGCTACGTTAAAGTAATCTCCGAAGTAGGCGCGGGTCAGCTCCTGCACGGCTCCCATGGGCTTGTTGGATACTATGGCCATTTTGTATCCGGCTGCCTTCAGCTGCTGTAACAGCTCCATCATGTTAGTATAGGGGCCGGTTTTGATATTGCAGTGCTCCTCATAGTAGTCCTTATACTCAGACAGGATGTCCTTAAATTCCGATTCATCCATGTTATCGGGCAGTGCTCTTCTCATGAGTACTTCTGCGCCGCTGCCCACAAAGTGCCTGATGTCTGAAACCGGCCATGTGGGATAACCATGCTTTTGAAGCACAGCATTGGTACTGTCCGCAATGTCATCAAGAGTATTTAAAAGAGTTCCATCCATATCAAAAATAATTGTATTTATTCGCATTTTTCTTTCACCTCACCACTGATGATACCACAAAACCGGTAGCGCGGAAATTTTTTCAAATGTTTTTTGGGCAGATTGCTCCAAAAGCATTGACATATTGAGAAAAAATGGTTATCATTATTTTTGTCGCTTGCGGAAGTGGCGGAATGGCAGACGCGCATGGTTCAGGTCCATGTGTTGGCAACAACATGAGGGTTCAAGTCCCTTCTTCCGCACGAAATAAAGGAATCGGTTTGATTAACCGGTTCCTTTTATTTTGTACGTAATAGGACTCGCGCCAGGCTCGACGGGACCTCGCCAAGTGCTCTGTTCAAAGTCCCTTCTTCGACATAAAAAGAGCTCAGAATCCTGTTAAGTCAAGGTTCCGAGCTCTTTATTTGCATCAATACAAGCTACTGTATCGACAGTTTATCAATATATGTACGAAGCTGCCTCTCAATGTCCCTCAGGGCCTTGTACCCCAAAAGGAGCCAGATACATATGATTGCAAACACTCCCCCGCAGATAAAATTGCCGATGAACATATTGCTGAAACCTGCGGCGAGGAAGATAGACATGCAGATGAAGGTCCCGGTCATCGGGATAAGGTTCTGCACCATCTCATGATGAACCTCCTCCAGCTTGATCTTCAGCTTCTCCCTCTCTTCGAGAACCTCTTCTTCTGATATCACATCCAGATCAATTTTCTCCAGATGCCTTATGAAATCTCTAAAATGCTTTTCCATTATGCCTCCTGACAACACAGATTTTTATTAAGCAGTGCAGTCTCCATGTCCCATTATACGCTATATCGGCTTTATTTGCACAAAATTTTGCTTCGCATTTCCTCCAGGATCCTTCGATTGAATCCGTCATTTATCCGGATTTCACTTCCGCAGTCAATGCCTTCCTGGTCAACTGCACACTCGCCGCAGATATCCACAGCCAGCACCTCTCTCCCGCTCATCAGCAGGTCTTTGGCAAAAGAAATAACGAAGTCCATGGAGGCTTCTCCCTGATCCCAGTTGGTCCTAAGCTCACTAGAAGAGATCACATCCTTGTCGATTGAAAGATAAACCGGAAAACCTGTGTCCGGAAGCTGTACATCATCAATATCGTAAAAAAATGCCCGACTCCTGACATCCTCTTCAAGTTCACCGATCAGTTTCCTGTCTGCCCCGATGATATGCACATCCCTCACAAACTCATTATTCTCCAGAACATCTGCCACCCATCCGCCGCAGGACAAAATGTCAAACATAGGCCTTTGCATATCGGGATGGTGATCCAGGACAACCAGCGAGAAGGGTTCTTTTATCTGCCTTAGGAAAAGAGCTGATATATAGTGATAATTTCCCGAATCAATAAAATGTATCCCCGACGGATCATCTCCCAGTCGTCTTAATATCTCTTTTGCCGCCTCATCATCACAGTAGCAGTTGGTTCCTGAAATGTCCTTAAGGTCAACAAAACGAGAGCTCTTATCACTCAGATAAAAGCTCTCCTGCTCATAGATTCCTGATAAATTAAGTACTGCTACCCCGGCCTTCATCACTTAGCCAGGTCTGCCAGGTGAATAAGCGCATCGTCTCTCATTATGCACTCGGCATGCTCCTCTATAAATAGTGCCTCCGGTGCATTGACCGTAAGCATTTCGGAGTACTCTACTCCTGCTCTTCTCATGTCATAGATGATGCTCTCATCAGCGGTCACAAGACCTGCTATGAGATAATAGCGCCCCTTGTGTTTGTACAGTGTGGAATCCACAATGGGAAGCCTCTGTACAACCTTGGAGAATCTGGCTGCATCATCCAGGTCATCGAACTCCATCATATACTTGGCATATTCCGTCAGAGGCTGATAGCTCAGGGAGTCCTCGCCAATCTGTGGAGATTCCTCCATATCCCTGCCGTAAATCCTGTTGATGGTATCAGTCACGTTGGTGATGACTTCGTTGAGAGCGATGCCCTTCTCCTTGCCGGTCTTCTTCTTGATCTCGTCGACTCTCTCCTGGGTCAGAGTCCTGAGGATAGTCTCAGCGGCGCTTCTCATGCGGTCGGCAGCCTTCTGGATATCGTCATTGCTCATCTTGACAGCAAAGATACGCACGCTTCCGTCCATCATCATGTTCTTGCTCATCATCATAACCTCTGTCTCAGGGTTATAGTCGAGCTGGGCACCGACCTCCTTATTGAGCTGGGCAAAGAAGGATGTGGTATTCTCCGCGCCGTTTACAACAGCCTCCGGAGTCAGACCTATCTCGTGGAGTTCTGATGCCGCGATACTGCATTCAACTGTCGTCTCATTCATTTTTACTATAATCACTACGCATCATCTCCTTTCCGTAAGGTCTTTTTTTCTAATTTTATTATAGTACCTCAAATAGACCTCGTCCACGGGGAGATTGCTTAAAGTTTTATTAATATTCTCAGCGTTGTTTTCTTATATGTTTGCTCTCACGGGCAGTCTTAATGACGTCAGGTTCCTCCCCAATATCGCTGACCTTACCTGTAGCCTCACACCTTATGGTGACACGGTTCGCACCGCCTATGGTGCAGGTAAACATGGTGAAATCCCACTGGCCGGCCTCCATCTCATTAACATCATACGCTCCTAATGTCTCGATGTTGCTGACCTGAAAATAGAAGCTCATTCCGTTCATGTCCGTGACTATGACCTCTGATCCGATCTCCAAATCAGGGAGCGTCCCAAAGTGCTCCACATAGTTGTGGCCGCAGACGATAAGGTCATTATCATATACAGATCCCTTGTACCTGCAGACAGCAACCTTGGCATTGTCGCTGGACCACTCATCCTGGATTGGGAGCAAAAGACCTAACGAAGGAATCTCAACTGTTCCCACAAAGCTCCTGCCACCAAAATCCACCACCGGCATCGGCCCCGATGGCTCGCTTGGCAAAACGACCGAGGGCATCTGCATGACAACACCCTCCAAAAGCTCATCAGAGGCTGCTCCTGCCTTGGAATTCTCGTCTATGTTGTTCTTAACTATAAAAGCTGCAAGGATGATCAGAGCAGCTCCAATTATTATGTAGATGTATCCGGATATCTTCTTCAACCAGGTTCCCTCTCTGTTCGAAATTTACTCATTCATAGCCGCTTCTATAGCATAGGATAGCTGATCCGGGCAGGAAGTGTTCTTAAAGCCGCATTTGATGCCGCGGAGCTTGCCTATGGCATCTTCACACTTCATTCCCTCAACAAGCTTGGAAACGCCCTTAAGATTGCCATTGCAGCCACCGGTAAAACTCACGCTTTTGATGGTATCACCATCCAGTTCTATATCGATCTGTGTTGAACATGTACCCTTAGTCTTGTATATCATTACCAATTCCCCTTTCGTCCTTCATTTTGATCCTCACTTCCAATTCGCCGCCTAAAGCCCTGGCGATCCGCTCTAGTGTCGTCACGGACGGGTTGGCGGCTCCTCGCTCTATCTTGGAGATATCAGACTGATCTATGCCTGTCTTCTCCGAGAGGGCCTTCTGGGACAGGCCGGCTATCCTCCTTGCGTATGCAATTGCCCTTCCGGCGGTATTACTGCTGATGTTCATTGATGCCTGCCTCGACAATCATATTGACTTCACGTGGCTCCCTACACTTTTTTTTGCCATCAAAATACACATAATTTATCGTCACTTTCTTTTCCATCAAGCCTCTCTTTGCGAGCTCTTCATAATACTCTTCATCTGTCAATACTCTCCACATATATTCTTATCCTCTCCATGCTTTTTGCGTTACTCTCAGCTCATACGCCAAGTCTGACGGCATCAACTCAATATTGTATAGTATATCCATAAAAGTAAATTTGGTTGATACGATCTCTACATCCTCTGTAACACTTGAAGTTGCCAAATCGCCATCAGGATTTACTACAAGCATACCTACAATGCCCATGACATCAATAATTGCGATTCTGAAAAACTCCAACTCTCCGTCAATATCGATCCCAACATTAACAAATCGTGTATCTTTTGAAACCTGAATACATGTAACCCTGTCTTCCATATTAAGAATAACACCCCCATAAACATTTATCCACTACAATTAGGGGAAATATCCCCTTGCGGATAAATTTGATTATAGGGCATATATCCCCTATTGTTAATACACGTAATGCCCCACAGATCATCTCCATGGGGCATATAAATCATCATGAGTATCAGCTCTTAGTATTCTTCTTTACTCCTTTTACTATAAAGAGAATTCCCACGATCACCATTACCGGTATCGGCCACCAGAGCTGTCCTGTCTGAGGAAGTCTCCTTGCACCAAGTACGGCGGGAAGCTCTCCTGCCAGTCGCCTTACTGCACCGAGAACCTGAGGGATATCAGGTATTCCGGGAATGCCCGGGATATCGGGTTCAGTAGGATTTACCGGTATATCCGGTATATCGGGCTCAGTAGGAACAGTGGGCTGATCCGGAGTCTCAGGGCTGATCGGATTGTCGGGAGTCTCAGGTGAAACAGGTCTTCCGGGTTCACCTGGATTGCCTGATGGAGTAGGAACAACCGGCTCTTCCGGTGCTTCATAGGTATTGGTAACTATGAAGGTATATGTGTTACCGGTGTGGGAAGATGTTGCTTCCCCTGTGTATCCGTCTCCGGCGTAACTCTCATTTATACTCCAGGTATGCCCTGCCTCAACCTCAGCTGTGTACTGCCAGTTGTTGCTGTCAGAAAGCCTTGCTGTCTCATAGAGATCTCCGTCGCATAAGATATCAACAGAAATGTATGCGGGACGCCTGTCCTGATTACCTGTGTCAGACCATCTCTTATAAACTTCCAGCTTCTCTTTTACATCATTCCTGGCCTTGGCCTTCTTGGGTGAAGCTGCGGTATCGTAGTCAATCTTAAGATTCCCGTCTTCTCCGATCTCAAGGAGCGGAACCGGATAAACGAAGTTTACGAATGAATGGGTATAATCGCCCTTGACCACCTTGTCACTGAGCACGTAATAAACACCGAGCTGCAGGTCTGTGTAGTAGGTCTTGCCCTGAGCATCTGATATACCGCTCTTAACCTCTTTTATGTCTTTTGAATTAACATAGTTATAGAGGTTGTCAGAATCACTGCTTTGGTCATACGTTACGCATGACTTCCAGGAATCATAATCATATCCGTTGTTAAAGAAATCCTGATCAGCAAAACACTCTTTAAACTCATCCGTGATGGTATACTGCCCGTTCTCATCGATGGTAGCCACAAGGTAGATGTGGGACGGGACATTCTCCATCAGTTCATCATCAATTGAAATGTGGGTCACCGTCAGGCTTCCCTTCCTTGATGTGTCAATGTTTGCCCAGGATGTGTTCTTAGCAAACACGGTGCTGACAGGCAGGCTTATTGCCAAAAGAGCTGCTGCCATAATTGCCGATATTCGAATAAAAATATTCTTTACTTGGCCCTTCATATCATTCCTCTTAATCACTTCTTTTTGCCGTGCCTCTCCTGAAATCCCTTTGATGTCAGGATCATAAATATGATGAAGGCGATCAGCAGAAGCGGTGCTCCAATAAAGGGAGCTACAACTAAATTTCCGTACCTGGTCGCATCCGCAGGTACGATCAGCTTTGTTTCTTCATTATAATCAACACGCTTTGCTCTTACAAGGAGCCTGTGAGTGTTTACGCCGTAGGGCGTACAGGTCACCAGCGTGACGTATTCTTTTCCATTCTGGATCATGAGACCCTGTGTCTGCTCTGGAAGGACAATGTTGATGTTATCCACCTGATATGCAAAGGTCTTGTCCATTATATGCAGTAAAAAAGTATCTCCCTCAATCATCTGATCAAGGTCCGTGAACAGCCTCGAAGAAGGCAGTCCTCTGTGTCCCGATAAAATGCAATGAGTACTTTCTGTACCTGTTGGAAGCGAAGTTCCCTCTAAATGCCCTATCCCAACCTGAAGCACTGATTCCTCAGTACCATGGTAAATAGGAAGGCTCACTCCTATGTTCTCTATCTCGATATATCCCATTATGCCTGTTCCGGTAGGATCAAGCAATGAGTAGTACTCTTCCTTTTCCTTATCATCTAATTGTAAAAAATCTGATGACCTGGCCAGCTTTTCATTAAACTCTATGGCTGCATCCCAAAACTTCGTGTAGTCCTCAGCCGATACATAGTTCAGCATGGCCTCGTAGTTGGATATTGCTTTTGTCTGATGCCTGGAATTTACGTAATTACTTACCGAAGGATAAAGAAAAATACATATCCCAACTAAGAAAATAAGCGTAAATATGATGTTGGGTATCTGTTTTTTCAGTTTTTTGCTCATTTGTCTCTCAAAGCATTCAATATAACTATTTTTGAATCATCCTGTATTTCCAAGGCAGCACTTGGCTGCCCTGGGAAATACAGTCAGTTTCATATCAGAAACAAGATTCAAATATATATCAAAACTTTTTCATACATTTATTTAAATACCAAATAATAAATTACTGAACATTACCTTTTCTACGAAGGATAAAGTATGCTACACCGGCAACGATGAGTATACTACCAAAAATGTAGAACATTGTTGTTCCAACTCCACCTGTTGAAGGAAGAAGTGTTCCCTTGTTGTTCTCAATCTTTTTAAGCTCTGCTGTCTCTAAGCCAGGTTCATAGTCTTCTGAGTTATCAGATACAACTGTAAGCTCGAAGTTTACAGGTTTTCCATCCTCTCCAACAGGAAGATTAAAGCCTGCAAGTGTCTTAGTCTCTGTAAGCGTATATGTCTTTGTACCATCAACATCAAGACCACGGATAATAATATATCCCTTATCATCAGTTACTACTGTTGAACTTCCGCTAGCATCAGGAACATAGTAGTTCGTGTTATCAGCCTTTGAAACCTTGAGTTCTGCGCCATTAACCTTAAGTGTGAACTCTACTCCGGTAAGCTTTGCCGTTTCTGGAACTGTAAATGTTTCATCCCCATTATCAACCTTAAGTGCACCATCATACTTGAATGCTGCCGTTCTCTCCATTGTGTAAGGAACAAAATCTTTCTGATGATAGTTTCCATACTCAAGAGTTGCTTCGTTCTTTCTCTCTGCAGCACTAGCTGTTATTGCTTCAGCTGTAACTTTTGCATTGAATGTAATTACTGAATCAACAAATTCAGGAGCACCTTCAGCTTTGTCATCTCTCGTAGGAAGTTTCACTGTAAATGACTTCCCATCAGCAGCTATTTCAGCTTTTGCACCCTCGCCATAGCCGGTTACAGTAACAGCACCATCAATGACAAGACCTTTTGTCATCGTATCAGAAATTATTATCTCATCGCTTGTGTGGTTAGGAACCTTAATGATAAGCTGATATGCAATTGTATCGCCAACCTTAACATCTACAGTTTCTTCAGTATTCTGGGCTTTATTCAGCCAATTGCCATTATCAGTGGCGTCTCTCTGCTGCTTATCAAGTTCAGGATATTTATTCTTCTCAGCTATCTTAGCTTCTCTTCCTGCTGTATCAGCTATAAGAAGACTACCAAGTTCTGAAACGATAAGGTAGTAACCATCATCAACTTCAAATGAAACATCTCTAGAGCCAGATGTAGGATTAGCAGCTACTTCTCCATGTGCAGTAAACTGGGTTTTTACTGCATTGAGTGCTTCTGCAATCTGAGGTCCTGTTGTATTCGCGTCCTTAAGGAATACATTCCAAATCTTTGTATCACCAATTTTACTCTCTGTAAGATTGAAGAGATTTGTAGCTGCAAGAGCATTCATATCAGCTTCTTTATCAACATAGTAACCGATGTTTTTAGGATCAACCTTACCGTCTTTACCTACAACTGCTTTCATTGCACGATACCAGGTATATGTCTGAACCTCAGTATTTGTCATATCATCCTTGTAGGATGCATCTCTGGTAATAGTAATTGTCTGTGCTGCACTTACACTGAGTGTGCTGCCCATGATCATGGTCGCAGCAAGAATACCTGTTAATAGTTTCTTAATTCCTTTCATTTGTTTCCTCTCCTTTGAATCTTGTCTTTTTTGCTAAACTTTTGTATTACTGTGAGACAAATGAGCCTCTGTTAGAAATGCTTAGGGCATTTAAAACCTTTGTTTTCTGCCTGCCAGAACAAATCCAAGGCAAGCAAGTGCAATGAATGCCAGACCTACTACAATATATGGAATTGTTCCGTTCCCGCCGGTCTTAGGAAGTATCATGCCTGATCGTGTATTGCAGCAAACCAGAACCAGAGTTCCGTTATCCTCATTTCCTCGGATATCTACTCCATCATACTGATTAGTTATTGATGAAGCATTGCCGTCAACAATCTTATAGTATCCCACAAATGCGGAATCCGTTATCGGATTACCATAGTTATCGCATTCCTGAATATAGTAAACGTACTGTTGATTACTATTCCATCTTCTCGGAACATTGTTGAGTGTATACTCCCAATTGTTCGCTTTGCTTAGAGTCACTGTCTCATAAACCGCCGGTGCAAGTCCATTTCCTTTGCGCCATACAATTATATTTACCGGTGTGTAGTCATCATAATCACCCTTTGACAAAGCATTGCCATCAGAATCATACCACTCCTTCTTTACCGTGATTGAATATGATGTATTGTAGAAGGCCACATCAGCAATATTATTTATCCTATGTGGGTCATTGGCATATGTAACAATCTTGCTTGCATCATTGTCAATATTTGTCTTCTCACTACTATTACTTACTCTGTAATAGTATACTGTCTGATCTTTTTGTCCAAGTTTTTTGACCTTTGCAATGATGTAGTTGTCATCCTTCGTGAACTGATTGGATGAAACATCCTTCTCTTTTATCAGGAAGTAGACATTCTTCTCGCCACCACTTTTAGTGATGAAATACTTATTTTTAATCTCAGTGGTGTAAGAAATTGAGTTTCCGATATTTGTCACTGTCCCCAGTATATCCAACTCTTTGCCGTTATTCTTAAGAACACTGATTTCAAACTCAAATGTAACACCATCTGGATCCTTTCCATCGAGGTATTTAAACAGTGACAGCGTAACATTTTCATAATTATATGTGTTTGTTATTGTCACTGTTCCGGAAAGCTCACCCGCAGCACCAACTCTTTCAGGAGCTGTTACTGATGTTGTTCCCAAAGCACTAATTATGTTGCCTTCACTTAAGTCAGTTTCGTATGAAGCTGTATAGCCCTCATATTCAGCACTCTGTGTATTGGCCGCATTCTTATCATAAAGAAGATTTGATGGTCTGCCATTATCATCGTACTGAATCTCTTCTATTGAATTAACTACCTGACCGATCTCAACAACCCTGTAAACAATAGGCGTTCCATTGTCGGTGTATGCAGGAAGGTCTTTTATAGCTACGGTCCAGTTATTGTCTTCACTGAGCTGAATCACCTTACCATTAACATCCTCACTTCCAGCTCTTCCGCAAACATATGCATAGACATACTTCCATTCATAGCCGCCTACCCAGTTCTTAGTTACTACCAGAGAAGTCCTGGTTGTTGTATTGTTAAATGCCACCTCACTTCCAACAACCTCCGAAGCTCCACTTTTGTCAATTGCATTGTACGGACTGCTTAAATCACTGTAGTCTCCTCTTACTTTGTAATACCTGATCGATGAAACACTTCCCGTAGGACTTACATCGACTTTAGCATAGATGTAAGAAGTATCATTTGTAAGACCGCTGACAGTTCTGCTTGCATCCTCATGTATTCTGAAATAAGCTGTCTTTCCTTTTTTAAGATTAGGAAGAGGAATCGCTATCATGCTCAGTCCTGAAGCACTGTCATATTGGTTAGTAATTCCGTCCGTGTTTATCTGTCCGGTAATATTTGTCCATCTTCCGTTTCCATCATATCTCTCAACGATGAAACCGAACTTACCATCGTAAGAAGCAATTGCTGGTTTACCATTAACCTGCTTATAAACCACAAGACCGCCATCCGCAGTATTTAAGATATTTACCGTTACTGCTTTGCCACTGGTGATGGTCTTTTTATGGAGCTCATTACCATTTCCATGCTTGACATAATTACCTATGATCTCGCCCTGGAAATAACCTCCTGTCTGATCAACAGTTGCTGAAGGAGCAAGTAACAGTCCATCTGACCAGCTGGTAATTTTAACAGTTCCTGCATAGGAAGCTGTCCTGTCCGCATTCACAAAGTTGTAGATTATGTGAGATGCCAGCGGTGAGTATCCATTTTGAGGATTCAGATTATCAAAATAGATTCCTTGGCCGTCAATATTATAGGTATCAGATCCAACGGCTATATTAATCAACAGATACTGATCGCTGCTGATCAGCCCACTTATGTAAGGCGATGCCAGGTTTGCTGCTGTAAGGTCACTACTGAGAGTCCCTGTTGTTGATACAAGGTTCAGGACATTTACAAGATTGCTTGTAGTGTTATTTCCTGACGCATAATTCTTGGAATCTGCAAGAGCTACCGAAACTTTTTTGGCAGCTTCTATATCTGACCCGATAGTTGCCTTCAGTTTATCGACATATGTGAACATGTCGTCGGTTGCATTCTGAACACCGAAATCCTGATCATAGCCAAAGTAGTAATAATTTGAAGGCTTACCCGACTTCGTGCCCCAACTTTCACCAACATAGTTCTCAGATGTTCCAAAGAAATTATTTCCTACCTCAATAGTACCGCCATATACAGATTGAAACTCACCAATGTAGTTGCTATCGTGATCGTTTGCAATCTCTTCGCTGTCGTAACCCAAAATATCGGTATATGTGTATGAAACTGTATAATCTTTATACTTCTCACCTTCTTTTACAATATTGTCATTGGCATCAAGCTCGTACACATACAGTGTTGTTCCGTTATTAAGTGCTGTAAATACTGAACTAAAAGTATTATCTGTATTAAGTATCTTTTTAGTACCGGTCTTGTTCTGTGTTGTGATAGAGAAATTACAGCCAATAGGCATATTATTACTGTTATAGAAGCCAAAATTAAAGGTTCCGTCGCTTCCGTTCACAACATTCTTTACAACATTGATCTCGGTTATAGGGTTCTGTGAAATTCTGTTGCCACCCGCATTAAAGATTGATGCGTCACTGCTTGTATAGAAAGTACCGGTCCTTACATTACCCTCAATGTGTCCATAAGACTCCAGTGAATTAGATACGATTGAGTAATTAAACAGTGAAGAAATTCCTGAAAAATCATTTAATGTGATATTCTTACTGCCATTCCAGGTATTCTTCTGTGTTGTTCCTGAAACAAATACGAATACTGAGAAATTATCTTCACTAAATTCAACTTTCTCAACATTATTCAGCTCTGTAGTTGCATCTGTCAGCGTCTTTACTTCGATATCACCTGCAGTGATGTCTGTTGCCTCAGATGTACTACTGATCTCACTCTGCTCTTTTACTTCCTCCTTAATAGGCATATGAACAACTGTGACATCTTCCTCACTGACAACTGAAAGGTCATTGGTGAGCTGTTTGTTCTTAAACTCAAGACTGATACTTACGGCGCCTTCTGCAGGCTGGATTTCCTTGCCTTCATACATGAATGCAATGTCATACATGAGTGTATTGCTATCATCATATGTGGTTGCCACATCCTGCCCTGCATCCTTGGCAATTGCCTCAGCATTGTCGTTGAGAGCTTCCATATAAGCATCGTAGTTATACTTCTCAGTTTCCTTTGTAACCTCAGTGCCCTTAAGCTCAACTCCCTCAGGGAATACATTCTTCTTATTGGTTACAACCTTGATGTTCACCTTCTTATCTGAGTAGGTGAACTCAGTCTCCTGGCTGGCCTTAACAAAGGTGAACTTAACCTCTGCATCCTCAGAAAGCTCAACGCTCTCGCCATCTGAAGTCTCCAACTTGTAGCCGGTGATCAGCTTTGATTCCTCATCGGAATCAGGCGTATCTTCTGATTTCTCGTCAGCCTTATCTGACTCGGAGTCCTTATCATCAGACTTCTTATCTTCATCCTCCTCAAATACAGGAGTGATCTTAACGATCTCATTTTCTTCGTAGAACAGGCCCTGGTAGAAGTAGCCGTCAATCTCTTCAGGCTCAAGCTTGGAAACTTCTGTCTCCTTGCCAAGATTAAGTGCCTTGGACTCTGCGATCTCTTCTCCTGCCTTGTCAACATACAGAGCTGTAAGTACTACAGAAGACTTGGTCTCGCTGACTGCATAAGTCAGAACTACTGTCTTGTCCTCTTTGATCTCGATGGTTGAACCATCTTCAAGAGTAGCTTCGTAGTATACTGCCGCATCAGCTGCATCTTCTTTCTCATCATCCTCAGAAGCTTCTGATGCTTCCTCGGCGTCGTCGCTCTTTACTACAGCGATCTTGGTTACGACTGAATCGTCGATTGTTGCCTTCTTAAACTGGTAACCCTCGATCTCAGCAGCATCATCCTCGAATGTAATGCTGTCTTTGATCTCAAGTGTCTGGTCCTCACTGATGGACTCTCCATCCTCATCTACATATGAAGCAGTGATAACGATTTCCTCTGCTTCCTCTTCCTCGAGTAATGTGTATGTGAGAACTACTGTCTTGTCCTCTTTGATTTCCTCGGTTGAGTCATCGCTGAAGGTTGCCTCGTAATATCTGATGTCATCGTCGTTCTTCTTAACAGAAAGAGCTGTAATTACATCGCCATCAATTGTAGCCTCTTTGAATTCATACCCTTCAATTGAAGGAGCTTCGTCTGCAAAAGAGATGCTGTCTGAGATGCTGATCTCTTTATCATCCTTTAATACCTGGCCGTCCTCATCTACATATGAAACTGTGATGACAACATCCTCTGTAAGTTCGTCCTCTTCCTCTTCTTCCTTGTCGCCCTTTTTCGACTTGGAATCCTTGCCGTCTTCTTCCTCTTCGGACTCTTCCTTGTCTTTTTCTTTCTTATCTGAAGACTTCTCATCTTTTTCTTCTTCAGAAGTCTCGTCGTCTGATTTTTCTTCCTCGGAATCCTTGTCTTTTTCTTCCTCGGTTATTTCCTCGTCTGTGGTTTCTCCCTCGGTTGCTTCATCAGAAGACTTATCGGTCTCTTCCCCGGTTGTCTCTTCAGAAACCTCGTCAGTCTCCTCCTCGGATGATTTTCCCTCGGTTGCTTCCTCAGTCTCTTCCTCGCCTGACTTTTCCTCAGTGCCTTCCTCGCCGGATGTTCCTTCAGTTGCTTCCTCAGTCTCTTCCTCACCGGATGTTCCCTCAGTAGCTTCCTCACCGGACTCCTCTGTCTCTTCCTCAGAGTCAGTTTCTTCTGAACTGCCTTCACCGGCCTGATCAGCAGACTCCTCTGCATCTTCCCCGTCAGACTCTTCCTGGCTGCTCTCTTCGGACGCACTCTCCTCTTCAGGCTCTTCCTCATCATCGTTGATGGTCTGTTCGATGAGCTCCTGCTCGAAGTCAGAATCATTTGTCTCAAGAACTGCACCAACTGCCTTGGCTCCGTCTTCCGTCATGGCTATTGCAGGCTTGTTGAGCATGTAGAGTGTGATCGTTCCTGTCAGAAGTGATAAGCACAGTACAAAAGCAAGCCACTTCTTGTACCTCTTATGCTTCCTTATGTAGTTTTCCGCGCGATTTTCATCAACTTTGCGCATCTTTTTTCCCCTATTTAACACTTAAAAATTTATAAACTATTGAAACTTTTTATTAAAAACCCTTGTAAATCACTATTTCAAGGGAATTTTACGTTCCAAGGCCCAAATATGAGGTGTTTTAGCTGTTTCGAAAACGATTTCGTTTTTAGGCCATAAAAAACCTCAGGGCTATTTCCCTTCAAAAAAATTAAAGACCGCCAAATACTTTAAAGGGATAAACCCTGAAAAATACTTTTCCAATGAGCTGCTCTCTTGTAACACAGCCCACCACACTGCTCCTTGAATCTATCGAAGCACTTCTGTGGTCTCCCAGGACGAAGAACCTGTTCTCCGGTACCTGGTACGGATACTCAAGATCCGTCGGGTCAAGGCTCTTATCAGATACATAATCCTCTTCGACTGCTACGCCGTTTACTGACAAATTGCCTTCATCATCTATGGTTATCCAGTCTCCCGGAGAACCGACAACTCTTTTTACCAAAACCTTGTTGTTATAGTAAAAAGCGATGAGATCACCAATCTCAAATTTGCTCTGGTTCTGGGCTATGACTATCTCGCCCGTGTCCAGTGTGGGTGACATTGAATCACCTGTAACCTTAAGTACTGTAACAAAGAAGCTTGAGACCAGAACTGCCAGGGCAGCTACAAATACTACGACGATGAGTGTGTTCCTCAGTACACTTCGGTACTCTTTTTTTCTGTTCTCTCTCTTTAACTCATGTTTCAGTTCGTCAAGAGAGGGCTTCAATTCCTTTTCTTCACTCATCAGTCTCTTCTGTCACCTTCTTTGAAGTCTTCTTATTTTTGCTCCTTGCAGCCTTGATTTCCTCTTTCACAGGCTCTGCAGCCTTGGCTTCTTCTGCCCCGGTTTCCTCTTTCGCAGGCTCTGCAGCTTCGGCCTTTTCTTTTGCCTGATCCTCTAAAAGAGCTATACGCTTTTTGTACTCTTCTATCTCTTTAAGCAGTTCATCATGTTCTTGGGTAGCACTCTTTTTCAGAGTCTCCACATACAGATCTGCTGCTTTCTGAGCTGCTTCCATGACCCCGCTTATCATAAGTGAAGCCTCTGCAAGGGATTTGGAATTCTCAATCTTTGCAAGTGAGTCATCCACCTTGCTCTGAAGTTCCTGCTTCTCTGTCTGAAGTCTTGCCTTCAGTCCCTCTATGTCCTTTTCATACCCGGCCTGTAACTCTGCCTTCTGCTCTGCGAACTTGGCTCTCATTTCAGCCTTCTCTTCGTCAAAGCCCCTCAGCATCTGTGCTCTTTCTTCTGCCATCTGGCTCTGAAGCTGGAGCCTTTCTTTTTCAAAACTCTCTCTTAGTTCTGCTTCACGTTTCTTAGCTGCCTCCGTCTCCTCTGAAAAGTTGATCATCATCTCCAGGAGCTCGGCCCTGCTAAGCTTTTTAAGATTTACCTCTGCCACGTTGTCCTCTTGCCCGCTGTCTTTATTTTTGAACGAAAAAAGGTATCATGCGCTCTGAATCCACGCATAATACCGTACTGTTGTCATATCTTGTAAGCCCGCGCAAATCCAAAGTTTAATTGCATGTCATTTTTAAAAAAACTACCTGTCCATGTACCTACTGCCGAAATCTGTATCTCCCGATAACAGATTGCCGTTCAGTCGCTCATCCTTGAGCACATAGGTACTGTAATTCCATAAAAACAGACCGTCTGTAATAAGTCACAGCACACGGTCGTAATGATTAGTGCTGCGATATCCAGCACTAGCAACTGGCTGTCTTTCACTATGTGGTAAGACCCTTTAGCTTTGCGTCACCATCTCTCAATGGCTTTGCCTTTATTACTGCTTAGATAAATCAACTAATTATTTACCCTTGCACAATAAAACTTCTTTTCACGCTTCCCCTCGTACGCATACCCCTTTGCGTAAAAACAATATATAACATTCCTCAAACGTTTTCAAGAAAAATTTCACAAAAATTTCACAGTTTCAACAAAAACAGAGCTGAAACCCAGTCCAGCTCTGCATTACAATTTTTTAAAAAATATTACAGAAATATTTCAGTTTCCAGTGTTGTCGAATTACCGTTTTAATCCTTTAAGTATCTGAAGCATTTCGTCAGAAGTGGTAATTACTTTGCTGTTGGCCTGGAAACCACGCTGTGTGGTGATCATGTCGGTGAACTCTTTTGCCAGATCCACGTTGCTGCCCTCAAGGACGCCGGATGACATGTAGCCTCCGTTCTTGGTTATATCCTGCACCATGGCCTCTCCTGAGTTTAAGGATTCGGCGTAGAGATTCTCGCCTATCTTCTCAAGGCCCATGGCGTTACTGAACTCAGCTACGGCTATATGGCCTTTCTTGACAGTCTGGCCATTTGTGTAGGATCCGTATATAGAACCGTCAGTCCCAAAGGAAAGTCCGTTAAGAACTCCGCTCTCATATCCCTTGTTCTCACCAAGGATGTTTCCTTTG